>OGYU01002477.1_pt1 | contig 11888 bp, 4 predicted proteins | sample 1576581 | NCBI WGS metagenome assembly OGYU01 (sample SAMEA3541547, study PRJEB24748) | human gut metagenome | biome: human gut; feature: human-associated habitat; material: faeces | place: China | collected 2012 | reverse complement strand
ACGTGTCAGCAAACGTTACCTGCGCATCGGCGTTACTCCGGAAGAATATGATGCATATAATCTGGACCAGCGAATCCGGTTTGTCTACCTGCATGGGAAGGATATCAGCCGGATAGTGGCATACGGGATTGTTCGAGGACCGATACTGGGAAGGTTACTTAACCGCCCGGTGGCATGGATGCTTCGGGAACTGATGACACCCGATGAACTTTCCTCCGCCTGGCGACAGATACTGAACAGTACATCTACCACGTCTTTCGGGATTATTATCGCATCGGCAGCAGCACTGAACAAGATGCAGCCCTTAGCGAGCCGGAACGAGAGCGCAAACGAAACGAGGAGTTAAAGAAGGGACATACGGAACCTTCGCATAGCCTTTTCGGCGTGATAGGTCAGCTGGCCACAGAAACAGGTTGGAGCATTGACTACATTTTGGACAAAGTAAACGTTGTAACCCTGCAAATGATGATGGCAGACATGCCGCACTGGGTTCCACCGCAAAAGCCGGACATGATGCAGCAGATCCGTGAAATGGAGGAACGGGAGAAACAAAGAAACAGTCACAAACAAACAGAAAATTTAAATGCGACAAAGGGAATGAACCCGATGGAGTTCTTTACCCACTATGCGGTCAAGGACTGATTATTTATTTTTTATCATTAATTCATTGAAATCATGGCAGTACCTGTACAGCTCGAAATATTCATGAAAGACCTTACCAAAGCCGGATTACAGTCGGTTGGTAAAAATGTGGATGATGTGGAAACTCAGACTCGACAACTGATTTCTGCATTGCAGCAGGTAATTGCCGCACAAAAGAAACAACTTGAAGTAAATAAGGCTGCAGGTCTTAGCTATACTCAGGAGGCCGCCAACATCCAAGCTCTTACCGGACAAGTACGCGGACTGGAAGCTGGACTGAACAGCCTGAAAAAAGCAAAGGAAGAAACTGCAAAAACGCAGGCAATTGACATCGACACCGAAGCCGTTACCCGCAAGACCAACAATTTGAAAACGCAGTTCAGCCAGGTAGCTAGAGAGCTGCCTTCACTTGCCATGGGACCGCAGATGTTTATCCTCGCTATTTCCAACAACCTTCCTATGCTGGCAGATGCCATTGCCGATGTGCGCAAGCAGAACGAACTTCTGGCCGCATCCGGACAAAAGGGTGTGCCTGTATGGAAACAGCTGGCTGGTGCAGTATTCTCATGGCAGACGGCGCTGGTAGCCGCTATATCGCTGGGTATTGTGTTTGGAAAGGATATTGCGAACTGGGTAAAAGAGCTTATCAACGGGAAAAAAGCTATTGACAACAATAAAGAGGCTTTGGAAAATTATAAAAAGGCCATGCTTGATTCTCAGCAGGCAGCACAGGAAGAGATTGTGCAACTGAACTTACTATATCAGGCTGCTGTAGACAGTTCCAAAGGTATGAATGAACGCATATCAGCAGTAAAGGAGCTGAAAAAAGAATTTCCTCAATACTTCAAGAATCTTAGTGATGAAGAGGTGTTAGTGGGAAAAGCTGCTGACAAATACAATGAACTTGCCACAGCTATTATGGCATCAGCAAAAGCGCAAGCTGCAAAAGAGACACTGATTAAGAACAGTAAGGAAATACTGGATCTTGAATCAAAAATAACGGAAGAATACAAAAAACAAGAACTTAACGAGGTTAAAAGGACGGAGGCTGTAGGCAAGTTGAAGGAAGGACAAAATAGAACATTCCTTCCTGTAAGCAATGATGTAATTGATGCTGTAAACCGAGATTATGACAGATTCTTCAATCAGAGCGAAGAAAAGATTACTGAATGGAGAAAGAAAATATATGATTTGACCAAGTTTAATAAAAGCTTGGAAGATCAGGTAAACATAGAAGACCTTCTTTTTGAATCAAACGGAGGAGGTGGCGAAACCGGTACAGGTTCCGGAAAGACCGACTACGCTTCCCAGCTGGCGGATGCACGCGTAAAAGCACAACAAACCACAGAGAAACTCCGTATTCAGATCATGCAGGAAGGTATCGCCAAACGAAAGGCTTTGGCAAAACAGGAGTATGATGAACAGCTAGCTGATATCGACAAGCAGGAACGGGACACGATTGCCAAAATGGATAAGGCACGAAAGCAAGGTGACAACATCCCACAGAGTCAATATGATGAAGTGAAAACGGAAGCGGATGAACAAAGGCTTTTAGCGGAAAAAATATTAGCGGAAAAGATATACCAGATCAATAAAGAATATCTGGATAAGACACTGGACGCTGAAATAGAATATAACAAACAATATGGGACCTGGCAGGAAAAAAGAGAGGCTGTAGCTTTGGAGTATACTAAAAAAATTGCCTTGGCACAAACTGAAGCCGAAAAGAAGCTTTTAAAAGAAAAAGGGAAAGAAGCTGTTGCCGCTGTAGATTTTGAGGAGTTTAAGGAAAGTATCAATTGGGAATTGATTTTTGGAAATCTTGACAAGGTAGCGAAACAAGAGTTGCAGAAATTACGCGCACAACTGGAACAATTCCGCCAGTCGCCGGAATATAAAAACATGGCGATTGATGAGCGTAAGGTCTTGGATGAAGCCTTAAATGAAATCCAGCAGAATATAATTGAGAAAGGCGGATTGCTTGGAAATTTGCCGGAGCAGTTACAGGTATTGGCAGAGGCACAGAATGAGTTGGAAAAGGCACAGTCGGAATACAATAAATCCCTTATTTTGGGGACAGAAGCAGAGAAAGAAGCGGCTTTGAAGAAAAGAAATCAGGCTCAGGCTAATGTCGTCAACGCTCAGGCTAATGTTAACGCGGCCGCTGATCTGACCGGACAAAGATTCTCTAAAGTTACAGACAGTATGATTCGACTTAGCGAAGCAAGAAGTGACCTCTCCCAACTAGGAAATTCTATCGGGACACTGATAGACGCGTTTTCTGACGCAGACTCGAAAATAGGCGGTATAGTAGGTTCTATTATCGGAGTTTTGGAGCAGTTGGGAGATCAGGGAATATCCGGCTTTGTCGGAGGCATATTGGAGAATGTCAGTAATTTGGCCGGACATATGTGGGATACAATTGGAAGCTTTTTTGGAGTAAAAGGGCTTGGAGGTATTTTTTACGGCGCGGATTATTCTGAATATGAAAATATGAAATCTCAATATGAAACCTTGTCGGACATTTGGGATGAGCTGATAGACAAGAAACAACAATATATCGATATCAGTTATGGAGAAGAAGCGGAAAAAGCTTATCAGGAATCAGTTAACCTGCTGAATCAGAAAATGCAGCAGGCATATGCTCTTGCTGAAGCACGTAAATCTGCCGGCAGCAGTATGGGCTCTCATAGCATCGCATATCGGCAAAACCGAGATTTGGGTGGATATGCCTCAGAATTATATAAGTATGTAAATCAGAATGGTAACTATAATGATATAACTAACGCTTTGTTGGGGGCGTCAGCCGATCAGTTACGTAATGTCCGTGATAACATGTGGGCATTTTGGGCTGGACTGGACGCTGAATTCCGTAATGCCTTGGAACAGATTATCGCCTGTGATGACCAGATTGATGATTTGGGTGAAAAAATGAATGAAGTGATGACAGGTGTTGATTTCAGCAGCTTCCAAAACAGCTTTGTAGATATGCTGAATGATCTGGATTCTACCAGCCAGGATTTTGCTGACAACTTTGAAAAGTATTTGCAGAATGCAGTATTCTCATCACTTATTGCAAACAAATACAAGTCAAGGATTGAGGCTTTATACAAAGATTGGACCGAGAAAGCGGATGGCGGTTTAACTACTGATGAAGTAAATAAGCTCAGACAAGATTATCAGAATATAATAAACGATATGTTGGCAGAACGGGAGCAGATTATGAACAGTTTCGGCTGGGAAAGCTCATCCTCCGGTAGTAGCCAGTCGCCCGGAAGCGGTGCGCTGACTACAATGAGCCAGGACAGCATATCTACCTTTGAGGCAATAGGAAGAAACATGCAGACGCATCTGGCCAATACAGACAAATTCGTACAGGAAATCCGTAACACACAGAAACTGGATAGCCAGACGCTCGCAACCATAGCATCGCATACGGCATACATTGTGCTGATATACGACTTGATGGAAGACTTGAAGTTGAACGGAATACAGTTGAAATAATATGGACTTGACAGGATACCTTACAATCAACGAAACAGACGTATGGACGGAATACGGTGCGTTCCTTGGCGAAACGGAAGCGGGCGGACATGTGAACATGGACGCTTTGCTCCGTATGCCCAAGGCGAAGGACATTACCACAGTAGACTTCCGCGAACGGAACGGAGTGGAGTTGCCTCAGAACCCGAACGTGAAGCTGAACAGCATCGAACGTACCTTGCAGTTCTTTCTTCGCGGGAACTCGAAAGATGACCGGCTGGACAAGTACCAGCGCATGATGACGCTGATCACGTCCGGAATGCTTGCCATCGCCGTAAAGAATTACCGAACCTACAATATGGTATATCAGGATATGCCGGCAGAACCGGACTGGTACGAAAGCTACGAAGGCAACCGTTTCTATGTGCTGTTCTCCGTAAAGTTCCTGGAGCCGCAGCCTTCCGTTTAGAAATTGATTAAATATAGATAAATGACGATAAAATGGAACTGAAAATATACGATAAAGCAAATAACCTTCGACTGACAGCCAGCCCGAACACTTCTTCTTCTGTCACAGAAGAGATTGGCGGGGAATGCAGCGTATCTGCATCGTTCACACACACGGAATACATTCCGCTGGATGTAGATGATTACATAGAACTTGAAGGCGTGCGTTATAAAGTAAAGTCCCGTTATCGTCCAAAACAAAAGAACACACAGACTTACGAATACAGCGTGAAGTTCTATGCGCCGATACACGATGCGGAAGACACGCTGATGCTGTTCCAGGAAGGCGGAACCACCTCTGAATTCAGTTACGACGGTGGTCCGCGCGAACACCTTCAGCTTTGGATTGATAACATGAACCGCCGTGCAGGCGGAAATCTGTGGAGCATCGGAACAGTGATTACCGCAGATAACAAGACTATTGATTATCGGAATGTGAAGTGCTGGGACGCGGCTTTCGGCAGCAACGGCATCGCCGCCACATTCGAAACGGAAATGTGGGCGGACGGTTATGCGATAAATCTCTGCAAGGCAGAACGCGGCGAAATGGTAGAGCTTGGCTACCTTCAGGGGCTTACCAATCTGGCACAGGAAGATAACGGGGAAGTGAAATTCTTTACCCGTCTGTTCCCGCTGGGCAGCACACGTAATATTGACGCGACAAAATACGGATATTCCCGTCTGCAACTTCCTGATAGATCTATATATGTAGACAAGAACGTCGACCTGTACGGAGTGAAGGAAGAAACGGAAGAAACAGCCTTCTCGGAGATATACCCCAAATACATCGGTACTGTTTCCTCTGTACGTACGGAAGAGAAAACCAGCGAGGAGGGACGGAAGTACACCGTATATTACTTCAAGGACAACGGTATGAACTGGAATCCGAAAGACTACGAGATTCCGGATCTGGACTACATGTTGAAATTTCAGACAGGCGAGCTGGCAGGGCGTGGAACTGACGGCTCTTTCCAGGCTGCGTGGCACGAAGACACAAGGGAGTGGGAAATCATCAACGTGTATCCAGATGATACGACTCAGATTCCGGGCGGTGCAATTATCCCCCAGCCGGGCGACCAGTATATTCCCTGGAACTTCGCCATGCCGCAGGAATACATCACCGAGGCAGAACAGGAATACAAGCAGGCTGTAGATGATTATCTTAATACTTATAGTTTCGATCCGAACAAGTACACAGGCACCACTGATCGAAACTACATCGAGAAGAACCATACCCCACTCCACATCGGATGGAATGTGCGCCTACTATCGGACCAGTATTTCGGAGCCATCGGCGGATACAAGGACACCCGTATTACGAAAGTGCAGCGCAAGCTGAATGACTTGTGCCAGGCTACGATTACCTGTTCGGATGAAGTCGGTACAGGATGGAAGTCTTCTGTAGATAACTCTTTGGATTCATTAAGGTATGAGGTGGCCAAACAGGCAGAACAATATGTGTATGATATAATCAAATCTTTTGAGACAAAAACTCCTAGTGACAATAATGTCTTTTCTGCATTAAAGTCATTGAAAACACTTCTTCGTAAGGACCAGTCTGATAGCACAAATTTTCTGCTAAAGTTACTGGGAGGAGCAGAGTTTGGAGTGTTTGCTTCTGGAATTTCCGGAGCAAATATCGATGCGCAAGGCGCAGCAGAATTACTCTCACTGGTATTGCGTGGTGCGTTGACGATAGGAGAATATAAAAAAGGCTTGAAAGGAGCCAATATTGACGAACAGGGTGTTGCAGATTTACTTTCTATACTTGTACGAAGCGGAATAGAATCAGCTAATTTCTCTACTGGTGCGTTAGGGGCTGGATTCTGTCTGAAGAAAGACGAAAACGGTGACAGTTATCTGGAGGTAGACCGTATGCTTGTCAGAAAGGTAGCCACATTTATTCGGTTGCTTATACAACAGATAAAGCATGTTGGCGGTCAGATTATTCTGACTCCGGCATCTATGTCTTGCGTTAAGATAGAGGATAAAGGAGATTTCTATCGTTGCTATTTTGAGAACACGGACGGAGAAAGAACAATAGAGCAGGAATTTGTTGTCGGTGACTTGGCAAGGGCACAGACTTTTAACGTTAAGGAAGGTGTTAATGAGAACGTCACTAATACCTACTATTGGCGTGCTGTTGTAGGCACAGGAGATAACTATATAGACCTTTCTAAAACCGATTGCGATACAGGTTCTACTGAACCTAAGGCTGGCGATGATATCGTACAGTTGGGTAATAAGTCTGATGCTACACGTCAGGCAGCTATTATCTTGTCTGCATACGGCAATGATGCACCGTATTTTAAATTGTATCGTGGTATCAATTCCTATTCTTTGGACGGAAAAGAATTTGCTTCATTTTCTCGTTCGGAAGTAATGATTATTGCCGATGCTATAAAATTTAGTTCGGGAGAAAGCGTAAAGGACTATATCGACAACGCAGTAGGGGAAGTCAATACAAAAGTAGACGATGCTATATCTGATTTATCTGAAAACATTTCATTTGTAAATCAGTTATCTAAGGATTTAGAAGCTGTTAAAAACCAAATAGACGGTGCTATTGAAACATGGTTTTATGAACCAGTTCCTACATTAAGTAACGAGCCTGCTGTAAATTGGACTACAAACGAAGACAAGAACGTACATTTAGGCGACTTGTATTATGACGGAAACGGAAAGGCTTATCGTTTCCAGATGTCAGACACTTCTTATGTATGGCAGGTAATAACCGATTCTGATATCACAAAAGCTTTGGCTGACGCTAAAAAAGCGCAGGACACGGCAGATGGAAAGAGAAGGGTATTTGTGACTACCCCGTCTAATGCCTCGGTGTATGATATTGGAGATTTGTGGGTTAATGCTACATACGGAAGCTACAAGAATGATTTGCTTCGATGCAAGACTGCCAAACAAGCAAATGCTCAGTTTTCTATTGAGCACTGGGAACTTGCTTCTAAGTATACGGATGATACTAAGGCAAATCAGGCTCAGGCTGCGGCAGATGCAGCTAAACAAGCAGCTGATAGTGCACAGCAGACAGCCAATAACGCCGTTCAAAGCGCGGCAACTGCAAACGCCTTATTGTCTGATATAGCAAATGACAACAAGCTGACTGCTCAGGAAAAGCAGGAAACAAAAAAAGAATGGGATATTATTGTTTCTGAAAAGCCTAAAAACAATGCAAGTGCTGACAAGTACGGAGTAAGCAGGACTGCTTACGATACGGCTTATAATACGCTAAGTGCTTATATAACACCGTTGCTTTCAAGTCTTTCAACAACAAGTAATATATCAGGAGCTGCATTCAGAAGCAAGTTTAAGGATTACTACGATGCTCGCACCGATTTATTGAACGCTATATCAGCAAAGGCTAAATCCCTTGCAGATGCTGCACAACAAACCGCAGATGCGGCACAAGAAAAGGCTAATCAGGCAATAAAGGATGCTGCCAACGCAAAGGCAGCAGCAGACAATGCACAAAGTGATGCTGATGAAGCTAAGAGCCGATTAGATAGTTGGGCTTCTGACGGTTCTATTTCTCCAACAGAAAAGCAGTCATTGAAAGAAGAAATAGCTAGAATTGACGCAGACAAGACACAGATTGCAAACGGATATAGTAAGTACAATCTAGGTACTCCTACAAATTACAACAATGCACACACGACTTATCGTGCTGTGTTGGTAACTCTTACGGCTTCATCTCCTGAAACAATTGCTATTCCTTCTGATTTTTCGACTAAGCAAACTGCATATTATACACAGAGAACAAACGCTTTAACTGCTATCTCAAATGCTGCACGAGATTATGCGCAAGGTATAGCCAACGATTTAAGTTCTTATAAGAAAACGGTAAGTTCACAGTTTGAGCAGACCAACAACAGTATTACTGCTGCTGTAACTTCTTCAAAAGAATACACCAATAATGCTATTAATAATATTCAGATTGGAGGTAGAAATCTAATTGCTATATCTAATATAGTAGATGGTTATATACAAGCAGAAAACGGAAATTATTACAGTGTAAAAGATGGATACAATTACTGCTCAAAAGATTTTATCCCTGCAAAATATGGATATTATACACTAACATTATACAAAAGTATATCGGTAGATAGACATTCAGGCTCTATTCATTGTTACGATAGTAGCAAAAAATGGTTAGGCATTTGTTTGCCTGGTATTACTTGGACATCTCCAAAAACAAAGACTTTCCAAACTTTAGAAACTACAAAATATATAAAGTTTACCTTAATAAAAGGTAATGTTGAAGGTAATTGGAAACTTGAAACAGGAACTAAATCTACAGATTGGTCACCTGCACCCGAAGACTCGGAAAACGCTTTGACTGAATACAAAAAAGAGGTAACATCACAATTCAGTGTACTAGAAGGTGAAATTAATAGTAAGGTTTCTTCTACTGAAATTACTACTATTAAGCAGGAAATAATTAATACGGCAGCGAGCGATGCAACCAAAAAGGCGAATGATGCAAAGACTTCAGCAATAAGTACTGCCTCTGCTGACGCAACTTCCAAGGCAAATAAGGCAAAGCAGGACGCTATATCCACTGCCGGACAAAATGCAGACAAGAAGTACGCAACGATTACTACTGTAAAATCTATGCAGACAGTCATAGAACAGCACTCAGAAAAATTATTGCTAAAAGCCGAAAAGTCAGAAGTAACTACCGTTCAGAACAACCTTAATCAGACTAATAACAATTTGTCAGCGCTGACTACACGTGTAAGCAAAGCAGAAGTCGCGTTACGACCGGATAACATTTGGATTGGTATTTCTTCTAATGTTACAAGTGTGAGCAAAATAACCAACATTGTTCCTGACAGTTGCTTCGATGATGCTAATTATAGCTTGCTTTATACCGGAGGTTCACGAGTTAGTGCGGCAACTGCCAACAATAGTTGTCCTACAAGTTATTGTATGAAGTCTACTCAACGTGATGTACAAGCTAAAAATTATGTTTCTGTTGCCGAAGGAGAGAAATATTACATTTCTGCGTATGTAAATGCTCAATTAGCTAATCATACTGTAACAGTTGGTCTTATACTAAAAAAATCCGACGGTACTACAAGCTGGCATAATAATGGTTCTTCTGTTGCAGCTAAAACTAGCGGATGGCGAAAACTATCAGGTTATATTACAATTCCCGCTGGATATACAAAAGCCGGTATTTGGTTTCAAATTGATGGGGGTTCAAACTTTGGTTCGGCATACTTCACCAAAGTTTATGCCTACAAAGTAGATAGTAATAGAAATAATTTAGCTTTAAACTCCAAAGGACCATGGACAGCTAATAAGTATCAGTTAGTAACATACCTTACATTTGTACAGCCTTTGACAAAAGGCGCTATTTATACTGTTTCTTGGAAAGGTTCAGGAACAGGAAGTTTGAATGTGTATTTCTCAAATGGCGCTGCATCATCGGCACGTCAAATTGTTAAAAATGGAATACCTGTAACAGCTAATAGCAATTATCAAGGAATTACCTTTTTTTCTGAACGCTTTAAATTAGACCCGAGCTTAGAAACAGATAATGGTATTAATTTGACAGTTAAGGAAGTTAAAGTAGAAAAAGGTGAGAGAGCAACGGATTGGTGTTATTCTGATGGGGATTATTCCACAACAGAACAAATTAAGACAGGAATTACCGTTAAAGAGAACGCCATAAGTATTTTCGGAAAAGATGTATCTTTACAAGGAAAGATTACATTCAGTTCTCTTAATAGTAGTTTGCAGAGCACAATCAATAATAAAGCTGACTCAGGAGATGTTACTTCTGGCATAAACTCCTCTAAAGAGGATATGGCTAAAAAGTTAGGATATGCCAGCTATGCTGATATGGTTTCAGCAGCAACAGCCGGAAATACAATCATTGAGGGAGGACATATTCGTACAAGTCTGATTGAAGCGGATGCTCTTGTAGTAAAAACACTTAATGCCGTAAATGCTAAAGGTATAAATACTTTAGTAGATAAAGAAGGTATAACATTAACGGATTCTTCTACAAAGAATGTTTTATTGAAAACAGAAATTATAGGGACAAGTGCAGCGAGCTATGCAGGTTCGTTAGTTCTTAAAGGAGGATTTAGTTCCGGACGTTTCCAAAAAGCTAATCTTAGTGCTTTTAGCCTTACTATGAGCAGTGATGGTGGTGGAACATCCGACAAGTATAGTATTAATTTATCCCAATATGGTTTACAAGTATTTACCAACAGAAAGGGACTTTCAAGGCCTAGAATTATTTGGTGTGGATATATTTCAGAATCAGGAATCATATCACGTCAATATGGGAATTATCTAAATGTTAGAGTCAAAAGAAACAGTACAGGGAGTTACACTGTTACTCATAACATAGGTATGTCAGCCTATTATCCTTTTGTAAATCCTATTTTAAAAGAATTTATATGCGTAGCTCAGATAACTAATATGACAAGTAATGCATTTCTATACGCAACTGCTAATGCTAACGATGGTGCTCAAAAAGTTGTTGATGCACCTTGTATGGTATTTATAGTATATAATCCGTCTAATATAATGGACGCTTAATTTAAAATTCTTTTTATTAAAATTTATTTATTCATGAAAAAACTTAATTTTAAAGCTGTCCCGACAAGGGACATCGAAGGTAACCTGGAGCCTAGAGATATATCGAAAGAACTGGGGAATTATATCTATCGTGAAACTTCTGACTTGGGAGAATTAGACCTTGCCCAAAGAATCTACAAAGACGGAGAAGTAGAAGCAAATGAGAGTGAAATAAAAATCATCCGAAAGTACATCGACAGCGGATATAAGGCATTTGTAAAGAAAGCCTTTGAAGAAATGTTATAATGTAATTATGAAAAAGATAAGAATAGGTAAAGATATACACATTATCTGGAAATAAACGATAGGAAGTTGCGTCATGTGCTGGATGCGTTCCTATTCTGTTGCTATGTCGGTTTGCGTTTCTCTGACTTCTGCCAACTTATCCCCGCGAACTTCATTCGAGTAAACGGAAAGAAATGGCTTCACTTCAAATCAATCAAGACAAATGCTATTTAAAAGGATGAGATAAAGATTAAGAATATGTTTTTAACAATAAAAATCACATTTCGTTTTGAGTTAATAAGCGTGAAAATATCACATTTCGTTTTTGGAAATAATCACATTTCGTTTTGAGGCTTGTAACTTTAACGGGTCAGTAGAAATTTAGTGGGGATACGCATATAGCTTCGCAATGCGGAATAAAA
>OGYU01002474.1_pt1 | contig 11896 bp, 11 predicted proteins | sample 1576581 | NCBI WGS metagenome assembly OGYU01 (sample SAMEA3541547, study PRJEB24748) | human gut metagenome | biome: human gut; feature: human-associated habitat; material: faeces | place: China | collected 2012 | reverse complement strand
AAAGGCTCGTTATGAGCACTTACAGAGACTGGTTGAGCTTTACAAATAAGCTGCAGATCTTGTCTGAATTGATGTAAATTTCCAAAGCCCGGAAAGGTATAAGCCTTTTCGGGCTTTTTGTAAGTCAGAAGCTGGTGATAAAATAAACTTTTGGTTACAGGATTATAACTGGAGCATGGAACAGATAGCAGGCGGTCCGATAGATAAGATATATCTGTGAAAATATGTCGAAAATTATATCATAATTGTATACAAAGTATATAATTAGCATAATACGAAATTGTGTATTGACAAAAACAGGGTAAAAACGTATAATAAAAATACATATAGAGGGTAGTTCACATGCAAATGTACTAAACCGAAAAAGTAAGACGCTTATGATTGCGTGTGCTTTTTCGGTTTTTTTGATTTTGAATGCAGATGTGGTGGAGTAATGTGACTGAATCCTTTGTTTGCAGAGGCTGTAGCTTTTTTGAAGGTGCATTCGGAGAATTGCGATTGGAAAAATCAAAGAAGTTTTTAAAGAAAACAATGTGGTAAGACGTGTGAAAATTGATGACACACAGGCAGAAATTTCACGTTTTAGAGCAGCCAAAGATCAGGCAACAGAAGAATTAAAGGCACTTTATGACAAGGCAGTCAAAGAAGTTGGTGAAGCAAATGCAGCAATTTTTGAAGTACATCAGATGATGTTAGAGGATGAAGATTATCTGGATTCTATTTGTAATATCATAGCAGTGCAGTCTGTGAACGCAGAATTTGCTGTAGCGACGACGGGAGATAATTTTGCAAGGATGTTTGCGGATATGGATGACGATTATATGAAAGAACGTGCAGCAGATGTAAAAGATATTTCTGAACGTGTGATCCGTATTTTATCCCGGAAAGAAGAAACTGTGCATGCGGACGATGAAGAAAAATATATTATAGCAGCGGACGACCTTGCTCCAAGCGAGACAATTCAGTTAGAACGTGAGAGAGTGCTTGCATTTGTGACAAGACAAGGTTCTACCAATTCTCATACAGCCATTCTTGCCAGAACGATGAATATTCCGGCATTGGTATCAGCGGCAATTCCAAAAGGAGTGAATGGAAAGTATGCAATTATAGATGGATTTAAGGGTATTTTGATCCTTGATCCAGAGGAAGAAATATTAAAAGAATACGAGAAAAAACAGCAGAATGAGAAGAAACGTCAGGAATTATTACAGCAGTTAAAGGGAAAACCGACTGTTACAAAAGATGGAAAAGAGATCAAACTCTATGCTAATATTGGTGAGGTAAAAGATTTAGGAGCTGTTTTACAGAATGATGCAGCAGGTATCGGACTTTTCAGAAGTGAGTTTTTATATTTGCACAGAAGAATTCTTCGTTGCGGGTGACGCACTTGCGACCAATGGCCCACTGACCCGGCTCGTAGTCCAGAATGCGGTCCACGAGGGCGAAGGGATACCGGTGGGGCAGGATGGCCGCGATCTCCTCGCTGGTCAGGCTGTTTGCGTTTTCACGCACGGTGCGGGGTTCTGCCATCGCTCAGCCCTCCCACTTCTTGAAGGCCAGGCAGGCGTTGTGTCCGCCGAAGCCCAGGCTGTTGCTCAGAGCGTACTCCATCTTCATCTCACGGCCCACATTCGGTACATAGTCCAGATCGCACTCCGGGTCAGGCTGCTCGTAGTGGATGGTGGGCGGCGCGAACTGGTCGCGGAGGGCCAGTGCGGTGAACACGGCCTCGATGCCGCCTGCGCCGCCCAGCAGATGGCCGGTCATGCTCTTGGTGCTGACGACGGCGATGTCCTTGGCGTGGTCGCCGAAGACGGCGTGGATGGCGGCAGTCTCGCAGCTGTCGTTCATGTGGGTGCCGGTGCCATGGGCGTTGATGTGGTCGATCTGCTCGGGAGCAATGCCGCCGTCCTTGAGGGTCAGCTTCATGCAGCCGATGGCGCCTGCGCCGCCGGGTGCGGGAGCCGTGAAGTGGTAGGCGTCGCAGTTGGCGCCATAGCCCACGACTTCGGCATAGATGTGTGCGCCGCGGGCCTTGGCGTGCTCCAGCTCTTCCAGCACCAGCACACCGCTGCCCTCGCCCATCACAAAGCCGCCGCGCCGTGCGTCGAAGGGCAGGCTGGCTGCATCAGGGTCCGCAGCAGTGGAGAGGGCCTTCATGCTGGTAAAGCCGCCGATGCCCAGCGGGCTGATGCAGCTCTCGGCACCGCCGCAGACCATGACCGGCTCGTAGCCGTCGCGGATGCGGTGGAACGCATCGCCCACAGCGTTGGTGCCGCCTGCACAGGCCGTCACCGGGCAGGTACACATCCCCTTGAGGCCGAAGCGGATGGCGATCTGTGCTGCCGCCATGTTGGCGATCGCCATGGGGACAAAATATGGGCTGACCTTCTCCATGCCCTTTTCCTCGCCGCGGCTGTGCTGCTCCTCGATGGTGGGCAGACCGCCGATGCCGCTGGACACGATGACGCCGATGTTCTCGGCCTCGGCTTCGCAGTCGATGCCGCTGTCCTGGATAGCCTCAGCGGCAGCGCCCAGCGCCAGCAGGGTGAAGCGGGCCATCTTGCGGGCTTCCTTTTTATCCACGACGGTCTCGGGGTCGAAGCCCTTGACCTCGCCTGCCAGCTTGCACTTGAACTCGCTGGCGTCGAACTGGGTGATGGGGCCAATGCCGCACTTGCCTGCGCGGGCTGCGGCCCAGCTGTCGGCGGTGTTATTTCCAAGAGGGTTCACGGTGCCAAGACCGGTGATGACGACTCTGCGTTTTTCCATAGAAAAAGCTCCTTTTTACATTGCCATGCCGCCGTCCACACAGAGCACCTGCCCGGTGAGATAGCTGCTTTGTTCGGCGGCGAAGAAAGCCACCGCGTTTGCCACGTCCTCCGGCTGGCCGGCGCGTCCCTCCGGGATGGTCTTGCACATCTCGGTGCGGACAGCCTCCGGCAGAGCGGCGGTCATATCCGTGGCGATGAAGCCGGGGGCCACCGCGTTGACGGTGACGTTCCGGCTGGCCAGCTCCTTGGCGAGGCTCTTGGTCAGGCCGATGAGGCCCGCCTTACTGGCGGAATAGTTGGTCTGGCCTGCGTTGCCCCGCAGACCCACCACGCTGCTCAGGTTGACGATGCGGCCATAGCGCTGGCGCACCATCCGGCGTGCGGCCTCCTTGCAGCAGAGGAACGCACCCTTGAGGTTGGCGTTCAGGACGGTGTCGAAGTCCTCCTCGGAAAGGCGGAGGATGAGGTTGTCGCGGGTGACGCCCGCGTTGTTGACGAGAATATCCACCCGGCCAAAGGCATTCACTGCTTCTTCGAACAGCTTCTTGCAGCCCTCGGCAGTGGAGACGTCTGCCTGCACGGTGACGGCCTCGACGCCAAGCTCTTTGCACAGTGCGGCAGTCTCGGCGGCAGCGGCCTCACCGTGGCAGTAGTTGACCACCACGTTGCAGCCCTGCTTTGCCAGCGCAACACAGACAGCCCGGCCGATGCCCCGGCTTCCGCCGGTGACGACGGCGGCACGGGTCAGCTTTTCTTCGCTCATGCCTGTGCCTCCTTCCAGCTGGTGAGGAAAGCTTCCAGCTCTTCTGCCGTCTCGACAGCGGTGCAGTGGACGTCTGCGCCCAGCGTCTTTTTCACGAAGCCGCTCAGGGCCTTGCCCGGGCCGACTTCGAGAATGTCGGTGACGCCCAGCTCGCCCAGACGGCGGAGGGTATCTTCCATGTAGACGCTGCTCTGCACCTGCTTTTCCAGCAGAGCGGGGATGCTGTCGCTGTCTGCCTTTTCGCGGCCGAGGCAGTTGAAGAGGACAGGCGTCTCCATCTCGCCAAAATGCTCAGACGCAAAGCGCTTTGCCAGCGCGTCGCCGGCGGGGTGCATCAGCCTGGTGTGGAAGGGACCGCTGACCTTCAGCGGGATGCAGCGGCGGGCGCCTGCGGCTTTTGCCAGCTCAGCAGCCTTTTCCACGGCGGCTTTTTCGCCGCCGATGACCAGCTGACCCGGGCAGTTGTAATTGCAGATCTGGACACAGCCCAGAGCGGACGCCTCTTCGCAGCACTTTGCCAGTGCATCGCGGTCAAGGTTCATCACAGCGGTCATGCCGCACTCGATGCCCTTGGCGGCGTCGGCCATGGCCTTGCCGCGGAAGGCAGCCAGCTCCACAGCCTGCTTGGCCGTGAAGACACCGGCGGCTTCCAGCGCGGAGTATTCGCCCAGCGACAGACCGGCCAGATCGTCGGCCTTGACGCCGTTTTCCTTCAGGACAGCCGTGACACCGGCGGCGAAGGCCACCATGCAGGGCTGGGTGTACTGAGTCAGATTCAAAACGCCTTCCGGGTCGTCGAAGCAGACGCTCTCCAGATCAAAGTCAAGGTCTGCGGCGTTGAACGCCTCCCGGAACGCGGGGTATCTCTCGTAAAGGTCTTTGCCCATGCCGGGGTGCTGAGAGCCCTGACCGGCATACAGAATGGCAAGCTTCATTGGTGTTTCCTCCAATCATCCATCAGTTCATCCATCAGCTCCCGGACACTGCGCATCCGGTCGAGACGGCCCACGTTGGCCCCGCAGAAGAAGAGTCCCTCTTCCACATTGCCCTTCACGGCCTCGATGAGGGCGTGGGTGATGCAGTAAGGCACCTTGGCCGGCTCACAGGCTTTGAGGCAGCGGGCGCAGTGCTTCGGCGGGAAGCGCAGGCCCTGCTCAAGCTTCTGCACCAGCGGAGTGGCCAGCGCACGGCCCGGCATTCCCACAGGGCTGTGGATGATGCGCACATCTTCGGGCTTGGCCGCCAGCAGGACATCTTTATAGGTCTGGCTGGCGTCGCACTCGTAGGTGGGGATGAAGCGGGTGGCGAGCTGTGCGCCCGCAGCACCCATCTTAGTATAGTGGGCGATGTCCTCGCCCGTGTAGACACCTCCGGCCACGAAGACCGGGATGTCGTGGCCGAACTGAGCCTCGAAAGGCTTCACCTCGGCCAGCACTTCGGGCAGGATCTCGTCGAGAGTCTGGCATTTTCCGGCCAGAAGCTCTTCTTCCGAAAAGCCCAGATGCCCGCCGGCCTTGCAGCCCTCGATGACCACGAAGTCGGCGGTGCGGTTGAAGGCTTTGGCCCACCGACGGAGGATGAGCTTTGCAGCACGTCCGCTGGACACGATGGGTGCCAGCGCAACGTCAGCTCTTTCCACCAGGCCGGGCAGCTCCAGCGGGAGGCCCGCACCCGATACGATGGCATCCACGCCTGCCTCCACAGCCGTGCGGACGGCGTCGGCGTAGTTCTGGGTGGCGACCATCGCGTTGATGGCCACCAGTCCCGCGCCGCCTGCGATCTCTTTCGCTTTGGCGATCTCTTTTTTCAGCGCACGGAGATTCGCTGCGCAAGGGTCGCGGGCAAAATCGGGTTCACGGTAGCCTGTGTCGGCGGTGGAGATGCACCCCATGCCGCCGCAGGCCGCGACCGCACCGGCCAGCCCGCCGAGGGAAACGCCCACGCCCATGCCGCCCTGTAAGACAGGCACGGCCAGCGGCTTGCCTGCGAGGGTCAGCATAACTCGCTCAGCGAATGCATCCGCTGCCTCCCGCTCTCCCACAGCTCGTCGAGGATGTCAGCCACAGGCCGCACCTCGTGGAGCATACCGGCCACCTGACCGGCCATCAGACTGCCGGTGGCGGTGTCGCCCTCAAAGACGGCCCGCCGCAGACTGCCCAGCGTGTATTTTTCCAGCTCCATCTTGTCGGCGCCGGCCTTTTCCTGCCGGACATACTCGCGGCTCATCCGGTTTTTCAGCACACGGACGGGGGTGCCGCCGATGCGGCCGGTGACGATGGTGTCGCTGTCCTTGGCGCGCAGAAGCGCAGCCTTGTAGTTCTCGTGGACGGGGCATTCCTCACTGACCAGCAGGCAGGTACCCACCTGAACGCCGCAGGCTCCCAGTGCGAAGGCTGCCGCCAGCTGGCGGCCATCGGCGATGCCGCCCGCCGCGATGACAGGGACATCTACAGCGTCCACCACCTGGGGGACGAGGGCCATGGTGGTCATCTCGCCCACATGGCCGCCGCTCTCGGTGCCTTCGGCGATGACGGCATCCACGCCCAGAGGGGCAAGGTGCTTAGCCAGAACGGCCGCCGCCACCACGGGGATGACCTTGATACCGGCTTCCTTCCACATGGGGACGTACTTGCCGGGGTTGCCTGCGCCGGTGGTGACGACCTTGACGCCCTCTTCCACGACGATCTTCGCAAACTCGTCGGCCTGAGGGTGCATCAGCATGATGTTGACGCCAAAGGGCTTGTCGGTGAGCGCCTTGCAGCGGCGGATGTTCTCCCGCAGCGTCTCAGCGTTCATGCCGCCTGCGCCGATAAGGCCCAGCGCACCGGCGTTGGAGCAGGCAGCGGCAAACTCGCCGGTGGCGATGTTGGCCATTCCGCCCTGAATGATGGGGTATTTCGTGCCTAATATCTCGTTGAGTAATTTCATGTAAATCGTCCTATTGATAGGTTTTACTTTAGAGCGCTCACCCGGGAAGAACCTCTCAGTCTGCTTCGCAGACAGCTCCCCTGATAGGGGAGCCACTGGCGTGCCGGTCAAGTCCACGCTGGACGAGCAAAGCTCAGTATTTCGGAAACGGTAGTGCCCTGTTGTCCAGGTCAGCACCGGCTTGACAAGGTGCGTTTGTCCAGAAGTTCCTGCCCTCGTAAGCAAGGCCCGCTCTTTTGCGCCATAAAAAGCTTTCGGCAATCAGTGCAAAGTGGCCCGGCCTGCCAAGGCCTCCCCTCGATAGGGGAGGTGTCAGCGCATCAGCGCTGACGGAGAGGTTCATACGTCACCAGCATCCCGCCCCAGGTCAATCCGCCGCCGAAGCCGATGCAGGATACCTTCTGCCCGGCTTTGAGCAGACCGGCTTCGGCCATCTCGTTGAGGGCCACCGGGATGCTGGCCGCGCTGGTGTTGCCGTGGCGGTCCATGTTCTTGTAGAACTTTGCGGCGTCGGCGTGGAGCGCTTTCACACAGTGGTCGATGATGCGGCTGTTGGCCTGATGGCAGACCACCCAGTCCACATCGTCCAGTGCCAGCTGCGTCTCGTCCAGTACCGCGTGCAGACAGCGGGGCAGCGCGTCCACCGCAAAGCGGAAGACGGCACGCCCGTCCATGCTGATGGGGGCCGAGCCGGTGCGGCAGGGGCCTCCTGCGTGGATAGCCTCGTCGCCCCGTGCGCCCAGCGTGATCGCAAACGGTGCGTCGCACAGTTCAAAGATCGCTGCGCCCGCACCGTCGCCGAAGAGCACACAGGTGGAGCGGTCGGTCTGGTCCATCAGGCGGGACAGCGCTTCGCAGCCCACCACGAGGGCGTACCGTCCGCCCAGCGTCGCCATCAGGCCGCGGGCCACGGCGGTGCCGTAGATGAAGCCCGAGCAGGCGGCGTTGACATCCAGCGCGGGGCGGTTTTCGGGCAGACTCAGCGCCCGCTGCACCTGACAGGCCACACTTGGGGTGGCGTCAGGTGCCGAAAGGGTAGCGCAGACACAGCAGGCAATATCCTGCGGCGAAAGACCACTGCGCTCCAGCGCCTGCTTTGCCGCCGCGATGGCCAGCGTGGCGGCGGATTCTTCCTCCGTACACCAGTGGCGGGCGCGGATGCCGGTGCGGGTGGTGATCCACTCGTCGCTGGTGTCCACGGTGCGGCTCAACTCTTCATTGGTGACCGTGCGGCCGGGCAGAGCTCCGCCGGTGGCGATCAACTGCAAACCGTTCATGCTCGTTTCGCTTCTCCGATCTGACGAAATTTTTTGTACCGCTGGTCGGCCAGTGCCTTGCCGCTCATCTTGCAGAGGGCGGTGAGGTGGTTTTTCAGGGCCGTATCCATGGCGGCAAACAGGGCCGCGTGGCTGCGCTGTGCGCCGCCCACAGGCTCCGGGATGATCTCCTCGACGATGCCGTCCTTGTAGAGGTCCTGTGCGGTCAGCTTCATGATCTCGCAGGCTTCGCCGCTGCGGGAGGAATCCTTCCACAGGATGCTGGCGAAGCCCTCAGGGCTGAGCACCGAGTAGACGGCATTTTCCAGCATGAGGATGTGGTTTGCCACACCCAGCGCCAGAGCGCCGCCGGAAGAGCCCTCGCCGGTGACGACAGCGATGACGGGAACCGTCAGGCCGCTCATCTCCATCAGGTTTCGGGCGATAGCCTCGCCCTGTCCCCGCTCTTCGGCCTCCTTGCCGGGGTATGCGCCCGGCGTGTCGATGAAGGTGATGATGGGGCGGCCAAACTTTTCGGCCTGCTTCATGAGACGGAGGGCCTTGCGGTAGCCCTCCGGTCCCGGCATACCGAAGTTGCAGGCCATGTTCTCTTCCAGTGTGGAACCTTTGCGGTGGCCGATGACGGTCACAGGCATCCCGTGGAAGCGGGCGATGCCGCCCAGGATGGCGCTGTCCTCCCGGCACTGACGATCGCCGCACTGCTCAAAGAAATCGGTGAACAGGGCGTTGATGGTCTCGTCGATATGGGGGCGCTCGGGATGGCGGGCCAGAAAGACCCGGTCCTCGGCGGTCAGCGGGCCGCAGCAGCGGAGGATCTCATCTTCCTCCACAGCCAGTTCGGCCAGCTCGGAAGCGTGGGCCGTGATGGCGGCCATCTGGCTCTCCTCGTCCTGTGCGCCGCCCCGCAGGGCAGCGATCTGGGCGTCCAAAGGAGCAAGCTGCTCCAGAAGTTCTTTTATCATTCCGTTTTCCTCCCGCCTGCGTGGAGCTGCAGCAGCTGGATGAGGGTGGCGCGGAGCTCACTGCGGGGTACGACCTTGTCTACAAAGCCGTGTTCCAGCTGGAACTCGCTGCGCTGGAAGCCCTCGGGCAGGCGCTCGCCGATGGTCTGCTCGATGACGCGGGGGCCTGCAAAACCGATGAGTGCGCCCGGCTCGGCCAGCATGATGTCGCCAAGGCTGGCAAAGCTGGCGGTAACGCCGCCGGTAGTGGGGTGGGTCAACACACTGATGTACAGCCCGCCCTTGGCCGAAAAGCGCTCGATGGCGGCGCTGGTCTTGGCCATCTGCATCAGGCTGAAAATGCCCTCCTGCATCCGGGCGCCGCCGCTGGCCGAAAAGATGACCAGCGGCAGTTTTTTTGCCGCCGCGTACTCGATGGCGCGGGTGATCTTCTCGCCCACGGTCGTGCTCATGCTGCCCATAAAGAAGCGGCTGTCCAGCACAGCAGCCACCACCGACACGCCGCCGATGCGGCCTACTGCCGCGACAGCGGCCTCGCTGAGGCCCGTCTTCTGGGTCTGGGCGCTGAGCTTTTCGGGATAGCCCGGGAAACCCAGCACGTCCTGCGGGGCCAGCTCTGCATCCAGCTCCCGGAAACTGCCGCTGTCCAGCACAAGGCTCAGGCGGTAGTACGCGCCGATGGGCTGATGATTGCCGCAGTTGGGGCAGACGAAGACCGGCTACCATGCCGATATATCCGAATATGGTGGTGATGGTGACGCTCTCTACGATAATCAACCAGAGAATGGAAAGCGGTTTGGCTCCCAAAGCCTTACGAATACCAAACTCGCGGGTACGTTCTTTGACGGTAATCAGCATGATGTTGGAAACTCCAACGATTCCGCTAAGTAACGTAAAGATGCCGATTACCCAGATGGCGATACGCAGCATGCCCGAACCTTTCTGCTGTTGCAGATAGTTGGTAAACCGGTTCCATATCCAGATAGCACTGTGGTCCGTTGGGTCAAACCGATGATTGGCTCCCAATACTTTGCGGTAATGGGCTTCAAAAGCCTCATTGGCCTCTACTGTTTCCAGATTTTTGGTAGTCATGACCAGGTTATTCAGTTTGTCTCCTTTATTATAAATCGTTTGTAGAGTGGTAAAAGGAATGTAGGCATCGCTGTCTCCGCTATCTCCTTTATCATTATAAAGACCTACTACCTGATAAACCACATTTCCGGCATTGACAAACTGTCCGATTGGCTCGGTATGAGTCTTGTTAAAAAGGATTTCTGCTGTTTTCTTATGAAGCACAATAACTTTCCGGCGTTCCTTGATATCGATTTCATTGATAAAACGTCCTTCGAAAAGCTTCACGACTTCTACCTCTGTATGATTGGGATATACGCCGGAAAGGTTCAGGCTGACGTATTCTTGCCCGAAACTAAGATTTACGGCTCCCTGCCACACGGTTGCTCCGGCCTTGATGACATGATTCGGGAAATAATGACTGGTAGCATCCATGTCTTTATTGTCCAGTTGCACCCGTCTTCCTTCTTTCAGTCCGTCGTATGATTTACTGGTCCATCCCGGAAAAATTTTGATGGAGTTCATGGCCCGTTCCGAAGCCGACTGTTCGAATGCGTGAATCAGCCCGTTGCCGGCACCCAGCAGGACGATGAGCATAAATATTCCCCATGCGACGGCAAATCCGGTGAGAAAAGTCCTCAACTTATTGCGTTTGATGGTACTATATATTTCTTGCCAAATATCAATCATATTTTAAGTAATAAGTTATAAGTAATAGGTAATAAGTATTAGGTATTAAGTATAAAGTATTAGGCTGCGTTGTGACCGCATGGAATTAATACTTAATACTTATTACCTATTACTTATTTCATAATTCCGTTTTGGCCGAATGGAGAGGCGTCGTGGTCGAGGTTCTCTTCAATCCGTTCGATAATACCATCTTTGATATGGATGATCTTGTCCGTTTGGTTGGCAACACCGCTTTCGTGGGTTACGACGACGATGGTCATTCCCATTCGATGCAAGTCTTTCAATATCTGCATTACTTCTACGGAAGTTTTGCTGTCCAGAGCGCCTGTCGGTTCGTCGGCAAGGATGATCTGCGGCTGGGTGATTAATGCGCGGGCGATGGCTACACGTTGTTTCTGACCGCCACTCATCTCATTTGGCATGTGGTGTGCCCACTCCTTTAGTCCCAGCCGGTCGAGATATTCTAGAGCGAGTGCATTTCGCTTTTTGCGGCTTACACCTTGATAAAATAAGGGAAGTGCCACGTTTTCTACGGCATCCTTGAATGATATCAGGTTGAATGACTGGAAAATAAATCCGATCATACGGTTTCGATACTCGGCAGCTTTCGTTTCGCTCAAGTCCTTGATAAGTACGTTGTTCAGATAATAATCCCCGGTATCGTAGTTATCGAGTATTCCTAATATGTTTAGTAAAGTAGATTTGCCCGAACCCGAAGCTCCCATGATGGAAACAAACTCACCTCGCTGGATGTCGAGATTGATGCCCTTGAGTACATGGAGAGGTGCTCCGTTGTTGTAGGTCTTGTTAATGTCTGTTAGTTTTATCACAATTTCCCTTATTAAGTTTCTTTTTTCTTTTTATTTTTCACTATTAGACGCATGAAAGATACGAAAAGTTGCAAACAGAGTGAACTTTTTTGAAAAAACATTTTGTAGACTCAATCTTCTTTACGTAATTTGTGTGCAGTAAACTTTATAATTAACTAACCCTTTTAAATAAAGTATCATGAATTCAAACATGGAGAAACCCTACGTAGTAGGTATTGACATAGGCGGAACGAATACCGTCTTTGGAATTGTAGACGCACGCGGAACTATTATTGCCAGCAGTTCAATCAAAACATCTGGTTACCCTACAGTAGAAGAATACGCTGATGAAGTGTGTAAAAGTCTGCTTCCATTGATTATTGCTAATGGTGGTGTTGATAAAATCAGAGGTATTGGTATCGGTGCTCCGAATGGCAACTACTACACGGGAACGATTGAATTTGCTCCGAACCTGCCTTGGAAGGGAATTCTTCCGTTGGCTGCCATGTTTGAAGAAAGACTGGGTATCCCCACTGCTTTGACAAACGACGCAAACGCTGCTGCTATCGGTGAAATGACTTACGGTGCTGCCCGTGGTATGAAAGATTTTATCATGATTACA
>OGYU01002467.1_pt1 | contig 11913 bp, 8 predicted proteins | sample 1576581 | NCBI WGS metagenome assembly OGYU01 (sample SAMEA3541547, study PRJEB24748) | human gut metagenome | biome: human gut; feature: human-associated habitat; material: faeces | place: China | collected 2012 | reverse complement strand
GTCGATGGCCTTCTCAGCGAAGGAAACCAGCAGGTTCTGGGCCGCTTCGATAGCGCCCATTTCGCCGCACAGACCCCAGTCGATCAGCTCAGGGTGGGTCAGGGAAGCCTTGCCGCCGCCCGAAGCGCCGCCCTTGGAACCGGCAGCGGTAATGCCCATGCTCGGCTGACGGAGCACTGCGGCCGCATCAATGCCACGCTCACGCAACGCGTCGATCAGCGCGATCGTGGTGGTGGTCTTGCCCTCGCCGCGAGACGCCTTCAGCGGAGTATCGGCGGTGACGAGCACGACCTTGCCATGCTTGCGTGGAGCATCCGGATCATTCTTCAAATAATCGAGATAGCCGAACGCATCAATCTTCTGCACCAAGCCGTACTGGCTGGTGAAATCCTCAATGCTGGTCACTGGGGTTCCTTTCTTCAAATTGGAATGCACGCCATTCTAACGATGTTGTATTGCGGAAAATAATTGGCTCCCGCAACGTGGTCACGAGAGCCGAATAGTGAGATTTTAGAAGTCCGACATGTGGAAGCCGTTCTTCATGTTCATGCTGGCGGTGTACAGCACGGAATCAAGAAGCTTGTCGGTTTCCTCCTTGAGCTGCGCGGCCATGGTCTCGTTGGCTGCGGCAAGGATTTCACGGGCTTCGCCGTTGCGCACGGCTTCGATGATTTCATCCGGTTCCATAGGCTGAACATCGCCGATTTCGTCTTCCGCATCGAATTCGTCGGTCACGTCACCCACCAAACGTTCGATCTGCTCGTCGGTAGAGGCAACCATGCGGTGGCCCATCGCGCCGGTCTTCTCCTGATAGCGTTCCACGGCGTTGGCGGTGTCGGCGAAGCTGGAATCGCACAGGGCCGCGATGATGCGGTTCTCCCAATAGAAGTTTTCGGACGTGACGCGCGTGGTGGTGTCTTCCAAATACTTCGGCGTGGAGTTGACGTTCGGGAAGAACGGCACGAGCGTGTTGAACGGATTGGAACCATAGGCGATCCACTGGATCGCACGGCTCACCTGCGGGCGGTACGGGCGGATCTGCATCACCGCAAGCTGGCTCTGACGGTTGATGCCGATCGGGCGGAACATGTGGCGGGTGCGCTGGTCGCCAAGCTTTCCATACGGATCGTACGGAGTGCCCTGATAGTGGGAGCTCAGCACATACTTCACATCTTCGATGGTGATTTTGCGTTCCGGCTGGCGAGCCCACGGAATATCGTCGGAAACCGGCTTGTGGTCGGCATCCTGACCATCCCACTGCTCGTCGTACGGGTTAAGGAAACGCTGCATGTACCAGGCACGCGGAGTGTTGTACACGTGGTCGGAATCGGAGTGGGAGCCGAACGCGTCACGCGGGTTGAACGGAGTGGAATTCTCCACCGACAGGTCAAGATGGTTGCGTTCGATGAACTCGGCCAGATCGGCGGAGCACATGTGGTCCTCCTGCTCGCCAAACGCATCTTCAAGATCAAATTCGTCAATGCCCAGCTGGTTCGGCATGGTCACATACGCTTCGTCCGGCACACGCTTGGCGATCCAATGATGGCCGCCAACGGTTTCCAGCCACCAGATCTCGTCGACGTCGGAGAAAGCAACGCCGTTCATCTCATACGTGCCATACTCCTCAAGCAGAGCGCCCAAACGTTCCACACCCTCACGGGCGGTGGTGACGTACGGCAGCACGAGAGTAAGGAAATCCTCTTCGCCAATGCCACCGGCGACTTCCGGCTCATAGCCCTCTTCGCCTTCCTTGCCTTTGACCGGCGTGAGTTCCACGAACGGATCGGCACCGAGCACACGCTCATTGGTGGTGAGCGTTTCGGTGGCGCTCATGGCAACGTTCGCTTCGTTCACGCCAGCTTCACCCCAAATGCCTTCCTTCAGATCGGCATTCGGCACAGCCGTATACTGCAGCGGATTGTCAGGAAGATCGATTTCAACATGCGAAAGCACGCTCTTGTACTTGCGCGGCTGATCTTCAGGCTTGACTACGATGAAGCGCTTCGGGCAAAACTCACCATTTGCACTATCTTCATTACGGGCGATGATGGTCGATCCGTCATAACTTGCGTCTTTGCCAACCAAAATCGTGGTGCACGCCATAATTATTCAGCAATCCTTTCGATTATTGTCAATACGTTTTCGTCGGATATATTTCTGATTTCCGCATCTTTATATCGTTATATTGCTGCGGAAATCAAATTTCTGGCCTTACTTGAGATCCTCTTTCACAAATCAGGCTTTTCCAGTGAGGAAAATAGCGCCCTGATCAACGATTGTACCGGAAGTACGCAACGCACGTTCCATTTCGTTGAGCCAGAATCCCTGATTGAGGCCGGCGAGAGGAGCCGTGGTACCCCACACATGCAGATAGTAGTCATGATCCTGATCTGGCGGATATGGACCGTTGTAACGCATCGTCACTGCGGGATCACTGCTGCGGCCCTGCAGCAACGGCGAGGCGGCGGACGTGCGTCCCTGAACCGTTTCAGGAATCATCGCGGAAACCGTGCGCGAGAAATCAGCCGGAATCGCGAGCGCGTGAGAATCGTTGAAATCGTACATCAGCGCATCCACGGGCAGGTTCGCGAGGGACCAATGATTCCACTGGAAACCGCATACCGGAATTGAATCCGGATCAACGAATTCCCAATGCAGGAACTGCACTGCAGGATCAAGCGCATCAATGTAGAAGGGGAAGGAAACAATCGGCGTACCGTCGATGCAGTTCTCAGGCGGCGCCGCCTTGGCAAACGCGTCGGGAATGACGGTGAAATCTGCGGAAATCTTCATGCACCCAGTATCCCTCAAGCGTCTGACTCATACAAGGTTTCAATTGACGGCATAACGAAACATAACGAAACGACCCCTGCGGCGAGCCTGTGGGGCACGCGGGCAGGGGTCGGTCCGGGAAACAGGGCCTATCAGACCTCACATCGCTTGAAAAACAAGGCGTTACAGGCGATAGGCACAGCTAGTACGGCTCAGTTGGCCGGGTGGTAGAAGTCGCCGTTGAGGGCGGCTTCGGCACGGGCCTGAGCCTCTTCGAAGGTGACTTCGGCAAGGGAGGCACGCACGTCGTCGAGTGCCACCGGAGTCATGGACAGGGAGTTCACGCCAAGACCGGCCAGCACTACGGCCAAGTCCGGATCGGCAGCGGCCTCGCCGCACACGCCCACCGGCATGCCCTTGGCGTTGCCCGCGTCGCAGATCATCTTGATGGCACGCAGCACCGCCGGATGCCAGGCGGTCTGATAGTTGGCAACGGAACCGAGCGTACGGTCGGCGGCCAGCGTGTACTGGGTCAGATCGTTGGTGCCGATCGACACGAAGTCGGCCACGTCGGCCACCTTATCGGCCATAAGCGCGATCGACGGCACTTCAGCCATCGCACCCACGAACTTCAGACCGAAGCTCTTGCCAAGCTTCACGAAATAGTCAGCCTCATGCTGGTCGGCAACCATCGGGGCCATGACCCACAGGTTCGCGTCGGTGGCGGCATCGGCTGCGGCGAGCGCCTTGAGCTGGCCTTCGAGCACGTCCATGTGGGCGCGCAGGGTGCGCAGACCGCGTAGGCCGAGGGCTGGATTCGGCTCGTCTTCCGGAGTGAGGAACGGCAGCGGCTTGTCAGCACCGGCATCGAGCATACGAATTACGACCTTCTTGCCCGGGAACTGGCTCAACAGCTCGGTGTAAGCGCGGGTCTGCTCTTCGACGGTCGGCGGCTCGGAGTTGCCGATGAACAGGAATTCAGTACGGAACAGACCAACGCCTTCAGCGCCATATTCCAGTGCCTTAGCTGCGTCGGCCGGCTTGCCCACGTTGGCGAGCAGCGGAATGAGGTGGCCGTCCTTGGTGGAGCCCGGATTGCCGCGCAGTTCCTTGGCTGCGGCCGCGCGGGACTTGGCGGCTTCGGCTGCGGCGATCTCCTCTTCGGTCGGGTCGACGACCAGTTCGCCCTTGGCCGCATTGACGACCACGGTGGTGCCGTCGGTCAGATTCTCGGCTTCGGCTGCGGAAACAACCGCCACGATGCCGCGGGCACGGGCCAGGATGGCGGTGTGCGAGGTCGGGCCGCCCTGCGAGGTGACGATGGCGAGGGTCTTGCTCATGTCGAGCGCCGCGGTGTCGGCGGGGGAAAGATCTTCGGCAACGAGCACGAACGGGGTTTCGCTCTGCGGCAGGCCCGGTGCGGGAGCGCCCATAAGGTCGGCGATCACGCGCTGGCCGACATCATGCAGATCGGCGGCACGCTCGGCCTGATATCCACCGATGGCGCGGAACATGTCTTCCACCGCGGCGAAGCCTTCGAGCACCGCGCGTTCGGCGGTCTTGCCCTGCTGGATCAGCCCCTTGATGGATTCGGCCAGCGACGGATCGGAAGCGAACATGGCGATGGCCTGCAGAATCGGAGCGGCCTGCTTGGCGCCTTCGTCACCATTGGCGGCCTCTTCGGCGCGACGGTTCAGGTCGGCGTTCACCAGTGCGAGGGACTTTTCCACGCGGGCGATTTCGCTTTCGGCGGCAATGCCTTCCGCACGCGGGGCGTCCGACGGTTCCGGCAGCGGCTGCGCCATACGGATGACCGGGCCGACTGCAACGCCGCGACCAATGCCAACACCCTTGATGATCATGTGAACTCCTTTGACCTGTTTCCTTGTTTTGTCGTTTGCGTTTGTTGTTTGCTCGCGAAAGGAACGCGAGCCGAACGTGTTCTTGTGATTTCCGCGCCTGCCTTGCGCGTTGAGTTACCGCAATGATTTCCACCGTCTTTGCCGGTAAATCATTTTCAGCCTGCCCACAGTATACACGCTTTAAACCGCAACACACAACCAGTAAACGTTTTCTGCGTTTCGTGGAAAAAGTGCTATAGTAATCACCAGCGGCGCACCGATGCATTTCGCTCGGCAAGCAGCACGACTTTCAAATAACACAACAGAAAACAATCAACAATAACGACTCAAAGGAGTGTCCATCATGGCAACCCGCACCACCGTCATCAACGATCCCGTCGGTATCCACGCTCGTCCGGCCGCACAGTTCTCCCAGGCCGTCACCGCCTCCGGCTGCACCGTCACCATCGCCAAGGAAGGCGGCAACCCGGTTCCGGCAGGCTCCATCCTGTCCATCATGGGCCTGGGCATCAAGCAGGGCGATTCCGTGGTCATCGACGTGCAGGGCGCCGACGACGAAACCGTGGCAGACAACCTGCTGAACATCCTCGTCAACGCCGAGTGATCTTCTTTTCTGAAGATTTTCGAGGATTTCGCAAGATATTCAACAATCTTCAGTTACGAAATCGCAATGCGATCGCAATTCCATATGCATGATTGCGATACTTGCTTCAGCCACCTGCCGCATTCGACGGGTGGCTGTTTTATTCCTGAATACGCGATTGAGACACGGCAGCAATTCGAATAATCCAATACTTCGAATGATTTTGGGAGGAGAGCATGGCACGCACAACCGACAACGCCTCGGCTTCGGCTACTTCGGCGAACAGTTCAATCACGAACGTCGCCGCGCTGGCCAACGTCTCCATCGCCACCGTCTCCCGCGTGCTTTCCGGAAAACGCACCAAAGACGACGACATCGCACGACGTGTGAGAGCCGCCGCGGCACACCTCAACTATTCGGTCAATTATGCGGCGAGCGCATTGCGCAGCACCGTCACCAACACCATCGGACTGGTGATTCCAACCGCCACCGACCCGTTCTGCGCGCAACTGCTTGACGAAATCGAACCCGTCATCGACGTGGATTCGCAGCAACTGCTGCTCGGCATCGGCGGCGATCAGGCCACGCAGATCCAACGCATCGAATCGTTGGTGGACCGCCATGTTGACGGGCTGATCGTACTGCCCGCCTGGGGAGCCTACCTTTCCGAGGAACTTGAACATTACGCCTCCACATTGCCGATTGTGCAGGTGGGCGGCCGTCGATGCTCATCCCGCACATCCATGGTGAGCATCGACGAAAACGCCGCCATGGAAATCGTGATCAGGCATTTGGCCGAACGTGGCATCGCATCCGTGGCATACATGGCCGGCAAGGAAATCTCCTTCGAATCGGCGGAACTGTTCGCCATGTTCCACACGCAGGTGCGCGCGCACCACTTGAACACCGAAGCCGAATGGAACAAGTTCGGCGATCGTAGCGTGCAACGCGGTTTCGACTGCGCCATGCGACTGTTCTCCGAACCACTCGTACAGCCGGAGGCAGTGGTGTGCGCCGACGATGCGATCGCGTTCGGTGTGATGGTGGCGTTGCATTCGCTCGGGCTTCGCGTGCCTCAAGACGTGCTGGTGATCGGCTACAACGATTCGCCGATCGCACGCACCACCATGCCGGCGCTGACCAGCGTGCGCCCGCCGTTCAAACAAATCGTCTCCGAAGCGCTACGCCTACTCAACGACGCCCCCGGCAGCCCCGCGCACATCTCACTCGCGCCGCAACTCATCGTCCGCGAATCCACCAACTGCCAGCGCTAAATCGCAATTTTTGCAATTTTGCCGGCAGTTATCGCACGATAGCAAGCCAGAATCATACAGCCAAACAACCATTTCCCCACCCGCTGGAAGAATCTGCCCTCGGAAAACAGTATGTGCCAACGCCGCTAGCCCTAGCTGGCGATGAGGGAGCAGAAGAGAGCTTCAAAGACCAGTACGGGATTGCCATTGCCGGCCAGACGGCGACGTGCAACGGCAATATCCTCCAGCCGCCGCACCGCTCCCCCGCGCGTAAGCCGCACCGACAGATCGGTGATCGACGAACGATTCTCCAAATTAATCAAGCCAACCGAATCTTCGGCATTGTTCTGCAACACAGCCACATCGCGGTATACACTGGCGATCGAGTTCAACGCACGGTCGAGCACATCGCGCGTCAATCGTGTGGTCTGTCGCTTCAGCTCGTCTTTTTTTGCGATCGCATTGTACGCGCCACGCAGTTTGGGAGGAATACGATCCTTCGCACCAAGCCCATTGACCCTACGAAAATCAGCTTCCGCTTCCGCCGCTTTGACCTTCACCTCCGCTTCGGCCTGCGCTTTCGCATTGTCGATAAGATTGCCGGCAAGCAGTACCGCATCCGACGCGCGACGCAATCCAAGCACGCCCACGATCAGCTCGTCGCGGTCAGACATGACCTGCTCGTTTTTCGCATACAGATTGGCGATGCCGATATGCCCTTCCGCAAGACGTGCGGCACGCGCCGCGATTTTCGGCTCGAATCCGCCATTTTGTTTCAGAAATGCAGCCACCGCCTGCGTGGAGGGCACGGCAAGATTGACGATGCGAGTGCGCGAGCGAATCGTCGGCAACACGTCCTGCGCACTTGGCGCGCACAAGAGCCAAATCGTGTGCCCGCTCGGCTCCTCAATCTCCTTGAGCAGCACGTTGGTGGTGCGTTCCAGCATGCGATCGACATCTTCGATAATGATGATGCGCCACGGCGCAGTGCTTGGCATCTGCTCGGACGTAGTGATGATGTTTCGCACCTCGTCGATGCCGATGGTCACTTTGTTGGTGGCCAGCACGGTCACGTCGGGGTGAGTGCCGGCAAGCACCTGCTGCGCGGCTTTGGTCGGCTCGTCGCCAAGACCATGATCGGGGCTCTCCAGCGCCGCCGCGAACGCGCGCGCCACATTGGAACGGCCCGATCCGGGAGGGCCACAAATTAGCCAGGATTGCGCAATGGCTTTCGGATCGCCACTTGCGATGGCTTTGAGTTGTTCGACAACCTGCTGCTGGCCGACGATCGAATCCCACACGCTCATCGGCTAACCCCCGTTTGAAGAGCTTCCGATTGGCCGATTTGCGCAAAATCAGACTGGATATGCGCCCATACTTCTTCAATGGATTGGCTGGCATCAATCACGCGGAAGCGTTGCGATTCCGCCTTTGCCAAGTCAAGGAACGCCTGTCGTGTACGACGTTGGAAATCGTCTCCCGCGGATTCCATGCGATCTTCATCATGCTGTAGTCGTGCATGCGATTGCATAGGATCAAGATCCAGCAGATACGTGCGATTCGGCAATAGCTCACACGTTGCCCACATACTTAAGTCGCGGATTTCACCTGCCGTCAATTCGCGGCCGCCAGCCTGGTATGCAAGAGAAGAATCAAGGTACCGATCGGTAATTACCACGGCACCGCGTTCCAGTGCAGGGCGAATCACCTCGGCAACATGCTGGGCACGGTCAGCGGCGAACAGCAGCGCCTCCGCACGCGGAGCGATATCCGCATCGGAACCTTCCACGCCGTCAAGCAGCAACTCGCGAATCGCCACGCCAAGCACAGTACCGCCTGGCTCGCGCGTGACCACGCATTCGCGCCCCTGCGCCTCAACGTACGCACGCAACCGTTCGACCTGCGTGGTTTTGCCGACGCCGTCTACACCTTCAAAGGAGATGAATATGCCTTGCATATTCATCACTCTACATTGCGGCGTTCGCAACGCTACCGCTGCTCACTGCTACGAACAGTCCACCGGACTGTTCATCACCGGGCGGGAACTACGGCGGGACGGGTGTAGCCTTCGTTGGCGGCAAGCCATTCCACATCGGCCTTCACCGTGGTCGGCGTGGAACCGATCTCCTTGGCGATACGGGTGTTGGCCCAACCCTTATCGGCCAACTCGCGCACCTTGGCACGGCGATCGGCACGAGCCTTATCGACGGAAGCCGCCTTGGAAGTCTTAGAAGCCTTGGCAGCACCAGCCTTCTTAGCCCCGCCCTTGCCGGCGGCGGTCTTACGTCCACGCCTTTTCGACGGGCCCTGCGCACGCTTCTCAGCCAGCAAACGGAACGCCTCGGCCGGTTCGATCGACTCAGGAGCATACTGCTTCGGCAACGTACGATTCGTCTCACCATCGGTGATATACGCGCCGTAGAAGCCTTCCTTGATGGTCACCTGCTTCTGCGTTTCCGGATCGACGCCCAATTCGCGCAGCGGCGGCTTCGCAGCGCCACGGCCACGCCCACGGCCATACTTCGGCTGGGCGAACAGTTCCTTCGCCTTATCCACATCAACCGTGAAAATCTCATCTTCCGAAGCAAGCGAACGCGTATCCGACTTGCCATCGGCACCGGTCTTCGTCAAATACGGACCGTAACGACCATTATTGGCTTGCACGGTAACCGTCTGCACTTCACCGGTCTGCGCATCCACCTCTTCATACGAACCGACTTCACGCGGCAAGCTCAGCAGACGCAACGCATCATCCAACGTCAACGATTCCGGACTCATCGTCTTGAACAACGACGCCATCTTCGGGCGATCGGCAGCGGCTTTCTTCGCACCCTTGCCGCGCTTCGGCTTCTCACTAGCGCCACCGGCAGCATCGCCGGCATCGGCAGAAGGCATCACCAGCGCAACATACGGCCCGAAACGACCATTACGCACTTCAACGGTGCCTCCGGAAACCGGATCGACGCCAAGAGCGCGCGGACCGCCGGAATGGTTCTCGATCAAATCATGACCGACTTCCACCGTCAGCTCATCCGGAGCGAGCGTATCCGGCAGCGAGGCACGCTTCGGATTGCCCTCATCATCCAGATGGTTCATATCCTCCAAATACGGGCCATATCGACCGACGCGCACATGCAAACCGTCGCCGATCTCGATCGTATTGATCTCGCGAGCGTCGATTTCACCCAACTGCGCGACCTGCTGCTGCAAGCCGGCATGCGCCTCGTCCGCAGACTGCGCGGCACCCTCACCGGAACCGAAATAGAAGCGGGTCAGCCAATTCCTGCCGGTCTCCTGACCGCTCGCGATCTGGTCAAGACCGCTTTCCATATCGGCAGTGAACTCGTAATCCACATACCGCGGGAACTTCGTTTCCAGCAATTTGACCACGGAGAACGCGAGCCACGACGGAATCAACGCACGACCGCGCTCATACACGTACCCGCGATCGATAATCGTGGAAATAATGCTCGCATACGTGGACGGGCGGCCGATTTCCTTCTGTTCCAACGTTTTCACGAGCGACGCTTCGGTGTAACGCGCCGGAGGCTGAGTTTCGTGTCCGTCGGCACCAACCGCCACCGCGGCGAGCGCATCGCCCGGATTCATCGGCGGAAGCGACACATTGTCATCCGACTTCTTATCCGCTTTGCTGGATTTACCGGATTGCGCAGCCTGTTCAACGCTTCCAGCAGCATCGCCCTTCTTCGATTCGGCGGATGCGCGGCGGCCTTCACCGGTCGCCTTCATAAAGCCGGGGAATTCGATGACAGTGCCGGAAGCCTGGAACATGGCTTCCCCATTCGATTCGGTCGGTGCGGACAGTCGCACGGTCGCCGTGGAACCGGTTGCGTCTGCCATCTGGCAGGCAAGCGTGCGCTGCCAGATCAGCGTGTACAGCTTGAGCTGGTCGGCCGGCACTTTGCTTGCGATTTCCGCAGGGTCACGGAATTTCGCGCCCGCCGGCCTGATGCATTCGTGGGCTTCCTGCGCGCCTGCCGTCTTTGTGGCATATTGTTTCGGCGCGTCCGACAGATAGTTTTCGCCGAAATGCTTGACGACCGCTTCGCGTGCGGCTGCGATCGCTTCCTGCGACAGCGTCACCGAATCGGTACGCATGTAGGTGATATAGCCGTTTTCGTACAATCCTTGCGCAGCACGCATGGTCTGACGCGAGCTCATGCCGAGACGATTGCCGGCGGTCTGCTGCAAGGTGGACGTGGTAAACGGTGGAACCGGACGGCGACGGTACGGCTTGGTTTCCATCGACGCGACAGTAAACGTTGCAAATTCCAATGCCTGCGCAATCGCGGAAGCCTGCGCCTCGTCCAACTGCACGACCTGATCCTTCGCACCGGCCGCAGTCAGCTTGCCATCGGCGCCGAAATCCTTGGAACCAGCCAAACGACGGCCACCCAACGACACCATACGAGACTCGAACGCAACATTATTGCCATCGGCATCCGGCGCCTCCAACGTTGCGGTGACATCCCAATACGGGGCACGCACGAACGCCATACGCTCGCGCTCGCGCTCCACGATCAAACGCGTGGCGACGGACTGCACACGGCCCGCGGAAAGACCCGGCCCAACCTTGCGCCACAGCACCGGAGAAAGCTCATAGCCGTACAGGCGGTCCAGAATACGGCGGGTTTCCTGGGCGTCGACCATGTCGTCGTCAACGTCGCGAGTATTGTCAAGCGACGCTTTGATGGCTTCCTTCGTGATTTCGTGGAACACCATGCGCTTAACCGGCACTTTCGGCTTGAGCGTCTGTACCAGATGCCAGGCGATGGCCTCTCCCTCGCGATCCTCATCGGTTGCGAGGTACAGGGTGTCGGCTTTTTTCAACGCGCTTTTCAGCTCGGACACGGTTTTCTTCTTGTTGCCGTCGACGATGTAGTACGGCTTGAATCCGTCTTCCACGTCAACGCCGAACTTGCCGAATTTGGTTTTGTCGGCGGCCGGCACCTGGCTCGGCTGCGCAAGATCTCGAATATGGCCGACCGAGGCCATCACCGTATATTCGGAGCCCAAATACCCACCGATTTTCTTGGCCTTGGTGGGAGACTCCACGATCACGAGCTTGCTGCCGGTAGCCATAGCCACTCCTTATTACTAGCGTTTGCAACGCAATAATACTCACTGACCGTATGCAGTTGGCAAACCGTCCGTGTGGCGCGAGCGACCGGTGCCGGAAATTTTCGGCGTGATCGTACGTTTTGCCGTCAGCGTTTCGGAGGGGCCGGAGGTGCGCCGACAAGCCCAAGTTTCGTCAATGGCGAGGCGGTCAGCTGACGCATGGTCAACACCAGCCCGAACACCAACGACGCAACGGAAGCCGTCAGAATCACCGTGGAAAGGTGCGCGCCGGAATTCGTCCATTCCGCACTCATCGCAAGTCCCGGCTGAATCTGCCAAATAATGTATGCGCCATACAGGG
>OGYU01002464.1_pt1 | contig 11920 bp, 8 predicted proteins | sample 1576581 | NCBI WGS metagenome assembly OGYU01 (sample SAMEA3541547, study PRJEB24748) | human gut metagenome | biome: human gut; feature: human-associated habitat; material: faeces | place: China | collected 2012 | reverse complement strand
AACCAGGAATCAGGGAGACGAAGGTGTTCGAGACGTAGTCCGGGGTGCCGGCATGCGCTGCCGCCAGCCATACCTGCTGCCACTGGAATACGCTTTTGAAGGCTGATGCTGACACCGCCGCGAACAGGCTGACTTTCAAGCATCATGCGCGCTGCCTTATATGCAATATTATTTTCATTCACAGGAAGAAAATGCAAGTTACTGGATATACGGATCTCCGGCTCTGGAATACGATAAACAGTAACTCTGTCAAACATGCGGATTGTCTGCATAATCATGCGAACCTCGTGATATCCGTCTTCACGTTTTCTGACAACGTCCAGACCAAGATTAATTTTAGCCATTGCTCTTAACTGCATTAAATCCATATTTTTTTATCACCCTTCTAAAAACTTGTACATGCTTTTCTTTTGTATACGGCTTGTACTTTGTATACATCATTATAATAAAAAAGAGACTTCTTTGCAAGTGTTATTGCAAAAAAGTCTCGGGTATGCAACCCTGTAAGTTATCAAATGTGACTGAGGCGAAGTGTTTGTCGGCCTCAGTCACCATTTACGTTACGAATTCCGTCCACTAAATGGGCGTATTCCTCAGTTTTCGTTAACTTACAGAGAGCTGCTCATCTTTTCGAGGAGTCCTTCTGGGGCTTCTTCCATCTTTCCTTCGTCGCACAATGCTGCCATCTTTGGATCTAACGGCAGGTAGTCGATTACTGAGATGCCGTGCTCTGCTGCTACTTTTTCGATATGGCTTGTTCCAAACAGGAAATGCTTTTTTCCACAATCCGGACATACGAAATATGACATATTCTCTACGATTCCAAGTACTGGAACGTTCATCATCTCTGCCATTTTTACTGCCTTTGTTACGATCATAGATACAAGCTCCTGTGGTGATGTAACGATGACGATTCCGGCTAACGGCAGGGACTGGAATACAGTCAGTGCAACATCACCTGTTCCTGGCGGCATATCAACAAACATGTAATCTACATCACCCCAGCAAACCTCTGTCCAAAACTGTGATACTGTTCCTGAAATGATTGGACCTCTCCAGACAACTGGATCTGTCTGATCTTCAAGCAAAAGATTTAAGGACATTACCTTAATTCCATTTTTTGTTACCTCTGGAAGCAGTCCGTCATCATTTGCAACGGCATGATCATTTAAACCAAATGCTGTCGGGATTGATGGTCCTGTAATATCAGCGTCCATAATTGCTGTCTTATAACCTTTGCGGTTCATTGCAACTGCCAGCAAAGAAGTCACCATGGATTTTCCAACACCACCCTTACCGCTGACAACACCAATTACCATCTTTACACGGCTGTGTGCGTTTTCCTTTACCTGCATACTCTGTGGACCCTTTGCTGTATTCTGACTGCATCCCTCGCAGGAACTTTTTCCACATGTTCCCTTACTGCTGCATTCACTCATTTTAATTTCCTCTTTTCTTTCTTGATCAGTACATTATTAGTAACTATTCAGAATTTTATTTACATAACTCAAGTTTGCATGAATCTGAATAGTTACAATCATTATATCAGACATTCGCAAGTTTGCAATGCTTATGTTCTTCAAAGCTTGTATCTTGCGTATTCACCATCTTCAAAGCTCTTCCAGATAAATAAACCATTCTCAAGCGTCATATAACCATTTTTGCTTCCATTTTTCGGGATTGAAACGGAACCTGGGTTAAAGAACAGCCCTCCGTCAGTCGGTTCTGTGATTGGAATATGTGTATGACCTGAAAGCACCACATCTTTCTTTTGAAGCGGTGGAAAGCTTTCGTCTTTTCTGAAATCTTTTCCATACACATGACCATGTGTCAGATAAATCACGCGATCTTTTTCCATGATCCAGCTGTAATCAGCCATAATCGGAAAATGAATGAGCCACTGATCTACGTCTGCATCACAATTTCCTCTAACGCAAAGAATACGGTCGCTGATTTGATTTAACAGATCACACACTCGCTGCGGATCATACTCTTTTGGAAGTGCATTTCGTGGTCCATGGTACAAAATATCACCTAACAGTATCATTCTGTCTGCTTTTTCATTTTGATATGCATCCATCAGTTTGCTGCACCAGTAGGCAGAGCCATGGATGTCAGATGCAATTAATAATTTCATTCTCTTTTTCCTTTCGTTAAACAATAGTTGAATTTTTCTTTAAATTCTTTTATAATGTGATACCGAACTTATTATACCACATTAGGAAGGGAGTTACATTATGCGCATTCGCACATTTTTCAAAAAAATAGTTGTCTGCACGCTGTCAGCGGCTATTCTTCTTTCTCCAGCCTCTGCCCTTGGCGCTGACATACAAACAGATATGACATCTAGTGAATCACAAGATACAGAATCTGCTGCAAATGAAACAGAAGATCTCTATGGTGTTGAGGCTTACGCAAATCTGGAAGCTATTTATCAGAATTTCCCACAGCGAATTAATGACGAAAACAATCGTTCTGAGAATGTCACTAATGCAGGTTTGTGGATTCAGTCACAGCTTGAAAGCTATGGCTATGAGGTTTCTACACATGATTTTACTCATTTTAACTTTACAGGAACCAACTATTTTGTCACTAAGCCAGGTAAGTCTGACAAGACAATCATAATCGGTGCTCACTATGACAGTATGCCAACTGCCGGTGTCGATGACAATGGCTCTGGAGTGTCAGTTCTTCTTGAGCTTGCCCACCGTTTTTATGATATGGACACACCCTGTACTTTGCAGTTTGTATTCTTTGACACAGAAGAATATGGTGCATATGCCGGTTCAAGCTGCTTTGTCTACACCTACCTGATGACAAATAACCTGCTTGATGATGTGCTTTGCTGCATCAATATTGATTCCATCGCAGGCGGTGATCGTCTCTATGGTTATGGCGGTGAATATGATGAGGACGGAAAGCTTACTCGTGAATGGGTCTATGACGAAGCTAATCTTATTGCAGATGATCTAGGACTTGACCTTTACACACTTCCAGAACAAGTTACTGAGTTTCAGTCTCCGACAAGACTTCTTGGAAGTGACAGCTACTATTTTGCAAAGGAGGGCATTCCTTACCTTTATATGGAAGCAAGTCTTTGGTGCAATGATGACGGAACAGGCGGCAATGATGAAACACATTTAACGTGCCACTATCAGACAGCAAATGAAGCATTTGCCTCCACCGGCGGTCAGATCATGCATACAGAATTTGATGATCTGAATCGTTTAAATGAACTGCTTCCTGGCCGTGTCCAGAAAAATCTGCATGATGCAAGCGCAATCGTAACCGGAATGCTTCTTGACATTTCTCCAAACACAGAGGCAGGAATTGCCGCAGGCAAGGCTGCTGCAAGCGCTGCTACACAAGAGGAGTCGTCTAGCACTGATAACTCTATCGAGGAGAACTTCTCTGAGGACAGTTCATTTGAAAATGATACTTCTGAATCTATTGAATCTGAAACACAGAATGCTTCACTTGATGAACCAAACGAAAGCGCAGCGCCAGTCATCGAGAGCGATCATAAATTTATGACCGGACTGTTTGCTGCCGCTGCGATTGTATTAATTCTATTTGTTGTTTTTCTTTTGACTGCTGCTCTTACTGCAAACCAAAGACGCCGTAAGCGTATCCGCCGTTTTGGAGAAGACTATAAGAAGAAAAAATATTAACGTCGTATTACTTACCATATACCTTTAGCTGTGACAATGCCGGGAACGGAGACGGATCATCTGCCTTGATCAGTTCCTCAAGCTGTACCCAGCGAACTTTCTTGGGCGGGAATGTAAATTCCTGCCCTTCGTCTGTCTTAACAAGATCACAAACCATTGTAGTATCATCTGAGAAACGTACAGTTGCCTTTGTCCACCATGCATCGTGTGGGAAATCTGCACGTGTATAGATTTCGATACGATCGGTTGTTACTTCTCTTCCAAAGTCAACACGCATTGTTGCCTGTGGATTTCTGTTGATTCCCCAGGAACCATATGGCCAGTAGCCATGAGAATGATTTGAGGTTACACCGTCAATGGCATTGCGTGCTGCAAACACAGACTCACCGCGAGTCTCAACATTTGCTGTTGCGTGCGGATAGCAATTAGTATCTCCGTGCTGATCCATCACATTTACTGCCAAATTGCGGTATGATTCGTATTCCCACTCTCTTGCCTTTCTGGCAGTGACCAAATGACTCTCACCTGAGAAAATCTTCGGTGAATAGCACACCTTCTTTTCTCCAAATGGAATCTCATAAGAAACCTCGCCTGTCACATAGACAAGTGCCTCGCCTAATGCATCATCTGCCTGAAATACATAAAATGCCGGAGTCTCATCTGCCAAAAATACAACGCGATCACCTTCTTCATATGTACGTGAAACTGGTAAGTTTACTTCCTTTGTTCCTGCAGCCTCTGCAATAATTGTTCCTTCTTTGTTAATTACCTGTACCTTAATCATAGCTGATTTACCCATACTTCCATTTCGCCTTCACCACGGTTTGCCCATGCATAGTAAGGGATGAAACGAAGTTCCTTTCCTTCATATACTGGCTTTTGCCATGTTTGATATAAGCCATTTTCTACTGTTACCGGCTTCTTTGTTTTTGCGTTTACACGCAGCATAATCATCGTAAAGCCAAGCTCATCTGTCTTTTCTTCAGTAAAGACGGCATCTGGCTTTACTCGCACAAGCGGCAATCCCTGTCCATTGTCAGCTTCCTCTAAGCAGTAAACAACCGGTCCTCTCATGATGGCAACCTTGCCCTCATCCTGACGAACTCTGCTGTCTGCCTGCATTACCTTTACCTTCATCGCAAAGCGAAGCTTTAACAAATCCCCTTTTTTCCACTCACCACTGACATACAGATAGCCGTTTTCCATACGGCACTCCTTGCCAACAGCACCTTCCAGTTCAAAATCTTCACCGCACCAGCCTGGAATGCGAAGTGCTACTGTCATTGTAACTGGCTGTTCACTCTCTACCTTGAGTGTCACATCTCCGTCCCACGGGAAGCCAGAAGTAATAACAACCTGCGTCTTCTGTCCGTTTACCTCTTTTTCAACAGTACCGCCTGCATACAGATGTACCCACAAGGTGTCTTCATTTTCTGTGTATGCATAGGAACCAATAGAACTGATCACTCTTGCTAAGTTTGGCGGACAGCAGGCACAGCCAAACCACTTTTGACGAACAGGTTTTACATGCTGCTTGCCTGGATCATCGTGACAGCTTCTTGGATTGACAGATAACGGATTGACATAGAAAAAGCTCTTTCCGTCAAGTGCCATACCGCTTAAAACGCCATTGTGAAGCGCCAGCTCCATAACATCTGCGTATTTTGAATCTGGATTCATCTCAAGCATACGGCGGGCAAAGAAAACAAGACCAATAGATGCACACGTCTCAGCATAAATAGTATCATTTGGCATATCGTAATCAAATGTAAATGCCTCACCATGATGCGTCTGTCCGATTCCTCCAGTCACATACATCTGCTTTGTAGTGATGTTATTCCAAAGCGTCTCGCATGCCTGATACAAGGAATCATCTCCTGTCAGTCTTGCCACATCTGCCATACCAGAGTATAGGTAAACGGCGCGAACAGCATGACCCATCGCTGTTTTTTGCTCTCTCACTGGCAAATGTGCCTGATAATACTGATAGCGGATCTTTGTCTTCTTTTCCTTTTCTGTAACCTTGCCCTCACTGTCAAAGTAATACGGCTGCGTACCTCTCTGGTTGACAAAATATTCAGCCAGCTTTTTGTATTTTTCATCACCCGTAACCTCATACAGACGGACAAGTGCCATCTCTGCAATCTCATGACCAGGATAGCCCTTACATTTGCCTTCTTCTGTTCCAAAATATGATGCGATGAAATCAGCGAAGCGCATTGCTGCCTTTAACAGCTTATCCTTACCAGTTGCCTGATAGTAAGCGACAGCACCTTCTGTTAAATGGCCAAAGCAGTACAGCTCATGATGATCCTTTAAGTTTGTGAACATCTTATCCATACCATTAATAATATAGTAGGTATCAAGATATCCATTTTCAAGCTGTGCTGCACACACAATATCAATTGCGCCGTCTGCAATCTTTTCAAGCTCTGGATCTGGATGCTGTGTCAATGAATATGCAACTGCCTCAATCCACTTTGAAAAATCACTGTCCTGGAACACAAATCCATAAAACTTATCATCATCAGGATGTCTTGGATCATCTGGAAGTGCCTCAAAACCACGAAATGTATACGTTGGCTCCTGATACCTGCTTCCAAGCTCTCTCTTTTCTTTATTCATCCGTCCTGCTACTTTAAAATTATGCATGCAGTAGCTTGGTGCTGCCTCTGGTACTCTGTCGTTTAACGTTTCCCACTGATAAGGAATTACTTCCTTTCTTACCAACTCCATCTCTGGCTTCCAAAAGCCATCATCAAGCTGAATACGCTTTAGACTGATCGGTTTACTGAATTTGGTGCTATCCATTTTTCATATCCTCCCTTTCTGCACTTACGCACTTATTCCAGTCCTGCCTTTTGTCTGGCCTCGTGTACCTGCGCTGCCTGCTCGGCCTGAAGCTGGAACATATAATCTAAGTTAAAATTCGCATTGCCATTGCCGATATTTCCTGATTCTGCAATTGCTCTGGAATATTTACTCCACGGATAAGTTGTAATGATATCAAAATAATCGGTGACACGTACACCGCCAAGGCGATAATCTGTCACAAGTGTTTCCATATCAAAGTCAACGATTCTTGCTCCCTTAAAATCCTTCTTAATTGTTACCTTTGCCATGCCTCCAAGAAGAGTTGCCTCTTTTCGCTGCAAGGACTGAAAGTTTCCAAGTGAGTAGTAAATCAGCATTTTTCCGCCATCCGGACGATCTATGTAATCAATTGGCTCTACAACATGAGGATGCGTTCCTATTACAAGATCAACTCCTTGCGCTGCCAGAAAAGTTTCCTGCTCAGTCTGAGAAGCATCTGTTCCCAAATTGTACTCGGTACCCCAGTGTGGAAACACAATCACAAAATCAGAGGCTTCCTTTGTCCTTTGAATTAATGTTGCCAGACGATCATAGTCAAGCATATCGACAAGATATTGTCCATCTGCATTATAATCTCCCTTGCAGTTTAAAATATCTGTATAATTGATCATGCCAATTTTTATGCCATTTTTCTCAATTACGTGAATCTCATCCCGTGTCTCCCAGCTGTCGTGAATACCAAGAAGCGTCAGCTGCGGATAATTGGTTCTAAAAAAATCAACCATATAAAGACTGCCGACCTTTCCTATATCAAGGACGTGATTTGTTGCCGCAAGTACAACGTCAAATCCAGCATTTGCAATTGCTGCTGCTACCTCAGTACGGACATTAAAGCAAGGATAATCTTTGATTCCCCACTGATCACCGCCAATGACACACTCCTGATTGATGACTGCCAAATCAGCTGCCTGTACAATATCTCTGACATAAGCAAAATTGTAATCGTAATTAAAGCTTCCATCTGCCTGAAGTCCGCTCATTGACACATCATAATGCATAAGATTATCTCCGACTGCGACAAGACTTACATATGTTGGCTTTTCTGACTTAACATCTCCGATCACAACATTATGTGCCGACTCAGCCTTAGAAGAAACATCTGCCTGTGTCTGCGTCTGTGTTTCTTCTTTTTCAATGACTGTGCTTACAATACTTTGTTCTTCAGTACTTTCTGTTTGTAATTTGCTCTCTGATTGTGAGTCACTTTCTAATTGTGACTCAGACTGTGACTCACTTTCTGTCTGCAATTCCCCATTAAATGCATATGCCCATTTCGCATCCTTGCTTGATTCTAACATTTGCGGAATCCGTGCGTTCTCCTTACGCATTTCCTTATGATATAACCCATTCATAAAAAGGATTATTCCGCCCACACCAACTATAATTACTGCTGCTACTATGAGCCACGAAGTTACCAGCCAATGAAAACGGGCCTTCTTTCGTTCTTCTCTCTTACCTGCCACTTTCTTTTCCTGCTTATCAATACTTTCTAATACTTTTTATTCCAATCCAAAAGCCTCTGCCATGCGATCATATTCCTCATCGGTAATCACAACTACACTTCCGTGACGCTTCATAGTCTTTCCCATATCAAATTCTGACTCATCAAGAGGCTTAAAATCCATTGTCTTCAAGCTGTCGCACACAAGTGGAAGATATCCTTTATGAGAAGCAAACCTGTCAATGATCAGACACCACTTTTTCTGATCTTCTAAATAATAGATTTCTGGTCCCTCTACTCCATAAATTGCCTCCAGATTTGGGACAGGGCGATCTGTAAATGATTCTTTATTTAAATCTGGTGCTGTATCAGTTTTAATATTCTTTGTCGTCTCATCCTTTGAGAAACGGTAATATACGCCATCGTCATACACCATCGTAGAATCAATAACATGATTATCCTTCTCAAGATACACCTGTGCCTTAGTAAATTCATGAAAATCCTTTGTTCTTGCGGCATAAATGCGCTGCTTTGGCTCTTTATCACCATCTAACTGTACCATAGATGCCCAAAATACAAGATAATTATCCTGCTGTCTGTCATAAATTGCCTCAGGTGCCCATGTACATCCTGCCTCTGGCACTGATACTTCTACTAATACCGGCTTACTCCAATGAATGAGGTCCTTCGACTCCATAACAGCCAGATTTTTGCTTCCGGTTTTAACTGCTGCATCCCATCCTCTGCCATTTGCAATGCAAAGATCTGTCGCAATAATTACAAAACCACTTCCGTCTGCCTTACGAATCAAAAATGGATCACGCAGACCACACTCTCCAACTTCTGAGCAGATTACTGGCTTTCCATCATGAAGATCCTTCCAGTGAAGACCATCCTTGCTCAAAGAAAAATAAATTTGCTCGCCCTGCGGCTGCTCTCCGATAAAATGTGTAAATAAGTATGCCATATCAAACCAGTTCCTTCCACATTATGTTCTCTTTTTCCCTGTTTTTTTTCACAGGACATGTTCTTTCGTCAGTATAGCACAATTTTCATCATGATACAATTCTTTCATGACGAAAATAACAACTATCTTCTTTCCAAAACGCCAGAAGTATGCTACACTGAAAGCAGTCTTACAAAACAGGCATAATCAATTCTTTGCCTGGGAATGAAAGGAGTTTTTTTACCATGTTTCAACAGTTACTTGGGGAGTCTGCCAGCCCCGTCATTGCCTTCATCGGCATACTGGCCGCATTCTTTCTTACGTGCGTGTCACTTGCAAAAGGCAGCGCTCATCTTCCAAAGGATCAGGGGCGTGAATTTGCCGTAGGAGGTGCACTCTCTGCTGGAAAACCAAGAGGTGCCGGACTTATTTTCGTCCTTGTTTTTGCTATTACTGCCGTTTTATTCGCACATGTTGATCCAGAGATGATTATCTATCTTCTTCTTTTGATCTGCTGCATGATGACTGGATATCTTGACGATGCTGCAAAGACCTCATGGGGACGCTTAAAGAAGGGCATTCTTGATTTTCTTGTTGCTCTTTTAGTAACATTTACGTATCTTCATTTTAATGGCAATCAGATCACTCTTGCACTGACTGGATCTAGCTTTTCTATCCCAGCTCCTGTTTTTGCAGTTCTTTCTATCGCGCTGATCTGGATTTCTATTAATGTAACCAACTGCGCTGATGGTGTAGACGGTCTGTCTGGAACATTAACGATTATTACGATCATGACCTTCTACTTTGCAAACCAAATTTTGGGACACACTGGAGATTTCGATTATTTAAGCTTACTGTTTGTTGTCTGCCTGCTTGGCTATCTGTGGTTTAATGCTACACCAAGTAAGATGCTTATGGGAGATGCAGGTTCCCGTGCCATGGGACTTTTCATCGCAATCGCAGCTCTTAAGTGCCATGATCCGTTCCTCTATATTTTAGCTGCACTTGTGCTTATCATCGATGGTGGTCTTGGTCTTGTAAAGCTTACATTAATCAAAACAGTTCATGTCCATATTTTAAAGAATGTGCGCACACCAATCCATGATTTTGTCCGCAAGACAAAGGGATGGTCTAACACACAGACTGTTTTTCGTTTCGCTATCATTCAGATCATTCTGTCTGTAGCACTTATTTACCTGATTATGTTATAAGATTTCTAATAAAATAAGAAGAAACTCTTATTTCATACGGATCCAGACATAAAAATATGATTGCGATCCGCAAATACATTGAAGCTATAATTTTATTATGCGAAAGGAGATTTCGTTATGAAATTACCGAATTACTATGAGGATCCTAATACGCTCCATGTAGGTACCTGTGAAAACCGCAGCTACTACATCCCATACGGTCAGGATCTAAACAGCCACGCTACATTACTTTCCGGTGACTGGCGCTTTGGCTACTACCCATATCCGGAGGCTGTTCCAGCTGATTTTATCAATCCGGATTTTGATGATTCCTCTATGGATACCATCCCGGTTCCTTCCTGCTGGCAGTGCCACGGATATGATTATCATCAGTATACTAATGTAAATTATCCAATTCCTTTTGATCCGCCGTACGTTCCAAAGGAAAATGCAAGCGGTGCATACCGCACTACCTTCACACTCTCAGCTGAGGCTGCAAAACAGCGCAATTTCCTGTATTTTGAGGGTGTTGATTCCTGTTTCTATGTATGGGTTAACGGCAAATTTGTCGGCTACAGCCAGGTTTCCCATTCTTCCAGCGAATTTGAAATTTCTTCTTTTGTTAATGAAGGCACAAACACACTGGCAGTTCTTGTATTAAAGTGGTGTGACGGCACATATCTTGAGGATCAGGACAAGCTTCGTATGTCAGGTATTTTCCGTGATGTTCTGCTTTTAACTCGTCCTAAGAGCTTTGTTCGCGACTATACTGTACGCACATTCTTAAAGGATGGCAGCGCTGGTGTAGTTCGTGTAAGTGTTGAAGCTGATGGTGAGGTTTCCCCAGTTCTTACTCTGTGTGATGCTGACAAAAATCCAGTTGGTGAAGCTGTCTTAACAGATGGTGTCTATGAGTTTACTGTTGCAAATGCAAAGCTTTGGACTGCTGAAACACCATATCTGTACACCTTAACTATTTCCACTGCTGATGAAGTGATCACTCAGGCAGTTGGTATCCGTGAAGTTTATATCAAGGATGGCGTTGTTTATGTAAACGGACAGAATCTTAAGTTCCGCGGAACAAACCGCCATGATTCAGACCCAGTGACTGGATATACTATCTCTAAGGAGCAGGCAATCCGCGATCTGACTATTATGAAGCAGTTTAACTTTAACGCTATCCGCACAAGCCACTATCCAAACGCACCGTGGTTTACAGAGCTTTGTGACCGTTATGGCTTCTATGTTATCGCTGAGTCTGATATTGAGATGCACGGATATTTAAGCACCTATCACAGTGACCGCGAGAACACATTAGGACTGCTTGATGAGGGCGGAGTCTTCACCGAAGCTGTTTTAGATCGCGTTCAGAGAAATGTTATCCGCGACAAGAACCATCCGTCTGTTTTAATCTGGTCTCTCGGAAATGAGGCTGGCTTTGGCTATGCTTACCAGAATGCCGGACGCTGGGCAAAAGAGTATGACCCAACACGTCTTACTCACTATGAGTCTTCTACATGGGATCACTCCAATCGCTTTGATAAGAGTATGCTTGATCTTTACAGCCGTATGTATGCTACTACTGAGGAAGTTGACAGCTACTTTGCTGAGGAAGGTCCGAAGAAGCCATTTATCCAGTGTGAGTTTGTTCACGCAATGGGTAACGGCCCTGGAGATATCGAGGACTATTATCAGCAGATTATGAAATATGATGGCTTCTGCGGCGGCTTCGTATGGGAGTGGCGGATTGTAGCAGCACGGTCGGCAGCCGATACACCTGTAGTACATCCCTCCAGTT
>OGYU01002456.1_pt1 | contig 11931 bp, 10 predicted proteins | sample 1576581 | NCBI WGS metagenome assembly OGYU01 (sample SAMEA3541547, study PRJEB24748) | human gut metagenome | biome: human gut; feature: human-associated habitat; material: faeces | place: China | collected 2012 | reverse complement strand
CCGCCTATTCCGAGCTGACCCAGGCCGTAGATTTGGCCGCCCAGCTCCTGCGGGACGACGCCTGGGCGGTCAGCGGGAACGACCGCATCCTTCACTACGCCCTGGAGCAGGACGGCGTGGCCGCCGACTTCACCTTCACCCTCACCATGCGGGGAGATGACGTATCCGCCTATGACCTGTCCGTAGAGCTCTCCGCCGATGTCGACGGTTCCGCTCCCATGTCCATCTTCCTCCAGGAGTCCATGGACGCCGACGGCAGGATGGAGGCCTCTATGCAGTGTGATGCCGCCGGTCTGATGGACTTGGAATTCTCCATGTCCGGCCGGTACACCGAGGGCAAGACCGCCCCTGAAACCGAGCCTCCCAAGGGGGCCGTGGTGGTGGATCTGACCGCCCCCGAGGCCCCCGCCGACCCGGTTCCCACCTCTGGGGATCCAGCCGAGGTGGTCATTGATAAGATTTACACCACCGGCGGCGGCTTTATCGGCGTCACAGAGGGCTGATTCCAGAGCAGGGGCTCTCCGGGTAAGCCGGAGTGCCCCTGCTCTCTCCCCGGCGGGGTGCTGATTTTACCTGATGTTCTGTGCATTTTTCACGAAAATCCTCTTGACTTTCCCCTCCCATACTCGCATGATATAGATGGATTTTACCCGTCCGGCCTCCCTGCACACCGGACGGGACCAAACAAAGGAGTGTGAGTATGATGCAAGAAACCATGCTGCAGGAAGTGATGACGGCCCCCAGGGAGATCCGGTTTGACAGGGTGCCCGTTCCCACGGCCGGGCCCGGGCATGACCCCCTGCGGCGACATTGCCCACTGGACCGATCCCAAGGGCGGCTACTTCATCAGCCTGTACGTCATGCCCGGCTGTGCCAAGCGTGTGGCAAACCTGTGCAAGGAAGCCGGTTTGACCCTGACCGGTGCCGGTTCGGCATACCCCTACCACAAGGACCCGCAGGATTCTCATCTGCGCATTGCACCCACCTACCCCAGCCTGGACGAGGTGGAGACCGCCTCTGAGCTGCTGTGCGTCTGTGTGCGTCTGGCCGTTGTGGAAAAGCTGCTGGCAGAGCAGGCATAACATTTCTTTGCAAAAACCTCCTCCGTGCGGTCCGCCGGGCCTGCCGGGGGAGGTTTCAATAACGGGTCCCGTAGCAAACGGGACGTTTGGAGGTATTCCTGAAACATATGAAGACAAAAGGCAAAGCATGGCACCTGGTCGTCACAGTGCTTCTGATCCTTGCGTTTGTGTACACGGCGTTTTTCGGCGTGTCGGCAAAGTACGGCGATGTGACCACCACCTACATCAAGGGTGCAAAGGACATCCGGTTCGGTGTGGACATCAAAGGCGGCGTCAACGTCACCTTTGTGCCCTCGGAGGACTACGATGCCACCGAAGAGCAGCTGGAAGCGGCGCAGCTCGTCATCGAGAACCGTCTGGTCGCACTGAATGTGACCGACTACGAGCTGTATGTGGACCCCAGCTCTGACAGCCTGATCCTGGAGTTCCCGTGGCAGTCCGGCGAAACAAACTTCGACCCGGAAGCTGCTATTGAGGAGATCGGCACCACCGCCTACCTGACCTTCCGGGAAGGCAGCAGCAAGGATGGCCAGTTGATCCTGGACGGTTCCATGATCGAAAGTGCTGCGGCCCAGTACGGCCCGGTGACCAGCGGCGGTGCATCGGAATACTATGTGTCCCTGAAGTTCACCGACGAGGGTGCCAAGGCCTTTGGTGAGGCCACCACCCGTCTGGCTGCTTCCAACGGCACCATCAGCATCTGGCTGGATGACGAGAATGTGAGCACAGCCACCGTCAACGCGGCCATCACCGATGGCGAGGCCATCATCACCAGTTCGGCTTCCAACCCCTTCACGCAGGATGCCGTGGTCAAGATGGCCCGCCAGATCAACTCCGGCGCACTGCCCTTTGCCCTCAAGGTGGACAGCTACTCCACCGTCAGCCCCAGCTTGGGCGAGAACAGCCTGAGCGCCATGGTGCTGGCCGGTGTCATCGCCTTTGCACTGATCGTGGTGTTCATGACGGTGCTGTACCGTCTGCCGGGCTTTCTGGCCTGTATCGCACTGGCCGGTCAGGTGGCCGCTACGCTGGCCTTTGTTTCCGGCTACTTCTCGGTGTTTGAGAGCTTTACCCTGACGCTGCCCGGCATTGCCGGTATCATTCTGGCCATTGGCATGGGCGTGGACGCCAACGTCATCACGGCCGAGCGCATCAAGGAAGAGCTGAAGAATGGCAAGTCCCTGGACGGCGCACTGAAGAGCGGCTTTGCCCGCGGCCTGACCCCCATCATCGACGGCAACGTGACCATTGTCATCGTGGCCATCGTGCTGATGGGTGCCTTCGGCCCCTCGGACGGCCTGTTTGCCAAGGCACTGCACTTTGTGTTCTTTGCCTTTGGCCCCTCCACCGCCGGTACCATTTACGCTTTTGGCTATACGCTGCTGACCGGCGTGCTGCTCAACTTTGTGTTTGGCGTGTTTGCCACCCGCGTCATGATCCGCGGTGCGGCCTCCATCAAGGCTCTGCGCAACCCCTGGCTGTACGGTGCTGCCAAGCTGGGCAAGGATGAGACCGAGAAAAAGCAAATCGACTTTGTGGGTCTGCGCAAAAAGTTCCTGGTCTTTTCCTCCTGCCTGATGGCAGCCATCGTGCTGTGTGCTGTGGTGTTCGGTGTCCATCTGGACACCGAGTTCACCGGCGGTGCCATGATCACCCTGAGCTACGACGGCAGCTTTGAGATGGCACAGGTGCAGCAGACCGCCTCCAATGCACTGGAGAACACCGGCCTGACCCTGCAGACCGGCGAGAACGTGGCCACCGGTGACCAGACCCTGAAGATCTCCATGCCCGGCACCGAGACCGTGACCACCGATCAGGTGGAGGCTCTGCTGGACTCTTTGAACGAGACTTACCCGGACAACAACTTTGCGCAGCTGTCCCTGAGCAATGTCAGCGCTGCCATGGGCACCAAGTTCCTGCGGAAGAGCCTGGTAGCCGTGGTGTTTGCGCTGGTGCTCATCCTGCTGTACATTGCCCTGCGCTTCAAGAACATCGGCGGCCTGACCGGCGGCATGATGGCTGTGCTGGCACTGGTGAACGACCTGATGGTGGTGTTTGGCACCTTTGTGCTGCTGCGCACTCCGCTGGACGGCAACTTCATTGCGGCCATGCTGACCATTCTTGGCTACTCCATCAACGATACCGTCGTGGTGTACGACCGTATCCGCGAGAACCGCGCCCTGATGGGCAAGAAGGCCAGCTTTGAAGAGCTGGTCAACCGTTCGGTCAACCAGTCTGCCCGCCGTACCCTCATCACCACCATCACCACCGTGATGGCACTGGGTGTGCTGTGCATCGTGGCAAAGCTCTACGGTCTGGACAGCATCTTTACCTTTGCCTTCCCGCTGATGATGGGCATGATCAGCGGCGTGTACACTTCGCTGTGCGTCTCCACCTCGGCATGGATGCTGTGGAGCGAGCGCAGCCCCAAGTCCGGCAAAAAGGCCTGACGCAAAATTCCCGCAGAGGTTCAGGAGGAACAGAACATGAAATGTCCCTATTGCGGTGCTGAGGAATCCAAGGTGATCGACTCGCGCCCTACCGAAGACAGTGAGCGCATCCGCCGCCGCCGGGAATGTCTGAGCTGCCATATGCGGTTCACGACCTACGAGGTGGTGGAAACAGTCCCGCTCGTGGTCATCAAAAAGGACAACTCCCGAGAGCCGTTTGACCGGCAGAAGCTGCTGAATGCCATGCTGCGGGCCTGCGCCAAGCGCCCCGTGAGCTACGAGGCCATTGAGCGCGCGGTCACCAGCATCGAGCAGACCCTGCTCAGTTCCTACGACCGCGAGATCCCCAGTGTGCGCATCGGGGAGCTGACCATGCAGGAACTGAAAAAGATCGACGAGGTGGCCTATGTCCGCTTTGCCTCGGTCTACCGGCAGTTTGCCGACGTGGAGAGCTTTTTCAATGAACTGAAAAAGCTCATGGGTGACCGGAAGGACGCACAGTAACCCGTAATTTGCAAAGCACCGCTTTCTCTGTACAGCAGCAGGGAAGCGGTGCTTTTTGTGTTTACACAAACCGCCGGGCCAGCCATTGCAGTGTTTCCACCCGTACCTGTGCCCGGCGCAGCTCCCCAAAGGCTTCTTCGGGGGCGTTCTGCTCCAGGTGCCCGTCGGCGGTGCGCAGGGCCGCTTCCAGCTCGGTAAAATCTTCCGTGCGCAGCAGATGGTTCATTTTTTCCCGCATCCGGTCACACCGGTCGGCCCCGCGAGCCAGTGCCTGCCGGGCGGTGGGCAGGTCACTGTTGCGAATGGCCTCAATGGCACAGTCCAGGTCGGTGGAGATGTCATCGGCAAAGCGCTGTACCTGAAAGCTGCTGTAAAAGGCAGTGGCCAGCAAAGCGGCCACGATGACAAAGCAGGCGTAGATCCGTTTCATTTCCGGCCCTCATGCACCGTAGCGCGGCGCTCCTTTTTCAAAAGAAAATAGTCCTCGGTCTCATTGCCGACAAGAAGCAGGATTTCCTGCGGCAGCAGGGTATTGGCCTGCGCCGTGCGTTCCAGCCAGGCACGGTCTTTGCCGCACCAGTGCAGGTTGTCCTCCAGCACCTGCCCATCCAGCACAAAGGGGATGGTTGCGTGGCAGTGCTCCACCCGCAGCTGCAGGTCAGCCAGCCGTGCAGGTTCCTTTTCCGGCCGCAATGCTACCGAGAGGGTGCCGTTTGTCTCAATGACCGCGTAGGACACATCCCGCGGATCAAAGACGTCCTTGCCGCGCAGCGCTTCCATCAGGTCGGCCACCGTCAGGCGCAGGGTGCGCAGAGCGTTCTGGTCGATCTCTCCGTTCAGGATCACGGTTTTGGGCCGCCCGGACAGCAGATTGAAAAACTTCTGGCTGCGGAAGCTCAGCGCGGAGCCCAGCAGCTCCAGCGCAGCAATGAGAAACAGCGGGATCAGGCTGGCCGTCACCGGAACATCCTCCGATTCAATGGAGATGGACGCCAGATTGGAGATTAGGATGGTGGACACCAGTTCTTCGGGCTGCAGTTCCCCCAGCTGACGCTTGCCCATCAGCCGCATGGCAAACAGCACGCACAGGTAGATCAAAATCGTGCGGAAGATCAACAGCTTCATCGTGGAAACCTCCTGTCGGCACCCGCCGGTATGGAACCGGCTCCGGGCGGGCATACTGCTGTGCAAAGGAGTGGATGTTGTGTGCAGCAGTTGTCGTTGCATCTGGCCGAAAATCTGGCAGAGCTGGACGCCCGGTTCGGTGCCTCTGCGGATTATTATGCCAAGGAAATCATGATTTATCATTGCCGGGGCTGCATTGTGCTGTTTGACGGCATGGCCAGTCTGGATTCACTGTGGGAGCTGCTGTTGGACGCGGCCAGTCGGCAGGCGCTGCAGCAGCCCTGCCCATGCACCGGGCAGGAAGTGTATGAGCACATCCTGCATGGTTCCGCTTCCCCGGCCGAGAGCACCCCGGTGGAGGATCTGCCGGATCTTGTCAAGCGGTTAACGGCAGGCATGGCTGTGCTGCTGCTGGATGGCTGCGCGAAAGGCATTGCTTTTTCGGTGCAGGCCCTCAAGTACCGCTCGGTGGACGAGCCGGAAGGAGAGGGCAACCTGCGCGGCTCGCGGGAGGGCTTTGCCGACCTGCTGCGGGTGAACCTGAGCCTGTTGCGTCGTCTGGTCCGCACCGATGATCTGGTGCTGGAGGTGGCGCAGGCCGACACCGCCGCAGGGACAGAGTACGCTATTTGCTACTGCAGGGGCAAAGCAGACCCTGCCATGGTGCGCCAGGTACGGCAGACCCTTGCCGCTGCAAAGCCGGAGCTGCTGCTGGACAGCAGCTATTTTGTACCGTGGCTCCTGCCCAGCCGGGCACGGCTGTTCACTCCGGTCAGCTACACCCAGCGCCCGGCGGCGGCTTCGGCCAAACTGTGCGAGGGCCGCATTGTAGTGCTGGTCAACGGCAGCCCGTCGGCCATGGTGCTGCCGGCGCTCTTCTGCGAAAACTTTGAATGCTTGGACGACTACGCGTCCACTGCTGTGTTCGCCTCCTTCTTGCGGGTGCTGAACTATGCTTCCTTTTACCTCACGGTCTTTCTGCCGGGGGCGTTCGTTTGTCTGGCGGTCTATCTGCCGGAGCTGATCCCGCCCCAATTGCTGTATAAGATCGAAGCCGCCGAAAAGGCTACGCCGCTGCCCCTGTTTGCAGAAATGCTGCTGGTCATCCTGCTTCTGGAGGTCATCCGGGAGGCCGGGCTGCGGATGCCGCAGTCGCTGGGGCATTCGGTCAGTCTGGTGGCCGCCCTCATTCTGGGCGATGCCGCCATTGCCACCGGCCTGATGAGCACCCCGGTCATCTTTGTGGCCAGCATTACGTCCATTGCGGTGTTCGTCACGCCCGCTTTGTACGAACCGGCCACCCTGCTGCGCATCGGCGTAGTGGTGGCTACGGGGCTTGCCGGGCCGGTGGGACTGGCCGGGGCTTTTTTTGTGCTGCTGCTCAGCCTGTCCGGCACCGGGATGCTGGGGGTGCCGTATCTTGCACAGCATCCGTTCCCGCAAAGCCCGCTGGCCGAGGACGGCGTCATCCGGCGCAACTATCGGCACCTGTCCCGCAAGGGGTTCAACATCTGGCAAAAACGGAGGCCCCGCGCATGAATAAAACGCAGGACAAATTTTCATTGCCGGCAGTGACCCTCAGCATCTTTGCCGCGGCGGCGGCAGAGCGTTTGCCGGTATGCAGTTCGCCCCGGGCACTCCTCTGGCAGGAGATGCTGGCTGCAGTACTGCTGATGATACTTTCTGCTTTGGTCAGTCGGTTTTGGCAGTCCGGCCCGCCAAAGCCTGCCGCCTGGGCAGCTGCATTTTGCCTGCAGGTCTGGCTGGCGGTGGAACTGGCCGGAACGTTCTGGAAGGCTCTGCAAGTCTGCCGGGAAGAGTTTTCTTCGCTGGCATTGCTGGGGTTTTTGCCGCTGCTGCTCTGGGCGGGCTGGCAGATGCCTGCCCGCGCATGGGGTGCCCCGGCGCAGGTGTTGTGGTGGTTTGTGGCGGTGGGAAGCGCGGTGTGTCTGCTGGGGCTGTCCCGGCAGATGCACTGGGCCGGGCTGTTTGCGCAGGCTGTGCCGCAGAGCACGGCATTCACCGTTCCGGTCTATGCGGAATACTTTGCGGTGCCGCTGCTCTGCAGCCGGGGGCAGCGGCGTGGTGTCTGCCTGCCCATTCTCACAGCCCTTGTACAAACGGCGGCAACGCTTGGCATGGCACTGGTGTTCGGTCGGACATACCCGGCGCGGGAATTGCTGCGTGCATGGAGCACCGGGACATTTTCCCGGCTGGACGCGGCGCTGCTGCTGGTCTGGCTGACCTGCGCGATTTTTCGCATCGGGGTGCTGTGCACGGCCATCCGGCAGCTGGGGCGAGTGGATGCACTGCCAGCCCGGAAGGAGGCGCAGCCATGAAACAGCGCGGAACCCGGCTCTTGTTTTACGCGGTGCTTGTCGGCTGGTGCCTGCTGTTCCTGCGCTGTGAGACCACCGAAAAAAGTATGATACGGGTGGTTTATCTGGAACAGAAGGAACAGACCTGGTCGGTGGGGCTTTTGTATCAGTCACCGGAAGCGGCAGCCGACGCAGCCGATGCCTCAGCCGCACTGCGCATCGCCGATGGCCGAGGGCAGACATTGGAAACAGCTCTTGCCGCCGCCGAAGCAGCCCTGCCGCAGACGGCCGATTACCGCCTGTGTGACTATTTGCTTTTCCCGGTGCAGACGGACGACGGCGTGCTCTCTGCATACGAAGCACTTGTGCTGGAACGCGGCTGCGGGCGCACAGCGGCCCGACTTTCCTGCACGGAATTTGATCTGGAAATACTCTTGCAGGCATGCGGAAAAACGGAGACGCTGCCCGACAAACTGCTGGACAAACTCAAAGCGGGCTCGGCGGCAATGCCCCGGCTGTATGCACACGAGGAAAGCATGCTGCTTCCTGTGCTTTGCTTGCCCGAAGCACAGGAAGGGAACGTGATGGTTTCTGGCAGCGGGGCCTTCCGCACCGGGAGCGGTGCGGTGCAGCGCCTGACAGAAAACGAGACAGAGGCGTTTCTTCTGCTGACGGGCACACCGGGCAAACGAACCTTCTGGCTGCAAGGAAAGCGTGTAACCATCCGGCGGTGCACCGTCTCAGTTGCTCTCCGAAAGCAGACGGCCACCCTGCGTCTGGACTGCCAGACGGCCTACGGCACGCCGCAGCCGGATGCGGCACAGTGTCAACAGTTGGAAGCGCTTTGCCTTGGGGTGGTACGTTCCTGCTGGCAGCAGGGGACAGACCTGCTGCATCTGCAGGAGCACAGTCTGCTGCGCACAGGCTCTCCCGACGGGTTTGACCCAACAAAAAACGCCTGCCCGCAGCTGCAGGCAGACGTTGTATTTCTGGGTGCTTGAAAAATCAGGATGCCGTGGGGAAGGTGACCGTGATGGTCGTGCCGACGTCCACCTGACTTTCCAGCTTGATGCGGGCCCCGTGGATGAGGGCAATGTGCTTGACAATGGCCAGCCCCAGACCGGTGCCGCCGGTGGCCTTGCTGCGGCTCTTGTCCACCCGGTAGAAGCGCTCGAACACACTGCTCTGCGACTCGCGCGGGATGCCGATGCCGTTGTCGGTCACGGTCAGGCTGCAATGGCCGTCCCGGGTGCAGGCTGTCACGATCTGCACCTTGCCGCCGGGGCGGTTGTAGCGGATCGCGTTGTCACACAGGTTCTGGCACAATTCATCCAACAGATTGCGATTGCCCCGCACCGGTGCGCTCTCGCCCAGATAGGTCAGGGTGATGTAGGCGTGGCGGGCGTTCAGCTTCTGACGCTCCACACACTCCTTGACCACGTCCAGCAGGTCCACTACCTCCATTTCCGGCATGGAGGAGGTCTCGAAGGCGTTGTCCAGGCTGGACAGCTGCAGGATATCGTTCACCAGCTGGATCATCCGGCTGGCTTCGCCATGGATCTTCTGGGCAAAACCGGGCACATCCTCCGGCTTGGCGATGCCGGTCTCGATCAGTTCCGCATACCCGGAAATGCTGGTCAGCGGGGTCTTGAGCTCGTGGCTCACATTGGCGGTGAAATCCTGCCGCATCTTCTCGTTGTTTTCCCGCAGGATGCGGTCGGCATGGATGCTCTCGGCAAAGGGGATCAGTTCCTTGTACGGGACCTTATCCTGAATGTGGTCCAGATCCTCGGTCATGTTCAGCACCGGCTGCACAAGGGCGCGGGTGAGCAGGGTGGACAGGATCGCGGCAGCCAACATCAGGGCAACGCAGCTCAGCACGATGGCCGGCAGGGCTCCGTCGTAGACCGACCACACCGTTTCGGCGTCCTGCGCCACGCGCAGGATGTTGCCGCCGGGCAGCTGCACGGCATAATAATAGGTCTCATATCCCATGGTCTGGGAATCACGGATGTCCTTGCCGATGCTGCCCTGCAGCGCTTGCACGATCTCCGGACGGGTAAGATGGTTCTCCATGGGCTGATCGGTGGCAGACTCAAAGATCACGTCGCCGTCCGGGGAGATCAGCGTAATGCGCAGGTCGCCGGTCACAAAGAAAGAAAGCTGCTGCGGCTCGCTGGTCAGGTCATACCCGGCACGGATGAGATCGCTCTCTTTTTCTAGGTCATCCCAGGCCTGGGCGGTAAAAGCCCGGTGAAAGACAAAGATGCACAGTGCTGCGGTGAACAGCAGCCCCAGAAAGCCCATGAGGAACAGCCGGTAGCTGATTTTTTCTTCCATGCTGTGCGGCTTCATTCGTCTCCAGCCTCCTCGTCATCGGCCAGCTTGTAGCCCACCTTGCGGATGGTGCAGATGTAGCGTCCGGCATCGCCCAGCTTTTTGCGCAGGGTGCGGATGTGCATGTCCACGGTGCGGCTTTCCACCGAAATGTCGGTGCCCCACACCACCTGCAAAATCGTCTCGCGGGTCACCACAAGGTTGGTGTTCTCCAACAGCAGGCGCAGCAGGCTGTATTCTTTGTAGGTCAGTTCGACAGGCTGGTTGTTCACCGTCACGCTGTGACGTGCATTGTCCAGCAGGATCTCATGGAAGCTGAGCACATTGGGCCGTGCCTCCGGAGCTGCCCGGCGCAGAGAAGCCCGCACCCGGCTGAGAAACTCCATGATGCCGAACGGCTTGGAAATGTAGTCGTCGGCACCGCAGTCCAGCCCGCGCACGGTGTCCAGCTCGCTGGATTTGGCCGTGACCATGATGATGGGCAGCCGGTGCAGGGAAGGGGTGTTGCGCAGCTTTTTCAGGATGGAGAACCCATCCTCGCCGGGCAGCATCACGTCCAGGATCACAAGCTCCGGGGCTTCGGTGCGCATGGCCTGCCAGAACGGTTCGGAACTGGCAAAGCTGGCCACTTCATAACCGTTGGACTGCAGGGCATACTGCTCCAGCTCACGGATGGCGTCATCATCTTCTACGATATAGATCATTTGTCAAATTCCTCCGCAGATTGATTGTCCGGGAAGAGGTACCGCTCCCGGTATTTGTCCAGTCGACGATGAAATTCTTCGCTCTCCTTGGTATCTTTGCCGTGACGCAGATCGTTGAGGTAAGCGTGGGTGTCAAAACTGTCCTGTGCTACCTCGATCTGAGCGACAGCTACATTGCTGCAGTGGTCGCACACACGCTCGTAGTTGGTCAGCAGATCGTCCAGCACAAAGCCGTACTCAATGGAGCAGCTGCCGGTCTGCAGGCGGGCGATGTGGTGTGCCTTGATGGCACGCACCAGCTCGTTGACCACAGCTTCCAGCGGCTCTACCTTGCTGGCCAGGTGCAGGTCTCCCTTGCGGAAGGCGTCGGTGGTGCGGCTCAGGATATCCTGCACGGCATCTTCCAGCACCTGCAGCTCCTCTTGTGCGTCCTTGGAAAATTCAATGTTCTTCTGGTGCATTTCCTCCGCGGATTCCAGCAGGTTGACCGAGTGGTCACTGATGCGCTCGAAATCGCTGATGGTGTGCAGCAGGGTATTCACGCTCTGGCTGTCGGCGTGGCTCAGCTCGCGGCCGGACAGCTTGACAAGGTAGGTGCCCAGAGCGTCCTCATAACGGTCCACGGTGCTTTCCTCGTCACGCACCTTCTGGGCCAGCTCGTCGTTCCACTGGTGGGTCAGGCTCATGGCCTGCACCACGCCCACGCGGGCCAGCTCTGCCATGTCGGCGGTGGCGCTGCGGGCGCGCTCCACGGCCACAGCCGGGGTGTTCAGCAGACGTTCATCCAGCAGGGCAAAGCTCTCTTTTTCCGGGGAGTCCGGGATGGTGAGGATGGCCAGCTTTTCCAGCCCGTTGGCAAAAGGCAGCAGGATGAGGGTGGCCAGGATGTTGAAGGCGGAGTGCACCACGGCGATGCCCCAGGCTTCAATGGTGGAATCCACAAAGGCAAAGTGGCACACGGCGTTCAGACCGTAGAAACCAAACAGGAAGATGGTCACGCCGATGATGTTGAAGTACAGGTGCACCATGGCGGCCCGGCGGGCATTCTTGGTGGCACCCACCGAGGAGATCAGCGCCGTGACACAGGTGCCGATGTTCTGGCCCATGATGATTGGGATGGCACTGCCGTAGGTGATCACGCCGGTGGCGCTCAGTGCCTGCAGAATGCCCACACTGGCGCTGGAACTCTGGATGATGCCGGTGACCAGTGCGCCCACCAGCACACCAAGGATGGGGTTGGAGAAGCGGACGAACAGGCTGGTGAACCACTCTTCGCCCTGCAGCGGCAGCACTGCGTTGGACATGGTGGTCATGCCGGTCATCAGCACGGCAAAGCCGATGAGGATGGTGCCCACACCTTTTTTCTTCTCACTCTTACACATATACAGCAAAATGCCGATAAATGCAAGCA
>OGYU01002444.1_pt1 | contig 11979 bp, 10 predicted proteins | sample 1576581 | NCBI WGS metagenome assembly OGYU01 (sample SAMEA3541547, study PRJEB24748) | human gut metagenome | biome: human gut; feature: human-associated habitat; material: faeces | place: China | collected 2012 | reverse complement strand
ACAATTTTTCCCAGTCATAGGCGTAAGTACGTTCCCATTCCCGTCCATATCTTGAATTATGTCTGTTTTATTTGCCGCAACAATCTGCGGTCTTGATTCCAATTCCAAATCGTATTTCGAAAGTTCCGCATTGATAATATCAAAATCTTCTATCGGATTTCTTCCCTCAATTCCCGACACATCAACAACGTGAATTAATATTCTTGTACGTTCAATGTGTCTTAAAAATGCGTGTCCAAGACCTACGCCCTCGCTTGCACCCTCAATAATTCCCGGAATATCGGCAAGTACAAAACTTCTGTGGTCGCCAAGATCGACTACACCCAAATTCGGCTCAAGCGTTGTAAAGTGATAATTTGCAATTTTCGGATCTGCTTTTGTCGTCATTGAAAGCAATGTTGACTTACCGACATTAGGAAAACCTACAAGTCCGACGTCAGCCAAAAGCTTCAATTCAAGTACAATTTCACGTTCATCGCCTGTTTGTCCGTTTTTCGCAAAGTTCGGAGTTTGTCTTATCGCCGTAGCAAAATGAGCATTACCCCAACCGCCGTTACCGCCTCTTGCAAGAACAACCTCTTTATCGGGATCGGATAAATCAGCAATCAAACGATTGCTTTCCGCGTCACGAACGATTGTACCTTGCGGTACTTTGATTATTATATCTTCGCCCTTTTTACCTTTTTGACGTTTACCCGAACCGTCCATACCGTTTTGAGCGACATACTTTCTCTTATATCTGAAATCCATAAGAGTAGTCATACCAAGCTCAACCTTGAATATAACATTACCGCCTTTGCCGCCGTCACCGCCGTCAGGACCGCCTGCCGCAACATACTTTTCACGATGAAAAGATATTGCACCGTTACCGCCCTTACCGGCCTTTATAAAAATTTTAGCCTTATCTATAAACATATTTATTCTCCGTTTCGATTATTAACAATTATATATTTTTTCCAACTTATAATATATCATTACACCGCCGTTTGTGTCAATAGTTATTTTATATAATGAATTATTAATTATTCAAAAAAAATATACCCTACGAGTGTAAGGCATATTTTTCTTATGCACGCGGGTGCGCTTTTGCATATACGTCTTTAATTTTACTGTTCATCATTCTTGAATAAACTTGTGTCGATGAAATATCGGCATGTCCCATCATTTCTTGAATTGAATGTAAATCAGCACCGTTTTCGAGAAGATGTGCCGCAAACGAATGACGTAAAGTATGCGGTGTTATATCAGTTTCAATACCTGCAATATGCTGATAGTATTTTATAAGTTTCCAGAAACCCTGTCTTGAAAGACGCGCACCGCTGCAATTTACGAACAACGCTGTTTCATTTTCATCTTTAACCATATATTTTCTGACATTGTTTATGTAATTTTCAAGTGCGTCTTTTGCCTGATGTCCCATAGGAATAATACGTTCTTTCTTTCCGCCCTTACAACGAACAAAACTCATAGGAACATTAACATCACTTACGTCAAGATTGATAAGTTCACTCACTCTTATACCTGTTGCGTACAAAAGTTCAAGCATAGCCTTGTCGCGTATACCCTTATTATCACAGTTTTTAGGCTGTTCCAAAAGAAGTTCAACTTCTTCGCCTGATAAAATCTTCGGAATTTTCTTTTCCACATGAGGTGCCTCAAGATTAGAAGTCGGATTTGACTTTACAACACCGTTTTGCATCATAAACAAATAATACGAACGAAGTGACGCAAGTGTCCTTGAAACAGTCGAGCTTGCTCTGCCCTCCTTTTGAAGATAAAGCAAATATGACAATACCGTGGTCTTTGTTGTAGACGATATATCCGTTACGCCTGTTCCGTCAAGATAAGAAATATATTGTGTAACATCACGCTTATATGATTCAACTGTATTTAGCGATTTATGGCGTATATCTGTCATAAAACTTGTGTATTCCTTAACGTAGGTATTCATTTTGTTCATTCCTCCGAGTTTACTGTTTCTTTACGTATATTTCAAAAATATTTCATTTATATTTCAACGTGATTATAATTATACCACATTTTTTTAATTTGTAAACCCCTATTTTTCTTGTTTTTATGCCATTTTCAGCGTTTTAGCTTAATTTCGGCGAAACCCAGCTCATAAATGTTGTGGTCAAGTATCCCTCCGACAATGACGCAACACAAAATATAGAAATTATTATTATCATAAAAAATATATACGAAAAAATTATTTTTTTTGATTTTCTTTCGGAATTAAGTGAATATTTAATGCTTACAGCCGAAAAAAGCAGTAATGTCGGTATTGTTATAAGTATTGTCGGCATTGTTGAAAGCATAACAAGCATACCTTTTGCTCCATAGAATTTAATAAATGACGCGGTTGTAAAACCTATTATAAACCCTTTCCTTACAATAATCGCTCCCGTTATAATAAAACCGAATCTCAAAAATCCCATTAAAAATACAATTCCGACACTGATAAGATTAGCTTGTAACGAATTTTTAAAAACAGTCATACTGTTCTTATTTTCGCTTACAGCCGTACAAAAACTGCCTATATAATTTTTTATCCCCTCTGCCATATCGCCGCTGTTTTTCGCCAAATACACACTCCCTACCGTCACACCGACAACAAGCAAAAAAATAAGCAATCCCAAAAGTCCGTTACCGTGTTTTTCGTCGGCTACAATGTCGTTTAATTTCACACGTCCCACCTCCAATTCAATATTATTCAAAAAATCAGTGTTTTATCACTAATTTATTGTGCTTATCTTCTTATATTATTTACACCGCCAATTTTTTTTGGTATAATAATATAGTTAAAAAACATACGTAAGGAGAGAGATACAATGAACAAAACACTGAAAAAAGTCTTAAGCGGTGTTATTTCAGCATCTATGTTGTGTTCGGCACTTGCCATACCTCACACCGCATTGGCTGATGACGCACTGCCTACGGACGGTCTGCTTATGGACATCACGTTTGATGAAACAGGCACTTCTTCCGGCTCATTTAATGCAACGGTCGGCGGTACCGTTACGGAACACGGCAGTGTAAGCTATGTTGACAACTATGACGGTTCAAGCAAAGCATTAAGCATTTCAACAGACGCAGCAGGCAATTATCTTGAACTTCCGAAAGGCCTTTTAAACGGCAAAGATGCCGCAACATTTTCTTTTTGGATTAAACCTTCAAGCAGATGGGCGTTTATGACAACACCTGTAAGTGATAAGCAAAACTTTAATTATGAAAAGTATTTAGGTATGCTTGCCTCATCTTCAGGCTATACCGTTGAGCGTTACAACAACAGTGGAACACGTCTGAGCAGCGTTAATGCAAACGCAAGTGGTGACTGGCAGTACGTTACGGCAGTATTTACCGCTGACGGAACGAAAGTATATGTAAACGGTAGGCTTTCAGCTTCAGACACTGCGGCAGTTGACATTAAGTCACTGTTTACCGCCGACGCTTCTACTTGGATTGGTCACGGTAATTGGTATGATGACAAAACTGGCAAATTTGAAGGTTTTTCGGGTATGATTGATGATTTCAAAGTATACGGCAGAGCATTGAACGAAACCGAAATTAACCAACTTGCCGCAAAAGCTATACAAAGAGAGCAAGCGGAAGCCGTAAAAGAAAAGAATTGTCTTGATATTAACACTCAATTCTATACAAATTACAGTGTTACAGAGAATGGCAATAACGTTACCGTTTCAGTTCCGTCCCCTTCAGAGGACAAATATGAAATAATTGCAGCTTCATACTCAAACGGTGTTCTTACAAATGCAGCAAAAAAGAGTAAATCAGATGTAACATCAGACAAAACAGTTACTTTTGAAAATATAAAGAAAAACGAAAATGACACTGTAAAAGTGTTCGTATGGAATTCAATAGACGGCTTACAACCGTTAAGTGACAACAAAGCATTCCAAATCCGTACAGGCGATAAAGTAAAAGTGAAAACAAGCGTTACAAACTACACTCCGTCGGAGCAGTCTGTTTCATTACAAATTGTTCCTTTTGACAAAGACGGAAAGCAGTCCGATGCTGTACAGACGCTTGATTCTGTAACACTCGGTATTATGGACAGTTACGACTTTACAGATTACATAACAGGTGACAGTAATGTTTCGTATTATAAAGTTCTTGTATCAAGCACAGTTGATGACAAGACTGCAACTTACGAAGCAGGTTACTTGCCTACCGCAAGCGTTGAATTTCCTGACGCTACACCTGCCGACAGTGCAGATACAACGGAAGGTGTTCACGACCCGACAATATTCAAAGACCCTGTTACAAAACATTATTTTGTATACTCATCACACAATCTTGTATTTGAATCAGAAGATTTAATTAATTGGGAAAAACACGATTATACAAAAAAAGTAACAGTGCCTAAAAAAGCTAAGGAATTTATTGATAAAAATTATTCTGGCACAACCGCCAACACAACTTATTGGGCACCTGATTTGTACTATAAAGAGGGTGACGAATATCCGTATTGGTTCTATCTTTCAACATCATGCGGACTTGGCGGCAGAAACTCGGTTATCAGCCTTATTAAAGCCAAGTCACCCGGACTTTGGGACGGTGAATATGCAGACGCAGGCGTTGTAATCGCAAGTAAGGAAAACAGCAATTACAATACTAACTGTATTGACGCAAACATCTTTACAGATACAGACGGCAAGACATACTTTATTTGGGGTTCGTTCTGGAAAGGTATCTATATGGCAGAACTTGATACAGATACAGGTCTTGTAAAGGGCATTGACTATACTTCTGACGCTACAATTCTTTCAAGCGGTCAAAAATTCGGTACGAGATTATTCTCAACTCCGAGTGGTGTATTAGGTCCGGAAGGTCCTTATACTGTATATAATAAAGATACAGGTTACAGATATATGTTCACTTCATACGGTTGGCTTGGTACTAACTACAATTTAAGAGTTGCAAGAACAAATAAGACTTTCAGTGAAATCCTTGCAGGTTCAAACCCACACAAGCAACTTCTTGACCAGAAAGACAGACCTGTCGGTGCAACATATTCAGATCAAGTAAAAGAAGGCGGTTCACTTAATGAAGTTTGGGGTTACAAGATGTCAGGTTCATTCCAGCTTGGTGACGGTATTGAATATGTCGGCAGCGGTCACAACAGTGCATTTCAAGACGATGACGGTCAATGGTATCTTGTTCAGCACTGCCGTAAGGTAGCTGACTCAATAGCTTATCTTCAAGTCAAGAAAATTCTTTGGACTGAGGACGGTTGGCCGGTAATCTCACCTCTTGTATACGCAGGTGAAAAAGAGCAAAAGATTCCTAAGGAAATGATTTACGGTACTTGGGATTTATCAAGCGTAGGTCAAACAATTATGAGAGATGATGTTACCGATGTGAGCAAGAGTGCCGCATATAAGGGTGCTGACTTACCTGTTCATTCAAGCCAAATCATTCTCCAACCGGACGGTACAATCGGTAACGGTATCGGCACTTGGGATTACGACAATGACCATACTGTAACACTAAATTTTGACGCAGACGGCAACAATGACAATTACGAATTCTATCAGTCAGGCGATACAATGAAGTTATTTGTTATGACAGGTTATGATAAGGACAAGAGAGAATCTGCAATTATAATGACAGGTACTGACCAAAACAGCGTTGCAAGCTTTGCAAAAAAGAGCAATGCGGTTTCACAGTCAACAAAAACAGTAAACAGAATTGAAACGACTCCAACCACAATTACAAAAAGTACAAACGGCAATCCGATACTTGGATTTGACGCAGACGGCAAAACTCTATACGCAGGCGACCCTGCCGCATATGTTGAGGACGATACAGTTTATCTGTATGCAGGACACGACACATCAACAGGTGACAGCTATGTAATGCCTGAATGGGTATGTTACACTTCAAAGGATATGGAAAACTGGGAATATAAAGGCTCGGTTATGAGTGCTAAAGATATTTCTTGGAGATCAAACGATACATCAGCCTGGGCAAGTCAAGTTATCAAGCACAACGGTAAGTATTATTTGTACTTCTGTACTTGGGATAAAACTTCAAGCGGTAAGCATTCAATCGGTGTTGCAGTATCTGACTCCCCTACAGGTCCGTTTAAAGACATCGGTACACCGCTTGTTAAGGGTACATTAACAGAACCGCAATCAAGCAACTGGAACGATATTGACCCAACTGTTTGGGTAGAAACAGTTGACGGCGTTGAACATCGTTATCTTGCTTGGGGTAACGGAATATTCTATGTATGTGAACTTAATGATGATATGATTTCTGTAAAAGATTTAGACAATGACGGTTCTATCACAATGGATAAAGACGTACTTCAACAAGAATTTACAGGACTTCAAGACGGTCTCGGATTTACAGAGGCTCCTTGGATTTATCGTCAGCAAGATGCAGACGGAAATTACACAGGTAAATATTATTTGTTCGGTGCTTTCGGTTGGCGTGAGCAAATGGGTTACGCAACATCAGATTCAATGTACGGACCTTGGACATGGGGCGGCATTATAATGGAGCCGACGGTTACTTCAAACACAAACCACCCATCTGTTATAGATTTCAAAGGTAAAACATACTTTATCTATCACAACGGCTCTCTTGTTTGGGGCAGCGGTTTCAGAAGAAGTGTCTGCGTTAGTGAAATGACATTTAACGAGGACGGTACTGTTCCGTATATTGATGAAACTTCAACAGGTTTGACAGGTACTGCCTCATTTATAACAACCGCTGACAACAAATATCTTGGTTACACAGCATTCAGCAACCCGTCAGACGATGCAAGTTATCCGCTTAAAAAGCAACTTACAGTTACTGCCGACGGTGCTGATTTAAAGACAACTCAATGGGAAATAGAAAAAGGGAAATCAGACAGCACAAATGAAAATTACGTTTCAATCCAAGCTGTTTATAAACCGGGATTGTATCTATGTGTTGACGGCACAAATGTAGTTTTAACACAACAAGATACAACAAGCACTGCTTTAGCAAAGAAAATGACATTTAAAACAGTTGAGGCTATCGACGGTACAGTCGGTAAAGTTTCATTTGAAAGCGTTTCAACGCCGGGATATTTCATCACCGTATCAGGTGATAATATCACACTTACAGACGGTTCAAATACCGCAAATTGCTCATTTTCAGTTACAAACAAATAATTAAAAACACAAAATACCGTTGCCAAAAGGCAACGGTATTTTTTTTATTTTGTGCAACCAAAGACCACTTTGAAATTTTTATATTTTATGCAACCAAAAGCCACTTTGAAATTCTTATATTTTATGCAACAACAAAGCCTCTCTGAAATGTTCATTATTTTGTAAAACAAAAAAAGTCGTTCCGAAATGCTCATTATTTTGTAAAACAAAAAAGTCGTTCCGAAATGTGTAACCATTTCGAAACGACCCGGTTATTCAAAAATTAGTCAGCATAAACACTGCACTGTGTCTTATCTCTGCCTTTTCTTTCAAACTTAACCTTACCGTCGATTAGTGCGAACAATGTATCATCGCTACCGATACCAACATTGTTACCAGGATGAATCTTTGTTCCTCTTTGTCTAACAAGAATGTTGCCTGCAAGAACGAACTGACCGTCTGCTCTCTTTGCACCTAGTCTTTTAGACTCACTGTCACGACCGTTTTTTGTACTACCCATACCTTTCTTATGAGCCATTTAAAACACCTCGCTATCTTAATGTCTTATCATGCGTAATTAGGCATTAATCTTTGTGATTTCTACCTTTGTGAAAGGTTGTCTGTGACCTTTCTTCTTACGCTCGTTCTTCTTTCTCTTCATCTTGAAAACGTAAATCTTCTTAGCTTTACCGTTCTTTACGATATTAGCTTCAACTGTTGCACCTGCTACTGTAGGAGCACCAACCTTTACATCTTCACCTTCACCGACCATAAGTACCTGATCAAATGTTACTGCTGAACCTTCTTCAGCTTCGATTTTTTCAACGAAAAGTGTATCACCTTCGCTAACCTTGTACTGTTTGCCGCCTGTTACGATTACTGCGTACATCCAAAACACCTCCTCTTAAATTTATGAGGACACGCTATCATAGGTACTGCGAGCAGATTTAAAACCCATTCTATGCGGTCACTATTACATAATACCATATTATTCATAGCTTGTCAAGCATTTTTTAATCTTCTTTTAAATTTATTATTACACCGACCGACGGTTTCGGGAATACGCTGATTGTAACCTCCGGCAATCTCTCACCCATTGCAGTTATATTTCTTATCTGTTCGACTCTTACAGGGTTCATTATGAACATTATATCGTACTTTCCGTCTTGAATATCTTTGTAACACGATTCATAACTTCTTGTCGAATGTACATAATCCTCATACTTTTCTTCATCAATATGAAACACATCATCAATTATCAGCTTATTCAGTGCCACTATATCAAGATTGCAATATTCCTTTGACATATCGGGATAAACGTCATTTTTAATGTAATCCTTATCCAAAAGCACCATTCTGTAAAAATAATCACCACCGCAATATGCCGCAATTCTTGTTTCGGCTTTTACAGTACTTATCTGCTTAACCATTGTACGTACAAGCGTTTCATCATTTGAATCGACAATAATTTTTTCAACTCTGAAATGATCTTGTGCACCTGCAATAAAATGTGATTCACTGAAATTCTTTATAGTTTTCACTTCTCTGTGTACAGGAAGTACAACAAGACCGTCTGAATGTGCATTTGAAAGCGACATCATCATATAATTATACGGTTCTTTTCCCGTATGATTCGGATTATGCTCTTTCATATAATCTCTGTACTGCAAACAAGTTTCGTATCTTGTCTGACCGTCAGTGATGTACAACGACAAATCCTTAAAATGTTCAATAATAAAGTCGATTGTCGGCTTATATGAAATTTTCCAAATTTTTTGCTGTACATTATCGTCAGATGAAAATTCAAGATCAGGCTTTTCTTCCCTAAGCTCATTCATCAAATTGAAAAGTTCTTTTTCAGGCTCTACATAAAGGCAACTTATCATACTCATATCGGCATTTGTTGATTTTAAAAGCTCATATCTGTCAAGCATAGAAACTTCGTGTGGCTTTTCGCAAGGCATAATTGCTCCCTTGCCTATTTCCTCAAGTTCAACAAGTGCAACAAAGCTTGTATTTGAATAATGAGTATCGTACATTTCTATCGTCTGTTCGTACATATATATGACAGGTTCTTCATCTCTGACAAGAATACCGTCCTCAATCCATTTATCAAGATAGTTTTTCGCTCTTGTAAATGTATTTTCTTGTCTTGTATCACTTTCAAGCTTTTTACCTGAAAACAGACGCACCGAATTGTATTCGCTCTTGTCATAAAGTGCATCCTTATCTTCTTTTGTCATATTATAATAAGGCGGCGAAATGACTGAGCCGAGATTGTCAATTTTATCCGTATTATATCTGTATCCTCTGAACGCTTTTATATTAGCCATAAAAGTATCACCAATCCTTTCTTTTATTAATTCGCCCCATAGCGAAAACGGTTCCGTATGTTAAAAATATAAAATTTATATTGAAAATCCATTTATTTTCTGTTTTATTATGTTTGTTTCGTCAAATAATAATACCATACCAATTAAATAGGGAGGTTAAAACATATGCACAAAATGTCCTGTTTTATAAAAGGTACTCTGGTAGGTTTTGCTGTCGGCGCAGCAGTCGGTGTAATGACCGATCCTCTATCCGACAGAGAACGTCGCAAAATTTCAAAAAAGACTGAGGGTATTTTTAGGAATATCGGTTCTGTTATGGATAATATAATAGATATTTTCCATTAAGCACAAAACGAGGCTACGCAAAATTGTAAGCCTCGTTTTTAGTATTATTCTTCTGAAATATCTTTTCCGAGATACTTAGCAACTGAATATACATCTTTATCCCCTCGTCCTGAAAGACATACGACAAGTATTTCATCTTTTTTCATTGTAGGTGCAATTTTTCTTGCAAGAGCGATTGCGTGTGATGATTCGATTGCAGGAATAATTCCTTCCTTTCTTGACAAATACACAAAAGAATCCACTGCCTCTTTATCTGTTATCGGATAATATTCCGCTCTGCCCGTTTTCGCCATGTAGGCATGTTCCGGACCTATTCCAGGATAATCAAGTCCTGCTGAAATTGAATATACAGGCATAATATTACCGCCGTTGTCTTGTAAGAACAGCGACTTCATACCATGAAGTACACCGACTGTCCCCTTAGTTATAGACGCCGCATGACGTTCTGTATCAACGCCGTCGCCCGCTGCCTCTGCACCGTAAAGCTTTACAGAAGGCTCGTCAATAAAATCGGCGAACATACCGATTGCGTTTGAGCCGCCGCCCACACAAGCCATAACTGCGTCAGGAAGTTTACCTTCCATTTCAAGAAGTTGTTTTCTTGTTTCTTTGCTTATTACACTCTGAAAATGCTTTACAATAAGCGGATAAGGGTGTGGACCTACCGCTGAACCCAATACATAAAATGTATCTTCGGCATTTGCTGTCCAAGCACGCATAGCTTCATTTGTAGCATCTTTTAGTGTTCCTGTTCCCGATGTAATAGGATGAACCGTAGCACCAAGCAAATTCATACGAAATACATTAAGTGCCTGTCTTTTTGTATCTTCCTCACCCATATATACATCACATTCAAGTCCCAAAACAGCCGCAAATGTCGCAGTTGCAACACCGTGCTGTCCCGCACCTGTTTCGGCAATGACTTTTTTCTTGCCCATCCTCTTCGCGAGCAAGCATTGACCTATTACGTTATTAATTTTATGTGCACCTGTATGGTTTAAATCTTCACGTTTCAAATAAATCTTTGCACCGCCAAGATCCTTTGTCATTTTTTCGGCATAATACAAAATTGACGGTCTGCCCGTATATTGCTTGTGATAATAATTAAGCTCACGGTTAAAATCCTCGTCATCTTTGTACTTGTTAAATGCCTCCTCCAAATTAATAAGTGCATTCATAAGAGTTTCAGCGGCATACTGTCCGCCGAATTCTCCGTATCTACCCTTCTTTTCCACTATTCTATTCTCCTCTCGTCAATCTATGTATAACACATTATAACAAATTTTTTGCATTTGCACAAGAGTTTTTATAATATTTTTTCATAATATTTCATTCGTCCACGGTTTATTGACTAAAAATATTGCGTATGCTATAATAAATATTAGAAGAATTTAATCAAAGGAGATTTTTACAAATGAATAAAATTACAACAAGAAAATTAGCAATAGCAGGCGTACTTATAGCTGTAGGAGTTGTATGCTCGCCGTTAAACTTTCCTGTCGGCGCGTCAAAATGTTTTCCGGTGCAACATCTTATAAACATAATTGCGTCAGTATTTTTAGGACCGTTTTACGGAGTAATTATGGCATTTATCACATCACTTCTTCGTCTTGCAACTGGTATGGGTACACTTCTTGCATTTCCGGGAAGTATGTGCGGTGCACTTATCGGCGGATTGTGCTATAAATTTTCAAAGAAATTGCCGCTTGCTTATATCGGTGAATTGTTCGGAACAGGTATAATCGGTGCACTTGCCGCTTATCCTATCGCAGTTTACGTTATGGGTAAAGAGGCTGCACTTTTCGCATATGTACTTCCGTTTATAATAAGTTCGGCAGGCGGTACTGTTATAGCAATTTTCCTTGTTACCGCATTAAAGCAAACACACGCACTTGATAAATTTTTCGGAGATGAACAATGATAAAAGACATTATACAAAATGTTTATTCAAAACGTCCGCTTGTTCATAACATAACCAACTACGTTGCCGCAACGGATTGTGCAAATATAACATTGACAATCGGTGCATCACCGATTATGGCTGATGAGCCTAAGGAAGTCGGTGAAGTAACGCAAATTGCCGACGGACTTGTTTTAAACTGCGTCCAGGCCTTTTCGGCGGCATCGTCAAAGTAGCCGGAGAGCATGGAAGCGAT
>OGYU01002433.1_pt1 | contig 12005 bp, 11 predicted proteins | sample 1576581 | NCBI WGS metagenome assembly OGYU01 (sample SAMEA3541547, study PRJEB24748) | human gut metagenome | biome: human gut; feature: human-associated habitat; material: faeces | place: China | collected 2012 | reverse complement strand
GGGACTGCATTTCCCGTAAACCATCATATAATGCAGAGACTTTAGTGTAGTAATTGGGGAAAGAAGGCTCTTGGATCATTTTTCCTGTGTGCTGTACTGTTTCCAGGGCAGTGTACAGGTTTTTATAGGCATCGGAGGTGAAAGTATAATGAGAAATTTCCTCAAATGATGCTTTATTTACAGGAAGATAGCCGGTTGAACACAAAAATCCAGATTTCGCTTATTTTCTGTAAGCCAGTGGGCAAAAACGGAAGCTGCCTGTGTTTTCTGATTGGTTGTTTTAGGGATTGGGAACACCTGCAGACCCATAGGTTCAGAGGTGTTGTTCGGGTAGGTCACAGTATCATTGTAATAAAGGATGGAGGCAGAAGAGCCAATCCCAGAAGCAACTTCCCCGGTCATGATCTGCGTATTAGAGTAAAGGTCGGAAACTACAATGTGCCCTTTTGCAAGAGAACGGGCAAATTCCATCCAGGAGTCCTTAAAAATGGTATTTGTAAGATCATACCAGCCATCATCCGTATAAATATTTTCAGCGCCTTTTTCAAAAGCATTTAATTCTACGCTGCGGATGAGATAGTCCAGAGCACAAACGATACGGGATCTTGGCGTGGAAAACTGCTATCTGGCAACAGACCGCGGACAGAAAAACTTCGAATACCCGGTTGAAGCATTGATGATGTTTATGGATGCGATGCTGGATGAAGGATTTTCCAAAGAAGAAGTACGGATCATGACACATGATGTTCCGGAGCGGGTAATTGGATAAAAGAACAATATAATATAAAACGAAATAAAGGCCGAACCTTTCTGCGCCTGCTGAGTGTGGCAGGTGCAAAAAGGTTCAGCCTTTTTTGCTGTATGTGTACGGGATGGCAGATGAGCGGGTTTTGTTCTAGTCCAGACTTGCATGAGAAAACCAAATATGAAATAATAAAAGAAAATAAGTTACCGGCCTTGTGCGTAAACAGTAACAAAAATAACGAAAGAAGAGGCCAAAATGCCATGATGACCTTACAGCAGATTCAATATTTTATAACCGTGTGCAAATACAAGAGTTTTACTAAGGCAGCGGAAGAAATGCATATTTCCCAGCCCGGCATTTCTTCTGCGATGAAAGAACTGGAGCGGGAATGCAAGGTGACATTGTTTGAACGTCGCAATAACAGCCTGTATATTACGGATGCCGGTGTCCTGTTTTTGCGGGAAGCGAAAAAAATGCAGCGTCAGTATGAGTCTATGGAAGTGGCTGTAAAAACACTTTCTGAGGGGCGGGAATTTGTGCGGATCGGTCTTGCGACTATGTTTGGAAATGCCGTATACCCGAAACTGCGGAGAATGTTCTGCCAGCAGTATCCGGAAATAGAAATTTTTTCTGTGGAAGATACAGTGGATGCGCTGTTTCAGCTTTTGGAGCAGGGAAAAGTGGATCTGGTCTGCTGTGGAACCGGGGAAATGGTGGCAGGAGCGGATTGTGAAAGTTTAAATATCCGGGAGTCGCGGCTGATGTTTTGCGTAAACCGGGATCATCCGCTGGCGAAAGAAAAAGAAGTGACCTGTGAGATGATCGGCAGAGAACCGCTGGTTATGCTGACCGATCAGTTTTATCAGACGCAGCGGCTGAAAAAGTTGTTTGAAGAGCAGAACATTCCGCTTCATATTATTCATAATACCAATCAGGCATACACGGTGCTGCGCTTTATCCGGGATGGTGTGGCGGCAGGCTTTTTGACAACGGACATCATAGCGGAGGATGAAAAGCTGGTTGGCTTTTCCGTTCCGGGGGACCAGGTCTACACAATTGCCCTGTACTGGAAAAAGGACGTATTCCAGTTCTCGGCGGCAAAGAAGTTTATTGAGGTGACCAGGGAGTATGTGAAACAGGTCCATAAGTAAAAGTTAGTCAGCCTAATTTAACACCGTTTGCGAAAATCAATCAAACTGTTATTATAATAGTAGATGTTGCGAAAACAATTCATTGAAAGGTTTATGAGGAGGTATTCATTATGGTAACACACAAAGTAGCGGTCATCGCCGGAGATGGCATTGGTCCGGAGGTCCTTGCAGAGGGCAAAAAGGTGTTGGAGAAAGTCGCTGAACTGGATGGAACGTTTCAGTTTGACTTTACGGATTTTCCGTGGGGCTGTGAGTATTATTTAAAGAATGGACGCATGATGGCAGAAGATGGCATTGAGCAGCTGTCAAAATTCGATGCGATCTTCCTTGGCGCAGTTGGCTATCCGGGCGTGCCGGATCATATTTCTCTTTGGGATCTGCTGCTGATCATCCGCAAGAAATTCGACCAGTATGTAAACTTAAGACCGGTAAAACTCTTAAAGGGTGCTCCGTGTCCGTTAAAAGATGTAAAGCGTGAAGATATCGATATGATGTTTGTCCGTGAAAACAGTGAGGGCGAGTATGCAGGAAGCGGAAGCTGGCTGTTCCCGGGCAAACCAAATGAAGTTGTGATCCAGGATGGCGTCTTCTCCCGTGTCGGCTGTGAGCGTATCATCCGCTATGCATATGAGCTTGCAAGAAAAGAGAAGAAGACCCTGACCAGTATCAGCAAAGGAAATGCATTAAATTATTCCATGGTATTCTGGGATCAGATCTTTAAAGAGGTTGGTGAGGAATATCCGGATGTGGAAACCCATTCCCTTCTGGTAGATGCGGCAAGCATGTTCATGGTAAAAGATCCGAAACGTTTCCAGATCGTAGTTACGTCCAACCTGTTTGGTGACATCCTGACCGACCTTGGTGCTGCGATTTCCGGCGGTATGGGACTGGCTGCAGGTGCGAACTTAAACCCGGAGCGCAAGTTCCCGTCCATGTTTGAGCCGATCCATGGTTCTGCACCGGATATTGCAGGTCAGGGTAAGGCAAACCCGCTGGCAACCGTATGGTCTGCAAGCCAGATGCTGGATTTCTTCGGACATCCGGAATGGGCAGCACGCCTGATCGATATCATTGAGGAAATGCTCGTAGAAAAAGCGGTCCTCACCCCGGATTTGGGCGGAACCGCTAAGACAAACCAGGTTGGCGATGAAGTTGTGCGCAAGCTGGCTGAGAAAAAATAAGTTGTTACTATAATTTGATAGAATCCCCCTATATCTGGACTGTGTGAAGAAAGTTAGTGTGTCTGTCCTTCCGCAGTCCGGATATCGTTTTCATAGCTTCCAATTGCCTGGATCGCAGCTTCGATGCCGCGGGCGATATCGTGCAGGTTCATGGATGGAGCCGGTGCAGGTCTTCCAACAACCTGTTCTGGAACGAATGGAACATGCATGAAACCGCCGCGCACACCTGGATAGTTTTTCGCCAGGGTGTAGAGCACACCGTACATTAAATGGTTGCAGACAAAGGTACCTGCAGTATTGGAGACACTGGCCGGAAGACCTGCTTCGCGGATGTTCTGGACCATGGCTTTGATCGGCAGGTCAGAAAAATATGCCGGAGCACCGTCTTCATAGATCGGCAGATCAATCGGCTGGTTTCCTTCGTTATCCTGGATGCGGGTGTCATCTAAGTTGATGGCTACGCGTTCCGGGGTGATGTCGTAGCGGCCGCCTGCCTGACCGATGCACAGGACGGCATCCGGTTTTTCTTTTTCAATGGCAGCAGCGACGGTTGCGATGGATTTGCGGAATACGGTAGGTATTTCTACTTTTACGATTTCCACGCTGTCGACCTGGGAAGATACCAGTTTTACAGCTTCCAGTGCCGGGTTGACTTTGTCTCCACCGAATGGGTCAAATGCGGTTAAAAGAAGTTTCATGAGAAAAACCTCGCTTTCGTTTGTATTTGTCTGATGGAAAAGAATGTCAGGCCAGTCTTTCCCAAAAAGAAATTTGATGAGTGATATCGGAATGCCGGGAAACTAAAATGCCAGGAAATACATCAACAAAATGTGCGCCGTCGATGCCGCAAAGGCCCTCTCCGACGAGAGCGCAAAGGCCGTCGCTTTCCACGACGACGTTCTGCCCAAGATGGACGCCCTCCGCGCCGCCGCCGACGACGCCGAGACCATCTGCGGCGAGGACTATTGGCCTCTGCCCAGCTACAGCAAGATGCTCTACTACGTCTGATCTTCACATACCAGCGTAGAATAAAGCACCACCGGCTGAGGCGCTTATCTGAGCCATTCTCCTTTTCCTATTTCTTACACCAGCCTGAAGACCTGCCTCTGTACAGAGGCAGGCCTTTGGGCGTTTTTTAAGAAGACATACTTTTCAGAGGACACACACCTATGAGTTATACGACACAGCAGGACATCCTCGATTTCGTCGAGGACAACAACGTAAAATTTGTCCGCTTCGCGTTCTGTGACATCTTCGGCTTCCAGAAGAACATCGCCGTACTGGCAAGCGACCTTCCCAAGGCGCTGGAAGATGGCGTCTGCTTCGACGGCAGCGCCATCGCGGGCTTCATGCACGTGGAGGAGAGCGACCTGGTGCTCCGGCCCGACCTGTCTACCATGACCATCCTGCCCTGGCGCACGGCTGAGGGCCGGGTGATGCAGTTCTTCTGCGACGTGGAAAAGCCGGACAACACCCCCTTCGGCGGCAACTGCCGCGGCTTCCTGCGGGACATCAACCGCCGGTTCAAGCAGCTGGGCCTGCGCTGCAACGTCGGCACCGAGTGCGAGTTCTATCTTTTCGAGAACGACGACCGGGGCCGTCCCACCCGCATCCCCATCGACGCAGGCGGCTATTTCGACGTAGCGCCGCTGGACGCCGGCGAGAACATCCGCCGGGACATCTGCCTGACCATGGAGCAGATGGGCCTCGCCCCCCAGCACAGCCACCACGAGAACGGCCACGGCCAGAATGAGATCGATTTCCACTACGCCGGCCCCCTCAAGACCGCCGACAACATCTTCCTGTTCAAGCAGATCGTCCGGGCCGTGGCGGCCAGCAACGGCTTCCACTCCAGCTTCCTGCCGAAGCCCCTGCCCGACCAGGCCGGCAGCGGCCTCCACATCAACCTCTCGCTGACCATGGACGGCAAGAACCTCTTTGAGGGCGACATCGCCCCCGACAGCATCCCCGGCAGCTTCATGGCGGGCATCCTCCGCCACAGCCGGGAGCTGACGGCCTTCACGAATCCCCTGCCCAACAGCTACCTCCGCTTCGGCTGCGACGAGGCTCCCCGCTACGTGAGCTGGAGCCGCCAGAACCGCAGCCAGCTGGTCCGCATCCCGCAGGTGAAGGGCGACAACTGCCGCATGGAGCTGCGCAGCCCCGACCCCGCCTGCAACCCCTACCTCGCCATCGGCCTCGTGCTGGCAGCAGGCCTCGACGGCATCGAGAACCGGATGGAGCTGTCTGCCCCTGTCAACCGCAACCTCTTCATCCCGAGCGAAGCCGCCGGTCTCGGCCTCGAGACCCTGCCCGCCTCGCTGGAAGAGGCCGTCGAGGTGGCCAGGAACAGCGAGTTCCTTCACAAATTCCTGCCCGACGAGCTGAGCCGCCGCTACTATGCCGAGGCTCTGCGCCGCTGCGAGGCGCTCAAGAACGCCTCCGACCCCGCCGAATATGAGCGCGTCCACTACTTCAATGCCATCTGATGCAGAATGACATAGGAAAGGAGTGAGCCGAATGGGACGTGCCCTGATCGTAAGCGCGGGCGCAAGCTCCAACGAATATATCTCCGCACGCCTGACGGAGCTGGGCTATGCGCGGCCCATCATCGTACCAAGTGCGGCGGAGGCGCGGCGGAGGATGCTGGAATCCGACTTTGAGCTCATCGTGGTCAACTCTCCGCTTCCGGATGAGTTCGGCCACGAGCTGTGCGCCGACGCCGTGGAGAAAACGGATGCCGGTGTGATATTTCTGGCCAAGGCCGCAGCCGCCGAGCAGCTTCTGACCCCGCTGAGCGAAGAAGGCGTTCTGCTGGTCACAAAGCCCTTCTCCAACACCTTCTTTTTGCAGGCCATCCACATGGCCGCCGCCAGCAACCACCGCCTCCTGCTTTTGCGGCAGGAGAATCAGCGGATGCAGGAAAAGCTGGCGCAGGTGCGGCTGGTGAGCCGCGCCAAGTGCTGCCTCATCGAGCTGGGCCGCATGACCGAGGCCGAGGCGCACCGCTACATCGAGAAAAAAGCAATGGACACCCGGCGCGACCGCGCCGAGGTCGCGCAGGAGATACTGGACTCCTACGACCCCGCGCAATAATCCGTATTGCGCCCCCACTGAGGGAAAGTATTTGCTTATCGTGATATTCACGGAAAAGAATATCTGTAAATTAGAGGAGAACCATTATGGCAAAGTTTATTTTCGTGACCGGCGGCGTCGTCTCCGGTCTGGGCAAAGGCATCACCGCCGCCTCTCTGGGCCGACTGCTGAAGTGCCGCGGCCTCAAGGTGGCCAGCCAGAAGCTGGACCCCTACGTGAACGTGGACCCGGGTACCATGAGCCCCCTGCAGCACGGCGAGGTCTTCGTCACCGACGACGGCACCGAGACCGACCTGGACCTGGGCCATTACGAGCGCTTCATCGACGAGAACCTGAACAAGTATTCGAACCTCACCACCGGCAAGGTCTACTGGAACGTGCTGAACAAGGAGCGCCAGGGCGCTTACCTCGGCCAGACCGTCCAGATCATCCCCCACATCACCAACGAGATCAAGAGCTATATCTACAATCTGGCCTCTTCCACCGAGGCCGATGTGGTCATTACCGAGATCGGCGGCACCACCGGCGACATCGAGAGCCAGCCCTTCCTCGAGGCCATCCGTCAGGTGGGCCTCGAGCAGGGCAAGGAGAACTGCTGCTTCATCCATGTGGTGCTGGTGCCTTACATCTCCGGCTCCGACGAGTACAAGTCCAAGCCCGCACAGCACTCCGTCAAGGAGCTGCCATATTTCATCTTGGGATCAAATAATGTCAAACGCATGGCATCGCTTTTTATAAAAGATGCCGTAATATGAAACTGTGTATATTGATAATCATCCAGTATATTGATCACACGGGATGCTGCAAACTTATCCCCTCTTGAAAGCCGGTGTGGTCCGGTCTTTGCCTCAAAAAGTTCCTGTTTACAGCATACCAGATTTATTTCTTTTTCATGCGCTTCAAAGAAATCATACACTTTCGAAAACGCATCCGTGCTCCACTTATCATCTGAATCCAGAAAATTAACGTACTTCCCCTTTATATAATCCATTCCTGTATTTCTTGCCACACTGACCCCGGCATTTTCCTGATACACATATTGAATATTTTCCGGATAACGTTTTGCATACTCTTCACAGATCTGTCCTGACCCATCCGGACTTCCATCATTCACCAGCACGATCTGAACATTTTCTTCAAAACCGATATCCTGTCTTATTACTGACTCAATTGTCTCCGCCACATATAGTTCCACATTATAAACCGGAATTACTACTGATATCTTAAATTGTTTTCCCGTCATTTTTTTACCTTTTCACATCAGTAAATATCATTACATACAACAAATAAAGCACTTAGGACCAATCTGCCTTAAGTGCTTTATCGTTCCTTATGACATCATATCATAAGATATCCTATTATTCCATAATACATTTTGTTTTCATCACATCAATATCTTTATTTTTTTGTTTTCACTGATGCAGATGCTTTATTGACATAAATCTGATATTTTGAATTACTGGAAATCTTGTTTTTCTTAATAGACCCTGTTGTTGCCTTGTTCTGAATTACAAGACCATGCTTCTTATTTTTCTTAATCTTTGTTCCCGATAATTCTTTCAATTTTGCTTTACTGGTAACAATGACACCATTCTGCTTATTTTTATTAACGGTACAGTTCTTTATTGTAATACTTGTTTTAGAATCCGTTGCACGGATACCGTCCCGTTTATTCGACTCAATCGTACATCCAGTCAATGTTGCATCAGATTTTTTAGCTACATACACACCATATGTGCCATTCCCCGATGATGTTGTATTCTTAATAGAATTAATCTTAGCACCACTTCTTACTGCAATACCAGCCTGCTTATTCTCCTTAAAGCTGTTTGACGTCACACTTTTTACCTTTGCAGCCTCCGCTACTAATCCATAGGTTTTATTCTTGTACACATTATTTGAAGCATTCAATGTCAATGTACTCTTTGAATACACACCAATTCCCGCACCGCCATTAGAATATACTTTTGTCTTCTTAATTGTAGCAATTGCACGGTCTGAAAGATGGATTCCATCTTCTTTGTTCTCATAGAAATTACAACTGGACATACTCTTGACTGTAGATTTCACAGCAACAGATATTCCTGCTTTTTTATTTTTTGCACATGTTACATTGTCCATGCTTACAATTGTACAATGATCATTTAATAAGATACCATGATTTTTATTATTGTTCAGCTTATTCTTTGTTCCCGAACTGCTCTTTGAAATTGTAATATTTGCATACGGACGACAACCTAATCCATGATCCCCATTATCATTCAATGTAACACCATAAAGATATGACGTAACAACCTTGTCTTTTGTTCCCGTTAAAGCAATACCACAACCATGGTTGTTTTTGCACACCACATTCGTAGCCGTCAATGTAGCACCATTGTATGCTCCTATTCCAGCACATGTGGTATCATCATCCTCTTTCACGTCAGGTCTCGTTCCATTTTTACTATATTCTCCGCCTGTTACCGTAACTTTTGTGCCAATGTCGCTCATTGACATACCGCTCCAATAATTCTGCTGACAGATCACATTGTTAAATACAGCCTCTGTCTTATCATTGCAGTAAATGCCATATCCACCAGCACTTGTATTGAATGTTGATCCAGATACATTAATTCCTTTTGATGTAGTAATAAGCAGACCATGACTGGAATTACTGCTTGCTGTCACATTGGTTACTGTTGCAGTATCAACGCCATTCAGATTTATTCCATAATCCCGGCTGTCAGTTCCATTATTGTTAACAGACGCATCACTGATTGTAATTTTCTTTGAGGAAGTCACTGCAATACCACTTTTAGCATTCTTGCTGATCACAGCATTCTTTACACTTACCTCCTCGCTTCCCGCAATACGAATTCCACAATTTTTATTAGCACTAATCGTTGTATTTTCTGTTACTGCAACATTCTTGCTGGCATTGATATTAACACCATAGTCACCATTTCCGTTTATTGCAGCATTATCTATTGTTAGTTCTTTCTTCAGACTCTCAACACCAATACCTGATTTTTTGTTATTATTGATGTCTGTTTTAGAAATTTTTATCACACTACAAGATGCCAGACGAATTCCCACATCACCATTATCTGTTACTGTTCCGCCGGTAATTGTTATGTTGGCCACCGTATCCAGATTAATTCCATAGGAACTGTTGCTGCTTATGGTAACATTATCAAGTGTTATACCTGTTGCGTCTTTCATACGGATACCACAATCTTTACCACCTGTAACAGTAAGATCGTTTAAACTGATATTTTTATTTGTTCCATAAAATCTGAATATTGGTGCTTTACTGCTTCCCTGCCAGGTTCCCCCTGTGACAGTGATACCATTTGCAGACTGTCCATTTGCTGTAAATAAAAGTGCGTCATCATCGGCCGTAACTGCCTGAATTGTTGCACCTGTAGCAGTAATTGTAATTCCTGAGATACCAGACAAATTTATCTTTTTACATGTATACGTTCCTGCTGGAATCACAATGTTTTTGTAAGTTTTCAGTGCCGTACTTAACTCATCTGTAATATCTGCTCCAGACTGTACCCCCAGAGTATAGGCAGCTTCACTTGCTTTTAAGATTTCTGTTTCTTCTGCCGTCTCAGTTTCTTCTGTTTGCACTGCAGCTTCTTTTGTCATTGTCTCCTCTTCTGTTTCCTCTTCCGTTGCATCAGACACAGTCTCTTCTGTTTCTGCAGCTTCTTCCGTTTCCACTTCCGCAGTTTCAGACACTTCTTCTTCCATTTCCACTTTTACGGCTTCAGGCACATCTTCTTCGATTTCTGATTCCGTTGCTTCAGACACCTCCTCTTCCGTTTCCACTTCTACAGCTTCAGATGCGATATCTGCGGAAGTCTCAGCAGTTTCCTCAGCTACATACCCTTTCTCTGTTGTCTCTTCTGCATATACTGTGGATAACCCACCTTCTGAAGATGTTACCAGCATCGCACACATAAGCAACGACATTAATCTTTTGTTTCTTGCTTTCATACACTACCTCCTAGAATATATTAAATAATATTTAGTTCTTTTAATTTAATGGCAATTCTTTCTATATTTTTGCCATCATGATACTCATTAATTGTAAGATACCGTTTTTCAAACTCTTTATTTCTAACAGTCTCTAACCGGATTTTTCCATCCGTAATTGCTTTTTCGATCACTTTTTCCAGTTCATCCAAATTAAACACACGATATCCAATATATTCGTCATCCGCCGGTATAAGTTCACCTGCTTCTGCCTGATAATGTACCAGATCCGGTTGGAAAAAGACGACACCGCCGCCCTGATAGAAACTATTATAACATACTGACGAATAATCCGTGATCAAAAGTTTTGCATACTGTAACACTTCTGATATGGGACCTTCCCACATATTCTGTTTCAAAGGTGTATTTTCACACAGACTTGCCATCTTCGGGTGTGGTACAATAATAATATTCTCAGCAGCCATATATCGTTCTAACATATGGTAGATCGACATTACATTCTGATAATACTCAGAATTGGTAAATTCCTGTATGTGTTCTTCGTAACTTTTCCATGTCAGCATAATTACAACTTTGTTCGGAGACGACTCATCAATATGTTTATATTGAATTTTACTGAATATTGGCAGTCCGGTATTTAAGAATCTTTCTTCTGACAATTTCAACATATCTGCACAGACATCTAATTCTTTCTGACTTCCTACAACCATATATGCCGGCTCTCCTTCTTTGTTCAAAACAAAAGTAGAACTTGGACCCTGACATTTTAAATAGGTGATACCATGTTGTAGGAAAATAAATGGATGTTCACAGGTTGCTAACCGAAAATATTTATTATTAGATCTAAGTATATTCAAATGAGCCGGCGCTTCTGTAGAAATATAATTACTTACATTATATAACAGCCAATAATATTTAAAAGAATATTTTTTTACCACGCCTTTTACATTCTTAATTTTTTCATAATCTGGTGACTCGGGACTAATCACGTAATAGCATTTGCTGTTTCCCTCTTTCTGTGCCATTTGGAATAAATCAAATGTGCCTTCTTCTGCCTTTTCTGCAAACTTTTCATAGAACAGATTAATATTTTTACGCCCCAATTTGCCACATATTTTTCCCAGATGATAAAATAGCCAGGAAACAGGTCTGCTCTCAATAAACTTAAACCATGCCCCATACTCAATGGCTTCCATTGGTCTCTTTACAATCGCAAAATTACCACGATCCGTTCTTCGCAAATGTATCGCAAAATCCTTGAAAAAGGTTGATTTATACGGTGCATAATACATTCGCTTTGATGGTATTTTCTTTTCTTTTTTTCCAATTCGGAAATCTACATCAATTCCATTTACTGTTACCATCATCAGTAACATGTTGTTTAATTGTGTTTCATCTGTCAATAAGTCTGCCAGTGGATATCTTATATGTTGATAATTCCAGTCTGCCAATACTTTTTTCTTTCCAATTTTCTCCGGATAAACTCTGATGTCTGACTCCACATTGTTCTTCTCGTCTATATAAAATCTTGTACTTTCAATTTGTACCTGATTGCAAGGATTCTGCAAATATGAGAGTATCTTCAGATCCAGATATCCATTTTTCAGACCAACAAAAAGGACTCTATACGTATACTTAACAATTAATTTATAAAAATTTGCTGCCTGCATATATCCATAATATACTTTTTTCTTATCCGTATACACAAATAATACCTTGTTCTCTGTCAATTGTTCTTCTATTTCAGAGGCTCTCTCTTCATTTTCGACACTAACATCTGCCGCTTCTTCTTGTTGTAAAAGATTTGCACCATCCGAAAATGTCTCCATCTTATCTAACGGCTCT
>OGYU01002421.1_pt1 | contig 12055 bp, 10 predicted proteins | sample 1576581 | NCBI WGS metagenome assembly OGYU01 (sample SAMEA3541547, study PRJEB24748) | human gut metagenome | biome: human gut; feature: human-associated habitat; material: faeces | place: China | collected 2012 | reverse complement strand
TAAACCTTGCCGCCGTCCGGCTGGAAGACATAACCCTTGCCCCAGACATTTTTTATCCGGATTTCTCCAGTGCCAGTTTTGCGCCTTCAGCCATCGTGTCCGGCTCGTGCCCGAAGATCTGAGCAGCCGCCGGATGCTCGTCCGCACCGAGTTCAAGCAGACGCGGCGTTTTCTTATCCTGATAGCACAGCGCCTTTGCGGAGACCATTTCGGTCACGGTCAGCGCCACGCCGTGCTCCCGGCAGATATGGCGGAATGCAAGATCGGTCACGCCTGCCATCGGTGCAAGCGCCAGTTTTCCGTTGATTGTTACGTTGCCGATCTGCATATCGTTCCTCCGTCTTATACATTATATAACGGTGTATATTTTACCATAACACGACTGCAAATGCAACTTACAGAATGGATTCACCCATTTTCCGACCGAAGAACACAAAAACAGGGTAAATCCGAGGATTTACCCTGTCGATATATTCAGTTACATGACCATGCTGAGGATCTTCTCGCTGAAGAAATAGCCGAACGAGATCAGCGCGGTATTCCACACGGCAATGCCCGCCGCAGACCAGCCGACGAACCACTTGACCGGCATCCGGAGCAGTCCGGCCGGGATGGAAACAATGGTGCGAATACACGGGATCACGCGGATGATCGCCAGTCCGCGCCCATGCTGTGCGTCGATAAATTCGTGGCATTTACGCACGAGCGACTTAAATTTCTTGCTCCTGCCGAACAGCTTCTCCATCACCGGTTCGCCGCCCCAGTAGCATACGGCGTAGATGACCAGACTGCCGAGCACACCGGCGATCACGCTCAGAAAAACCGTCAGCGGCAGCGACAGCTCGCTCCGGGCAATCAGCACACCGACGCACGGCATGATAACGCCTGCCGGAAATCCGGGCAGGTTCATATATTCGCAGAAAACCACGGCACAGACCAGGATCAGTCCGTACTGGTTGAACAGCTGAAAAAAGGTTTCGGCCGTCATAATAGCCGCCTCCGTTTGATCTATAGTAGGCGAAAACCGAAATTTCCGTCTGTGTACTATAGTATACCAACCAAAACCGAAGGGTACAAGAGAACGGCCGCTCATTTTATAATCTGTTTACAAAACGAGCGCCGTCAGCGCCCAAATGGTGCCGATGAGCAGTGCGCCTGTGCAGAATCCGGCCAGCAGAGAAAGACCGTCCGCCTTTCTTCTCGACCGCCGTCTGCGCGGCAGATAGCTGTTTGCGATGCGGCAGGCCTCGCGCACCATGTCGCCGCGCGGCGCATTGTAGTCCCGCACAAGGAAAATAGCCTGCTCGAACAATGCCGGCTGCTCCGGCTTGACGACAATGACGCGGCGGCTGACGCCTCGTACCATACAGATTCCTCCTCTCTTTGTTCCATCATTCCCCTCTTTCGTGAATTTATACCAGTCTCATTCCAGCTTTTCGATTTTCATGACCATTACCGTTCGGTCGTCATCATGTCCGCGGCCTTTCGCCTCGTTCACAAGCTGTGCCGCGATCTCCTTTGGGCTGTCGCCTGCATGCGCGATAAGCAGCTGCCGCACCCATTTATCGTCCGTGCCGTCGGTCACGCCGTCCGAGAGCAGAACCACGATATCGCCGTCGTTCATCTGCAGCGGCACGGCATCGCCCAGCTCGTCCTCCTCCGCCAGACCGATGGGCAGCGCCGTGCCCGGCAGGATGGTCCATCGACCGTTCAGCCGCATGTAGGTCGGTGCGGCGCCGCACTTGAGGTTTTCCGCACGTCCGCTGAACAGATCGAGCGTGAATGCGTCCAGTGTGGTGAAGCGCATGCCGTCTGACCGCAGGCGCAGCGCCGGAGAGACCGCGTGCAGCGCGTCTCCGACCGAAATGCCTGCACGCAGGAACCGCTCGAGCGAGGTGATGAGCATGCGGCTGTCCCGCGACGCGGCGGCACCCGAGCCCATGCCGTCCGACAGGAGCAGACATGCCGTTCCGGTGTCGGTGAGAAAGTAGCACGCGTTGTCACCCGAGACCGACGCGCCCTCCTTCTGCTGACGGCCGATGCCGACCACTGCACGGTACGGCGCCCGCTCATGCATCTCAACGTGGATGCCCTGGCTGCCCTTTTTCTTCTCCGGAGCAGTCAGCGTCACGCCCAGCAGCGCGGACAGACCGGCTGAAAAGCCGTCCCCCTGCTTCATGATGTCGTCAATGCCCTCGCCGTATAACTCAACGGTCAGCCTGCCCTGCGAATCGCGCACCGCGCACACGCGGTCGATCCATCCGAACGCTGCTGCGTACCGGCGCACCTGCCGTTCCATCAGCGGCTGCGCCGTTTCATCCTGCGTGACCTCCGCGCCAAGCTGCCGAAGAATATCCGTAATGCCTGCGTATTGCCTGGCAAGCAGACTCTGGTTTTCCTCCTGCTGCCGCCGAAGGCTTTCGCGCTCGCGCAGCGCAAACAGTGCACTGTTGATGGCACGCATCAGCTCGGGCAGACGCGCACACCGTGCCGCAAAATGATAGGGAAAATCGCTCATTTCCGCTCGCCCGCGCTGCAGCATCGGCTGGGTCACATCATTGAGAGCTGCCAGCGTGCTCACATAGTCCCGCTGCCAGCACTGCGTACACAGCATGCAGTTTTTGCAGACATGGTCGCTCGCGTAGTCGAATACCGACCGAATGTTCCGGTCTCCGGCGGCTTTGCCCTCGCTGACGCCGTGCAGCATAGCAAGGTACAGCTCGTAGAACGCCTGCGCCGCCTCGGTCGCACAGGTACCCGCGAGTCTGCGCACACGCTGACTGGCGGCTTCGCCCATCAGGGTATCCGGCAGCAGGCTGCGCCGGATGGCCTCCCACACGAAGGGCGGCAGCGCCGCGAACATGAGGACCGCGCAGAACAGCTCTACAATCAGCGGAATGAACAGCGGATGCTCCACGCCGAGCATAGCCGCGCACAGTCCGCCGCCGAGCGCACAGACCGAAAACCAGCCGCGGCCGCTGTCATGAAACAGTCCGGCAACGAGCGCACACAGGCCATAGCAGCAGGTGAACAAGGCTCCGTAGCCGATGTTGAGATCCATTGCCGCGCCGAACGCGACACCGGCTGCCGCGCCCGCCGCCGGTCCGCCGAGATACGCCGCCGCCAGCACGAGCAGCAGCGCCCCCGCTCTCGCGGGAGCGAACACGCCGAACAGATTGATACCCGAAAGCGATAAAAGCACGGTCGCGGTCAGCACCAAAAGCGTTACCGGTCTGCGCCAGTCGTTTTCGTCGCGCGGCGGTGCGAAGGCCGCGCCGTACATCCAGCACACGCCGAACGTGATGCCCTGCACGAGCAGGAATGTCAGCACCGCCGGTGCGGTCAGCTCTGCACCGAGCGGCAGGAACACGAATGTACACGCCGCGCTTGCAAACGTCGCCACACAGGGCGCAAACCACCGCTCGGACATCACCCGCAGACCGGCGCACACGCTCATCACGCACAGCACCAGCAGCGCTGCCGCGGCGTAAATACCGCCGTGGAATCCGTCGCCGCGCAGCATAACGCCGCACACCAGACCGCCGAGCGCGGACAAACCCGCTCCTCGAGCCATCAAGGCTGCCGTCATCGCCAGTCCGAACGGCATGTACCCGCCAAGGATGGTTCCCTGTGCCAGCACCGCACACAGCACGAATCGCTGTACGCCTGTGATGAGCGTCCGCAAATGCTCCTGTTTCCATAATCCGGCAGCCCATGCTGCTGCATGCCCGATCCGCACCGGTATCGACGCGGACCGCCTTGCCCTTTGTTTATCCATTTCGTTACGCCTCCCTTGCTGTTTTCCCAGTATATCCCAACGCAGGCGTGCCGCTTGGCGGGAAATAACAGCGGGAATTGCGTTTTGAAAAAAATTAAGCGCATATTCCAACTTTCGAGCGCGTAAAAGTGGCGGTTTCGCCACAGAAACAAAAGGATAGACACCACCTGCGGTGGTTTCTACCCTCTTGGGACTCCCGTTTCCACCCTTGGCATAACTCGGCGCAAATCGGAGACCGGCGACCGCTCCGAAAATAGGGTACGGCAGTCGGGTTACTCTACCGTGTCTTTCGTAAAATGTTCGCAGTTCACAGATACCGTACTGCTACACATGCGGTTTACTCTTCGCAGGCGCGACACAAGGTGAATTGCCCGGAGGGCAAGAGAGGGTCCCCTGGAGGATACCCGTGTCGCGCAACTCGTTTGCTCGTTATTACGGACGGCACCTCCGAGCTTTATCTGATGATAAATGTTATACCGTAGGGTGCGACGACCTCGGCGCACCGTAGTAAACGATTTGCACACATTTAATCGTAGGGGCGGCCATTGGCCGCCCACACAACGCTAAATCATTACCAAACTCCTACCTCCTCACTCCTACCTCCTACCTTGCATATGCTCTTCACTCTCAACTCTCCACTCTTCACTCTACTGCACACAAAAAGAACCCGAAACTCTCGTTTCGGGTTCTTTTATCTTACTCCAGCTCAAACGCTCCGGTATAGAGCTGATAATATTTGCCGTGTTCCGCGATCAGCTGCTCATGATTGCCGCGCTCGATGATATGACCGAGCTGCAGCACCATAATAACGTCTGCGTTTTGAATCGTGGACAGGCGGTGCGCGATAACGAACACCGTACGTCCGTACATGAGGCCGTCCATGCCGGCCTGCACGATGGACTCCGTGCGGGTATCAATCGAGCTGGTCGCCTCATCGAGGATCATAACCGGCGGATCGGCAACCGCCGCACGCGCGATGGAAAGCAGCTGGCACTGACCCTGCGACAGACTGCCGCCGTCGCCGTCGATGACGGTATCGTAGCCGTCCGGCAGTCGGCGGATGAAGTCGTCCGCATTGGCAAGCTGCGCCGCAGCCATGACTTCCTCGTCGGTCGCATCCAGACGACCGTAGCGGATATTATCGCGGATGGTGCCGGTAAACAGGTTGGTATCCTGCAGAACGATACCGAGCGAGCGGCGGAGGTCCGCCTTTTTGATCTTATTGATATTGATGCCGTCGTAGCGGATCTTGCCGTCCGCGAGGTCGTAGAAACGGTTGATCAGGTTGGTGATGGTCGTCTTGCCCGCGCCCGTTGCGCCGACGAACGCGACCTTCTGACCGGGCTCAGCATACAGCGTGATGTCGTGCAGAACGATCTTATCCGGGTTATAACCGAAATCCACATCGAAGAAGCGGACATCGCCGCGGACCTGCGTGTAGGTGGTGGTGCCGTCCTCGTGCGGGTGCTTCCACGCCCAGATGTTGGTCTTTTCCGGGGTTTCAGCGAGTTCGCCGTTCTTATCGTACTTGGCGTTAACGAGAGTAACGTAGCCGTTGTCTACCTCAGGCTCCTCGTCCATCAGCTCAAAGATACGCTCGGCACCGGCAAGCGCCATAACGATGGAGTTGAACTGCTGCGAGATCTGCGTTACCGGCTGGGTGAACGACTTGGTCAGCTGCAGGAAGGACGCGATAACGCCGATGGTGATGCTGTTTCCGACCACGCCGGACAGCGCCAGCGCACCGCCGACAACCGCCACCAGAACGTACAGCAGGTTGCCGATGTTCATCATGATCGGCATGAGGATGTTTGCGAAGGTATTCGCGCTCGCAGCATTCTCGCGCAGCTCATCGTTGAGCGCATCGAACTGCTCCTTGCACTTTTCCTCGTGGCAGAACACCTTGATGACCTTCTGACCGTTGATCATCTCCTCGATATAGCCGTTGACCCTGCCGAGCGACTTCTGCTGCTCGAGGAAGTACTTCGCGGACTGACCGCCCAGCTTCTTTACCACCTTGAGCATGACGCACACGCCGAGCAGTACGAACAGCGTCAGCCATACATTCGTCACCAGCATGCCGATGAACACCGAGATAATGGTCATCGCCGAGGAGAACATCTGCGGCACGGACTGGCTGAGCATCTGCTGCAGCGTATCGGTATCGTTGGTGAAATGGCTCATCAGATCGCCGTGGGTATGCGTATCGAAGTAGCGAATCGGCAGCTTCTGCATGTGCGCGAACATTTCGTCACGCACCTTTTTGAGCACGCCCTGCGAAATGCTGACCATCAGCCAGTTGTAGATGAACGTAGTCGCAATGCCGATGAGATAGATCACCGCCATGCTCATCAGCGCATGCAGCAGACCGGTAAACACCGGAGATGCCTGCAGCAGCAGCGGAGAAATATAGTCGTCGATCAGGCTTTTGAGGAACATGGAGCCTGCCACGTTTGCCACAGCCGACAGAAGAATGCAGATCAGTACGACCACAAACTGTACGCCGTAGCCCTTCTGAATATATTTCATAAGACGTCCGAGCGTCTTTTTCGGATTTTTGCTGCGCTTGCCGCCCATCATGCCTCTGCGGCCGCCGGGTCCGCGCATCTGAGGTCTTGCCATTATTCCTCACCGCCCTTTCTGTTCTGCTGGTTGTAGATTTCCTGATAGATCGTGTTGGCGGCGAGCAGCTCATCGTGCGTGCCGACAGCCTGCACGGTGCCGCCGTCGAGAATGACGATCTGATCCGCATCCTGCACAGAGGAAACACGCTGTGCAATGATAATCTTGGTCGTGTCCGGGATTTCCTCCGCGAATGCCTTGCGGATGAGCGCATCCGTTTTGGTATCTACCGCACTGGTCGAGTCATCAAGAATGAGGATCTTCGGCTTTTTCAGCAGCGCACGCGCAATGCACAGGCGCTGCTTCTGACCGCCGGAGACATTTGAGCCGCCCTGCTCAATGTGGGTGTCATACTTATCCGGCATCTGCTGGATGAATTCATCCGCCTGTGCCAGACGGCATACGCGCTCGAGCTCCTCGTCCGAGGCATTTTCGTCACCCCAGCGAAGGTTTTCCTTGATCGTGCCGGAGAACAGCACGTTCTTCTGGAGCACCATGGCAACCTGATCGCGCAGCGCCTCGATATCGTAATCGCGGACATCCACGCCGCCGACCTTGACCGTGCCGTGCGTGGTATCGTACAGGCGCGGAATCAGCTGCACGAGCGTAGACTTCGCAGAACCGGTGCCGCCGAGAATGCCGACGGTCTGACCGGCCTTGATATGCAGGTTGACGTTTTTGAGCGCCAGCTTGCGCTCATCGCCCTTGTAGCTGAAGGAAACGTCATCGAACTCGATCGCGCCGTCCTTGACCTCGTGAATCGGGTTTGCAGGATTGTGCAGGTCGGGCTGCTCATCGAGGATTTCGGCAACACGCTCTGCACTTGCCTTGGCCATGGTAATCATAACGAAAACCATCGCTACCATCATCAGACTCATCAGGATCTGCATCGCGTAGGAGAACATGCTGGTCAGCTCGCCGGTGGTCATCGAGCCGCCGACGATCAGACGCGCGCCGAACCACGAAATGAGCAGCATGCACGCGTACATGCAGAACTGCATCAGCGGCATAACGCCTGCCATGGTCTTCTGCGCCTTGGAGAACGTGCGGTACAGCATGCCGGAAACGCCCTCGAACTTTTCAGTCTCGTGGTCCTCACGCACATAGGTCTTAACAACGCGGATGCCGCGCACATTTTCCTGTACAACCGTGTTCATGCGGTCGTAGATTTTGAATGCGCGCTCAAAGACCGGACCGACAACCTTCATCAGGATGCCCATGCCGATTGCCAGAATCGGCAGTACCGCGAGGAATACGAGCGCCATCCTGCTGTTGATCTTCATCGCCATGAACAGCGCAAAGACCAGCATGACCGGGCAGCGCACCGCAATGCGGGTGCACATCTGAAAGGCGTTCTGTACGTTGGTAACATCGGTGGTCAGACGGGTGACGATTGAACCGGTGGAGAATTTATCAATGTTGGAAAACGAGAAATTCTGCACATTGTAGTACATATCGTGACGCAGATTGCGGGCAAAGCCGGTTGAGGCTCTCGCCGCAAAGGTGCCGGCCGCCGCGCCGAACACCAGCGCGAGCATGGCGCACAGCACAAGGATGATGCCGTATTTCCAAATGGCGGCCATATCCTGCCCGTCAATGCCCTTGTCGATCAGCAGCGCCATAACCATCGGAATGATGACCTCCATCACGACCTCAAGCACAACGAAAAACGGCGTGAGCAGTGCGTCCTTTTTGAACTCACGCACACTTTTCAGCAGTCGTTTTATCATTATTTCTGTCCCTCCCTGCACATATTGCATTGGTACTGCTCCAGATTGGAGCGGATTTTTTCACAGACCGCAAACCAGCCCTTCAGCTCGTCCTCGGTGATGCCCTGCCGCAGAAGCTGTTCCATCTGCTGCATGCGCTCAGTAATGTATTCATCCATTGCACGCGCCTGCTCGGTCAGCACCAGACGTTTCAGGCGGCCGTCATGCTCCACCGGCTCACGGCGGATAATGCCGTGCTGCTCCATCAGCTGCAGTATGCCCGTTGCGGTCGAGCGGCGCATCTGGAACACGCTTTCCAGATCCTTCTGGAAAATATCACCTTGCTTTTCATGCATAATCAGGTGATGGACGATCATCGCCTGCATACCGGTCACATTCGATGCATTCGCAGTCTTTTCGGTCATACACGCCATCTGCCGCCGAAGCAGATTATGCAGCATGCCGATTTCTGCACCGATGCGGTCGTTCGAGTGAGCGCAGCATTCATTATGGTCACAGCAATTCATTGTTAGCCTCCTTACTGTTAGCTTGCTAACATATTATACACCGTCACTCGGCAATGTCAACGGGTTTCACGAAATGTTCACATTTCGGGGGGCGCTTGCAAAGCGAACGGAACTTGCCTGCCCGGCGGGCGCGCCGTACCCACGGCGAGGGGCAAGAGAAGGTGCCCTGGGGTACGACCTCGGCGCACCGTATCTAACGATTTGCACCCAATAAAATGAAAAAATGGAGAATAAACACCGTCTGGTTTATTCTCCATTCTCCATTATTTCGCCTGATATGCCGGTTTGAGAAACATTTCTTCAAGATACTGCTTGCCGGTTTCGGTTCGGAACACGCGGTCTTTCGCGGTTTTACACTGCTCCGCCGTCATACCGTCCTCGTAGGCGTTGACGAGGAAATCCGCTTCGAGCAGAATACGGAAATCTTTTTCCTCTCCGGCGGTATAGGTATGGTGATGCGCGATGAGCCACTGCACGCGCTCGCTTTCCTGCTCATCCGCGCCGCACTGCCGCAGCATGGGAGCCGCGACCGTCGGACCTTCCATCTCCTGCCAGTGTCCGTCGCTCGAGCCGTGCTTCCGTTCAGCTTCGTGGATGCCGATATCGTGCAGGACGGCTGCAGCTTCGAGTACATTCTGCTTCTGCTCATCCAGACCTTCCCTGCGCCCGAGCAGGCGGCTGTATGCGTATACCTTTATAAAGTGCTGAATCCGTTTTGCGTCGCCTGCGTCGTATGCGATAGCGAGCGCGGTCAGCTTTTCGATGTCGATCATGCGTGTCACTCCTTTGGCGCAAGCATAGCACCGCACGACCGGATTTGTCAAGTCAGGGTAATACCACATAATTGAACAAGAGCGATTTACGAGTAAATTTTGCGGTCTGACTAGGCGTGATTTTGCGGTAATACTTTGTGTATTACCGTGAAAGCACAACGACGTCAGAGCACAAAATTTCCGTAAAGCGCCGCAGTTTAATTGTGCGGTGTTACCCTAATCCTGTCCAGCCGTATTTCGCCATATCCACGCGGCCGTCCTCGGTGAACTCGATGCCGTCCGCTTCGAGCAGTGCGCGCTGGATGTCCGCGCCGCCGAACGCAAACGCCGGTGACGTTCGTCCGTCTTTCGTTACCACGCGGTAGCACGGAATCCCCTCCGGATCGGGATTGGCATGCAGCGCGTAGCCAACAACGCGCGCCCATCTCGGGTTGCCCGCGAGCAGCGCGACCTGCCCGTAGCTGGCCACCGTTCCGCGCGGAATTTTCTTCACCACTGCATATATTCGGTCAAAGCTGTTTGCCATAGCTAATCCACCTTTCTTTTACCAGTCAATACCACATAATTAAACAAGGGTGATTTGCGAGTAAATTTTTTTGACGAGGCATGGTTTTGCAGCAATACTTTCGTATTGCAAAAACACAGCGAAGTCAAGAAAGTAAATTTCTGCAAAGCACCGCCGCTTTAATTATGCGGTACTGGCTTTATTATATCAAGTCAGATTGCCAATATCCATAGGTTTTTCGGTCTAAAAAACTGTATAATTTTATCGTGCTAAAGTATTGCATATGCAAAAAAATTGCTATATAATAGAACCGTCACCAAATATAAAAGCATTCCACTCGGATTACTTACGAAAGTTAAGCGAGTGGTATAGAATGTAAGGAGGACAATAAAAATGGCACTTACCAATTCTTATCTGCAGGGCGTGTACGAAACCGTACAGAAGCGCAACCCGAATGAGCCGGAGTTCCAGCAGGCAGTTTACGAGGTTCTTGAGAGCCTTGAGCCGGTTGTTGAAGCTCGTCCGGAGCTCGAGAAGAACGGCATCATGGAGCGCATCGTAGAGCCGGAGCGCATGTTCATGTTCCGTGTACCGTGGGTTGACGATCAGGGCAAGGTTCAGGTTAACCGCGGCTTCCGCGTACAGTTCAACTCCGCAATCGGCCCCTACAAGGGCGGTCTGCGTCTGCACCCCTCTGTTAACGCATCCGTTATCAAGTTCCTCGGCTTTGAGCAGTGCTTCAAGAACAGCCTGACCACTCTGCCGATGGGCGGCGGCAAGGGCGGCTCCGACTTCGACCCGAAGGGCAAGTCCGATGCTGAAATCATGCGTTTCTGCCAGTCCTTCATGACCGAGCTGTGCAAGCACATCGGTCAGTTCACCGACGTACCGGCCGGCGATATCGGTGTTGGCGGCCGTGAGATCGGCTTTATGTTCGGCCAGTACAAGCGTCTGCGCAACGAGTACACCGGCGTTCTGACCGGCAAGGGCCTGTCCTACGGCGGCTCTCTGGCCCGCACCGAGGCTACCGGCTACGGTCTGTGCTACTACATGAAGGAAATGCTCGCATACAAGGGCACTTCGTTTGAGGGCAAGACTGTTGCAATCTCCGGTTCCGGCAACGTTGCAATCTACGCTTGCCAGAAGGCTACCCAGCTGGGCGCTAAGGTTGTTACCATGTCCGACTCCAACGGCTTCATCTACGATCCGAACGGCATCAACCTGGATGTTGTCAAGGACATCAAGGAAGTAAAGCGCGGCCGCATCAAGGAGTACGCTGAGCGCGTACCGGGCAGCGTTTACACCGAGGGTCAGCGTCCGTGGGGCACCAAGTGCGACATCGCTCTGCCGTGCGCAACCCAGAACGAGCTGAACGAGGAGAACGCAAAGGCTCTGATCGCCAACGGCTGCAAGTTCGTAGCTGAGGGCGCTAACATGCCGTCCACCCCGGAGGCTGTTGCAGCATTCCAGGCAGCCGGCGTATTCTTCGGCCCGGCAAAGGCTGCTAACGCAGGCGGCGTAGCTACCTCCGGTCTGGAAATGAGCCAGAACTCCCTGCGTCTGTCCTGGACCTTCGAGGAAGTTGACCAGCGTCTGCACGACATCATGGTTAACATCTTCCACACCTGCATCACTGCAGCTGAGAAGTACGGCCACAAGGACAACCTTGTTATGGGCGCTAACATCGGCGGCTTCGAGAAGATCGCTGACGCTATGCTGGCTCAGGGCGTATGCTGATTTTCGATTGAAAGGGCGCAGCCCTTTCAATCGAGGGACGCCCTTGACAGGCGCTGCCTGTAAGGGCTACCGCAATAAAAGAGCACCGGAATTTCGATTCCGGTGCTCTTTTATTGTTTGCTAAAAATGACCCGGCAAAGCTGGGCCATTTTTGTCGCGCTGAAAGCGCTCCATTTGATGCGCTCTGCGGCGTGATAGGTTATCTGGGTGCTGAAATCCCCGTCGGGGATTTTATGGGTTGGCGTGAACGCTGTCGCCCGCGAAGGACTCACCGCCAACAGGCGGCTGTCCTATAGGTGCGGTTTGCGGGGCATACCGCGTATTTTACCGCGAACTGCGTTCGCGGGTGCGGGACACGGCGGCACAGCCGCGAGCGATGAGTTTTTAGGGAGAAAATATACGGA
>OGYU01002411.1_pt1 | contig 12072 bp, 9 predicted proteins | sample 1576581 | NCBI WGS metagenome assembly OGYU01 (sample SAMEA3541547, study PRJEB24748) | human gut metagenome | biome: human gut; feature: human-associated habitat; material: faeces | place: China | collected 2012 | reverse complement strand
ATATTTGAAGAAATGCACAAATATTTATGTCTGGAAACGCGCGCAGTGCAGTAAAAACTCGGCATCTGTAGAAATCAACTTCCCGTCACTATTCTTAACACATCCTGAAGCAGCAGGTTTGTAAACGCCAGTTTTATAACCGCGGTGCCGCATAGCTGCCGCCAAGGCTCCACTTACTACTGTTTTACCTATTTCAGTATCCGTTGCCGTAACGCCTATTCCCAACATTTATTCAGCCTTCTTTCTTTTCACCATGTTTTAGTTCCTGCCAAAGCGCAGTAATTATTTGAGCCGCCTGACGCAACTGCTCTTCGCAATGAGCAGCTGTAACCGTTATCCGAAGGCGGCTTTCGCCACGAGGGACTGTCGGCGGGCGAATACCTGACACTAAAATACCTTTCGACTTCAACCTGTCAGCAAATTGCATCGTAAGCCCAGCCTCCCCAATGACAACTGGTATAATCGGAGTAATACCTTCAACAACATTCAATCCACCTTCCAATAAAAGCCGGCGCATTAGTCTTGAGTTCGCCCGTAAAGAATCAAGGTATTTGGAAGCCTGAGTTTGTAAAAGTAACAACGCTGCATTAGCTGCCGCTAAAGTAGCAGGAGCTAATGCTGTTGAAAAAATAAACGGTCGCGACCTGTTAATAAGATAGTCAATAAGTATTTTTTTACCAGCTACATAACCTCCTTCTGCTGCCAACGCCTTGCTCAATGTTCCTACCTGCAGATCTATTACATCCGTTAAACCGTAATGAGACGCCGTTCCGCTGCCATCATTTCCAATTACGCCCACTCCATGCGCATCATCAACTATAAGGAAGGCATTGAATTGTTTTTTCAGCACCGCCAAAGAAGGCAGATCAGCAATATCACCATCCATACTGAAAACTCCATCTGTAACGATAAATCGCTGACCAGTAACAATTTCCGTCTCTAAAAGCCGCTGTAAATCTGCCATATCATTATGTTTATAAACAACCACTTTGCAACGGCTAATACGGCAGCCGTCAATAATACTTGCGTGATTAAGTTCATCACTGAAAACAACATCACCAGTTTGCAGCAAACCATACAAGACTCCCAAATTGGTCATATAGCCTGTATTAAAAACCAAAGCACTTTCACTATGCTTAAAATCTGCCAGTCGCTTTTCCAGTTCACTTGCTATGAAGGTCCCTCCAGTAGTCAGTCGTGAACCACTGGAACCAGTACCAAATTTTAAAGCCGCTTGGGAAGCTGCTTCAATAACTTCCGGAGCATGAGTAAAACCAAGATAATTATTACTTGCCAATACCAAGTAAGTCTTACCGGTTCGATCCTGTGCCTGAGCTGGATTTACAAAATACAGCTCAGTAATTCTACGCGCCAGCCCTGCTTGACTGATATAAGCCAACTCTTTTGCGATCCTTGTCTCAAGCATCTTATTTATCCTCCGGTCTGATCAATACTACCTGATCCTGTAAATAGGTGATAAGTTTCTGAACATCAGTTCCATGCTCTACAAAAAAAACTCTGCCACCAATCGGGTTGCCATATTCTTTCAATACAGGAATACGTTTATATCCATATTTTGCCGAAGCTACATAACCAGTCACATATTCAGGATCATCCGACCAGCATAATTCAGCGACAACCCCAACAGCACTGGCCACTTTAGATGCCAATACCAAAGCCTCACGGACATGATCCCCAAAAAGCCCTTTTTCTAAAAGTCTCGCCTCATATCTTTCTGAATTGTCACAATCCATTTTACTGACTCTCACACCACGTTCACCTAAAGAGTCTACTCTTAGCCCTGTATCCGCATCCAAAAGCATCGCTCCACGCATACTGTCCCGCAGATTGATTATACGGGAAATCCCAGCCGCTGCAGCTTCAGTACTCACTCCGGCTTTAACAAGTTCCTCCACAGCCGCTTTCCTGCCTGCCATAACACTATCTGCCTGACAGCTTGAAAGCGGCAGCAACGGACGATAAAAAATATCCGCAGTTTTTACCGCTTCTACTTTTAAGCTTATAAAATCCGCCATTCCACGCTGATGCTTTTGTGCCCTATGCAGCATTGCAATAATCGCCTGTTCTATTTTTTCTTCACTTAAAATACGTTCGGCACCAGAAATATGGCGTCCGCCTTGTTCATGCGGACCTCCTTGCGCAGAACGCATTTTGACACTGTAAAGCATATTCTCACCTTCTTGGACTTACAGTACCGGAACAGTAACTTTACGTCCCAAATCTTTAATCATCTGTTTATCAGCATCTGTACTGCGTCCGCCCGTAGTCAGATAACCGCCTATCATAATTCCGTTAAGGCCGCCGTTAAGTGCCAAAGCCTGCAAATCACGTAAATTTACTTCGCGTCCTCCGGCTGTTCTAATCAGTGCTTTAGGCAAAATGAACCGAAACACTGCATAAGCACGCAATATTTCTAAAGGAGTTAAAGTTTTATTATCGGCAAAAGGAGTACCGGGGATGGGAGTAAGTAAATTAAGCGGCACTGAATCTATTCCCAGCCTCTTCAATTCGAAAGCCATTTCAACACGCTGTTTTGCTGTTTCATTAAGTCCAAAAATACCGCCGCTGCAAACTCTTAATCCTGCTTTCTGAGCATTCCGGATCGTAAACATTTTATCTTCATAAGTATGAGTACTGCAGATATCCGGAAAATGGCTGGGTGCAGTTTCAATATTAGAATGATATCTGGTGACACCTATTTTTTTTAATTCAAAAGCCTGTGCTTCTGTTAATATTCCTAACGACGCACAAATTTCAATACCAACTTCCTCTCTAATTCGAATAAGCGTTTTACAAATATTATCAAAATCGTCTGCTTTACTTTGTCCGCGTCCACTAGTAACTATGGAAAACCTTACAGCACCTGCAGCTTTAGCCTTTTTGGCCGCATCAACTATCTCATCTTCCGCTAGCAATGAATATTCTTCAACACCAGTATTATAATGGGCTGACTGAGCACAAAATTTACAATTTTCAGGGCAGCGGCCGCTGCGGCCATTGATGATAGCACAACAATCTACAGCATCCCCTGTAAACTTTTGTCTGATTCTATCTGCCATAGCTAAAAGCAGCATCGTATCATCATCGCTAACATCAATAAGCTGTTCAGCTTCTTGACAGGTTATTGATCCACCCTGAAGAACTCTATCCGCTAAGCTTAAAATTAAATTTTTCATTTCTCCAGCTCCTTCGTAAACCTTTATTTTTTTTTAGTTAACAGTCAAATTATAGCTCGTCAACGCTTTTTAGTCAACTAGTTAACTTAAGATGGTTAACGTATAATAAAAGGCACCGCTGTAAAAACAGCGGTGCCTTTTATTATTTTTCTGTAAATTATCTTATTGTAAATTTATCTCAGCCTGCCTGGTAAGTATATTTTCGATAGCCAATGCCACGCCATCATTATCATTACTAGCAGTAATCAATTTTGCCGCCTGCTGGACCTGAGGTTTTGCGTTAGCAACAGCAACGCCGATACCAGCATTGGCAATCATCGAAATATCATTATTTGAGTCGCCTATACACATGATTTCATCCGGTTTAATACCAAAACTTTCCGCCAATTCTTTAACAGCAACCCATTTATTAACCGCAGGCTCCATCAGCTCCAAAAAATTGTCCTTAGAACTGGTTACGTCAATACGTCTATCAAAACGATTCGCCACATCTTGCCAAGCCGCTGCAAAATCACTGCTTTCAGTCATCAGTAATAATTTATACGGAGCTTTGGTTATATGATATACAGCTTCACCAACAGCAGTCGTAGGAACACCGGAAATACGGCTATACATACGAGAATATTCATTTTCTTCCTTTACAAGCAGTTCATCATCTATATATACCTGAACATAATAGTCTTTTTCTTTGCAATAGGACAGAGCATCTAAAGCAGTTTGCAGCTGCATTGGTTTCCGAACGTATACTTTTTCTGAAAGCGCACCCTTTACCAATGCTCCATTATAAGCGATCAAAGGAACATCCAATTGTAATTGTTCAGCAAAGGGCTTGATAGATCTGTACATTCTGCCCGTTGCAAGAGTAAAAACAATTCCTGCAGCTAATGCTCTTTTAATAGCAGCAAGGTTACGCGGAGATATTTTCCGCTCATTATTGAGCAATGTATCATCCATATCACTGGCAATCATTTTGATTTTCATTCTTTGATCTCCTTTTTAACTGTTAGTTCAGTAACACCTAATACCATCAGACAAAATACCGCCAGCAAAACTAACGCCAGCAAAACTAACGCACCAAATTTATCAGTCACTGTATAACCTGGCAGCAAACGCATAATATCCATAGTTAGACAGCTGCTGCCCACAAACAGCAAAGCCCGCTTCCGTAAGATAGAACCACCAAGTTTCCATACTAAAATCTGGACTAAGGCACTGCCAATACCAGCAATACATGCCCCTGCTATCAGACCGCCCAATGTGACGACCTCCATAACATCGGTCCAGTAAATCAAACAAAAATAAAGCACGCTCAAAGTTACGGCGCGCAGAAAAAATGCATACATACCATCACCCGAGATATATTATACCACAAGGGTACGTATTCTCAACAGACTAGAAAGCACCTCGTCAAGTTTTTACACAGTACTATAAAATAAAAAGAAGTTTCGCATAGCGAAACTTCTTTGATATTATTATTTATTGTTTACTGAACTGGTCTTTGCCAACACCGCACAAGGGACAAACCCAATCTTCCGGTAAATCTGCAAAAGCAGTGCCTGCCGCTATCCCATTATCAGGATCTCCTATTTCCGGATCATAAATATACCCACAAACATCACATACCCATTTTTCCATTTGTTTCAACTCCTTAAATTGATATTTTCAACTACATCAGCGACCTGCTGTAAAACAAAACCTTATTTTTTCAAGCTCTGTTAATTAAGCATTAACTACGACATCAAAAAGCAAGTCCTGTTTTACCACAAAATTACCGCTAATTGTTCTTTAATAATATTATACCATCAATACAGCAAAAGTCATCAAACAAAATTTACATAAATGACGATTTAATTTATTTAAGCACTTCTCGCTTTTCTGGCAAATCTAAACGAAAAAAATCATAAATACGCTGTGCTGTTGGATAATTCATACCTTCTACTTCTGCTAATTCTTCTACACTGGCAGCTTTCATCGCATCCAGCGACTGAAAGCGTTTCCATAAAGCCTGACGTCTTTTCGTGCCAATACCTTCAATATGATCAAGTACCGAAACCAAATTCCGCTTACTACGCAATTTGCGATGATATGTTATGGCAAAACGGTGTGCTTCATCTCGAATCCGCTGTATCAAATGAAGAGAAGCAGAATCTCGATCCAATAAGATACTTTCAGACGAACCCTCTGTAAATATTTCTTCTTCCCGTTTAGCCAAGCCAATAACAGGAAGTTCATGCAGACCTAAGCCACGAATAACTTCCAGCGCTGAACTCAGCTGTCCTTTACCACCGTCGATAATGACAAGACTTGGCAGTTCCTCATAATCTTTATAGCGTCGGTAAACGACTTCCTGCATTGATTTAAAATCATCTGGTTTCCCTTCTGTAGATTCAATTTTATAACGGCGGTAATCTTTTTTACAGGGTTTCCCATTACGAAAAACCACCATTGAAGCTACCGTTTCTGTTCCCTGAGTATGCGAAATATCAAAACAATCTATTCTTTCTAATGCATTTGGCAATTGCAGAGCTTTCTGTAATTCTTCTGCCGCCTGTTCCTCTGTTTTCAGCGAAACCTGACCTTTGCGCAGCCTCTCTTCAAGAAGTTTGGCTGCATTTTCAACCGCAAGATGCAATAATTCACGTTTAGTTCCCCTCCGGGGCTGTAAAAACTCAACTTTACGCCCGGCTCTTGCTGTCAGCCACTCTTCCAGAACGATCAACTCATCCGCTGCTGGAAGAACTGGCAAAAGTATTTCCCGCGGTACAAAAGATGCCTCGTTATAATATTGTTTAATAAAAGCAGTCAAAATTTCCTGATCGCTGTCATCATCATTTTGTAAAAAGAAATTATCACGACCAATCAACTTGCCGCCACGAACAAAAAATATCTGCAAACAAGTTCCGGTACTATCTTTGGCAAGACCTACTACATCAAGATCACCACCGCTTGTTACAGCCTTCTGCTGTTCGTTCAGTCTTATTACAGCCTGCAGTTGGTCACGTACCCGGGCAGCTTCTTCAAAAGCATAATTTTCAGCGGCCTGCTGCATCTGCAGCTTTAGTTCACGTTCAAGTTCAGACGTACGCCCATCTAACAGTAAACACACGGCTCTGATCATTTTTCCATAATCTTCTCGGGAAACATACCCCGCACATGGAGCAAGGCAACGTTTAATATGATATTGCAGGCAGGGCCTGTCGGTATTCATTTTTCGGCAATTGCGCAAAGGAAACATTGACCGCAGCAGTTTAACAGTAGCGTGCATTGCCCCAGCATCTGCATAAGGACCATAATATTTAGCACCGTCACGAAGCTGTTTGCGCGTAACATAAATACGCGGGAAATCTTCCTGCATCGTTACCTTCAAATAAGGATAAGTTTTATCATCCTTAAGCATAATATTATAGCGCGGACGGTGCTTTTTTATTAAATTGCATTCTAAAATAAGCGCTTCAACTTCGCTGTCTGTAACAATGGTTTCTATTTCAGCAACTTTTGCGACTAATGCTTTAACTTTTACAGTATGTGATGCCAGATTACGAAAATAACTGCGTACACGATTTTTTAATACTACCGCCTTTCCGACATAGATAATTTTCCCATGTTCGTCACGCATTATATAAACGCCAGATTTATCCGGCAGTAAAAAACAGTATTGCTATGATTAATATATCCGAGGTTCTCGAAACCAATAAGATGATAGAGAAAGAAAATCTGGATGTACGTACCATTACTATGGGAATAAACTTGTTGGACTGTGCCGACAGTAATCTGGATGTTCTCTGTCAGAATATATATAATAAGATGACCCGCTTTGCTAAAAATCTGGTAAAAACGGGAGAGGATATTGCCAAGGAGTATGGAATTCCTATCGTAAACAAACGTATTTCTATTACTCCTATAGCATTGGTTGGCGGTACTGCATGCCATACTCCGGATGATTATGTAAAGATAGCACAGACATTAGACCGGGTTGCAGAAGAATTGGGAGTGAATTTTATCGGAGGATATTCTGCTATTGTTTCGAAAGGCATGACCCGAAGCGATGAATTGCTTATTCGTTCTATTCCTAAGGCTTTGGCTTGTACGGAACGTATTTGCAGCTCAGTGAATGTGGGATCGACTAAAACAGGCATCAATATGGATGCTGTTCGCCTTATGGGAGAAATAATCAAGGAGACTGCGGAATTGACTAAGGAGCGTGATTCTTTGGGATGTGCTAAACTGGTCGTATTGTGTAATGCTCCCGATGATAATCCATTTATGGCAGGAGCTTTTCATGGAGTATCGGAAGACGATGCTATTATAAATGTTGGTGTCAGCGGACCGGGCGTTGTGAAATACGCATTGGAACAAGTACGTGGTGAAGGTTTTGAGGTACTTTGTGAAACTATCAAGCGTACAGCCTTTAAGATTACACGTGTCGGACAGCTGGTTGCACAGGAAGCTTCTCGCCGTTTGGGCGTTCCTTTCGGTATCATTGATTTGTCACTTGCTCCAACTCCGGCTATTGGTGATAGTGTAGCCGAAATATTACAGGAGATTGGTTTGGAACATCCGGGAGCACCTGGAACCACAGCTGCTCTTGCTTTGTTGAACGATCAGGTAAAGAAAGGTGGAGTAATGGCTTCATCGTATGTTGGAGGACTAAGTGGAGCATTTATTCCTGTCAGTGAAGATCAGGGTATGATAAATGCGGTAGAAGCCGGTGCTTTAACTTTGGAAAAACTGGAGGCGATGACTTGTGTTTGTTCAGTAGGTTTGGATATGATTGCTATCCCAGGAACTACATCTGCTGCAACTATTTCGGGTATTATTGCCGATGAAACAGCTATTGGTATGATTAACCAGAAAACCACCGCCGTGCGTATTATTCCTGTAGTGGGTAAAGAGGTTGGTGATACTGTTGAGTTTGGTGGATTGCTGGGATATGCTCCTGTGATGCCTGTCAACCGTTTTAGCTGTGAGGCTTTTGTAAATCGTAAGGGACGTATTCCTGCGCCGATTCATAGCTTTAAAAATTAATTATTGCTTTTTATATGAGAGATCAGCCGGATTCGATAGAAAAGAATTCGGCTGATTTTTTTGTTTCGAGAGACAAGCGAGTCTTTATATTTCAATAATAAAATGCAATTAATTATTTTACTTGTGTGTTTTATTTGGTCTTCTGAAAGTATTTTGAAGGCAGGTTAAGATCTTATTTGAAAAGGAATTATAAAACTATCGGGGTATTTCTAAATGTTATCATTATTTATTGGTTAAAAATGAAAATATTTTACTGATATTCTTGCTGATTTTAAAATTAAATTCTTTCTTTGCGGAAAACAAAAATAAACTTTAACTAAACCTGTTAAAGTCAATTATTGTATTTAATTATTGCATCCGGGTGATAATAATACTTTGATAGTTAACCTTAATTTTTTTATGAAAAAGAATCAATTTTGTCGGGAGGTGAACTCTCCTTGGACAAGGAGACTTTTACACTCTGTCCCCATTGCCCTTAGTTTGTTTGTCGCAATTAGTTCTGCAGCAGAAGCAATGGCTGCGAATGTTACTGAAGTTTCTGTATCTCAGTAAGTTACAGAATTTACTGGTACTGTTGTCGATGTAAATGGTGATCCGTTGATTGGAGTAAATGTAGTAGAAAAAGGTACTGAAAATGGTGCTATAACGGATTTTGAAGGAAACTTTTCTTTAAGCTTATCATCTCCGAATGCTGTTTTAGTTTTTTCTTATATAGGCTATGTATCACAGGAGGTTTCGGCTAAAAATCAAAATGGTGCAAAGATAGTCCTGAAAGAAGATACTGAAACTTTGGATGAAGTTGTTGTTATTGGTTATGGAGCTGTTCGTAAGGCTGATGTAGCAGGAGCGGTTGCTGTACTTGATAATAAAAGCTTTAAGGATCAGCCTATAACGCAGGTTTCGGATGCTTTGCAAGGACGTGTTTCTGGTGTACAAGTGGAAAACAGTGGTGTGCCAGGCGGTAGCGTAAAGATTCGTGTGCGCGGTTCTGGTTCTATTAATAAAAGTAATGATCCTTTGTATGTAGTGGATGGTATTGTACGGGAAAGTGGTTTGGATGGCATTAATCCAGAGGATATACAGTCTATGCAAGTCTTAAAAGATGCTTCTTCTACAGCTATCTATGGTTCTCGTGGTTCAAACGGTGTTGTATTGGTTACGACTAAGACAGGGTTGGCTGGAGCTACTCAAGTAACTTTGGATGCCTCGTTTGGAGTTGCAAATGTATATAAACGCTATGATTTGCTTAATTCACGTGAATATGCTCAGGCTTTGGTCGATGCTGGAAAGAAAACGCAAGATGAGATGTCTGTTTATTTGAATGGTACGAATCCAGGAATAGACTGGCAGGATGAAATTTTCCGTACAGGTATTACTCAGAATTATAAAGTAGCGGTATCGTCAGGTAATGATAAGACTCAGTTCTATTTGTCCGGCAACTATATGGGACAGACTGGAGTTGTAATAGAGTCGAAGAATGAACGCTATCAGGCTAAAGCTAATGTTACGTCACAAGTTACTCCATGGCTGCATGTGACGGCAGATGTCAATGCTTCGCATAATATACGTAAAGGAGGATCTTTTGCTACTGGAAAAGATAATCCGATCTGGATTGCCATGAACTATTCTCCTACTATGCAGATGATGGATGGTAATAATTATGCGAAGGATCCTATTAACTCCATAGCCAGCAATCCTGTAGGTATTTTGCGTTTGCAAGGTGGAGAAACTATGACTGATGTGTTTACCGGACACGTAGATTTGCGTTTTAATCTTGCAAAAGGACTGACTTTTACGACAACTAACGGTGTTGACTATTACGATGCCAAATCATACAGTTTTTCTTCTAAACGGGTGAATCCGTCGAACAGCATGGGAAATAGTGATACCTACCGTATGATGTTGCAGAGTTCTAATAACTTTACTTACATGGGTAAGTGGAATAAGCACTCGCTGACATCTACTGCCGTATACGAAGTAACGAAGTATGAGGAACGTCTGATGAATATTTCCGGAAAAAATCTTTTGACGGAATCTGTCGGTTGGTGGGATGCAAGTATGGCTCAAAGCCGCGATGTAAGTAATGGTATACAGAACTGGGCACTGGTTTCCGGAGTAACGCGTGTGATGTATAATTATAACGACCGTTATCAGCTGACAGGTACTTTCCGTGCTGACGGTTCTTCTCGCTTCTCTAAAAATAAATGGGGATTCTTTCCTTCTGTAGCTGCTGCCTGGACTATCAGTAATGAAAAGTTCATGAAGAATGTCAAGGCTGTACAAGACTTGAAACTGCGTGCTAGTTTTGGTATCGTGGGTAATCAGGCTATTGATCCGTATTCTACTTTAGGACTGATGACGCAGACTAAATATAATTTTGGAACAAGCAGTGACTATGTCGGTTATTGGGCTAATGATATTGCAACTCCTGAACTTACATGGGAAAAGACTCGCCAGTTTGATGTTGGTCTGGATTTTTCAATGTTCAATCACCGTTTGTCAATGAGTGTCGATTACTTTGATAAGCGCACTACCGATGCTTTGCTTAAAAAGACAATGCCTAATTATAAAGGTGGTGCAAGTTATTGGGTGAATGATGGAGAAATCAGTAACCGAGGTGTAGATATATCACTGACTGCACATTTGATTCAGCATAAGAATTTTACCTGGTCGACAACTGTAAACGGAACTTATCTGAAGAATCGTGTAGAAAAACTTGCTGGAGGTGAAAACTATTATTTCTTCGGCTCAAAGCCGGCTTCAGGTATGGTGGATGAGGCTAGTATCATTAAGCCGGGATATGCAATCGGATCTTTCTATGGTTATATCTGGACAGGGCTTGATGAATCTGGTAAGGATACTTATCAGGATATGGATAATAGCGGAACAATTGATGGATCCGATCGTCGGGTTATCGGAAAGGCAACTCCTGACTTTACTGTAGGATGGAATAATACATTGACTTACAAAAATTGGAATCTTAACTTATTCTTCAACGGAGCCTTCGGAGCTGACAGATTGAATCTGGCACGTTTTACAATGGCTTCAATGGTAGGCGATTCTCGTTTTATTACATTACGTGAGGCTTATACTGATAATTTTGATAAGGTGGGACAGTCGGCTATATATCCGGGGCTGAAGGTGGCTGGAAATAATTATCAGGCTGTATCTACCAAGTGGGTTGAAGATGCTAGCTATGTAAGACTGGAAAATATCAGTTTATCGTATAATCTGTCGAAAAAAGTAACAAAGTTTGCCGATATCCGTTTGACACTAAGCTGCCAGAATCTCTTTACTATTACCGGTTATAAGGGTATGGATCCGGTTGGAACAACTTTCTCTAATGATAATGTGGATGTGGATGCAGGTATTGATATGGGAGCTTATCCTACTCCTCGTACTTTTACCTTCGGTGTGTGCATGAACTTTTAACCTTTAATCAAATTGATATGATATGAAAACAAAGATATTTCTGGGCTGTATCATGGCAGCTTCATTGATAACTGTTTCCTGTTCGGACTTGCTTCAGGAAAATCCTCAGGGAAAACTTACTCCAGAAGGTTATTTCAGTACACAGGAAGAACTGGATATGAGTGTATATTCGTTGTACAGTAAAGTAAATTATTCACAAACTCGTACCAATCCTCAGTATCCTCAGTGGCAGGGAGATGATATTACGACCAATCCGGGAAGTAACAAGCAGGTCGCTGCAGAAATTGACCGTTTTGCTCCAGTGAACTCTAATAAAGGAGTAAAAGATTGCTGGTCCGACCATTATGCAATTATAAAAGCTGCTAATTTTATTATACAGAACGCTTCGAAAACTCCTACTGATGCTGCATCGCTGAAT
>OGYU01002405.1_pt1 | contig 12094 bp, 13 predicted proteins | sample 1576581 | NCBI WGS metagenome assembly OGYU01 (sample SAMEA3541547, study PRJEB24748) | human gut metagenome | biome: human gut; feature: human-associated habitat; material: faeces | place: China | collected 2012 | reverse complement strand
AGTTAAATCTTCATATTTTTTACTCTCCTTTAGAGCTAATTTTTTGTTAGCTTTTATCCTGCTGATAGTCTTTTTTAATTTATTGACTTGAATATATTCAAGTTCTTCTGCCCAATCAAATACAGAATTTATATATCCTCGTATAGCCTTGAAATTAGCATATGAGTTTGATAAGGGGGTGAGGAGTGAAAGCATTAATTGTTTGTTTTCATTAAGATAATTTATGGAATAATTGCCTAATAGTGGAATAACTTGAAGGCGGAAGAGATTTTCTGTTTGAAAAACTGTAGCTTTTGTGGGTGGTTTAATAGTGGTAGTTGCTTGACCAGCTTTATAGGGTTCTAACCATACATTTTTGTAAAAGTCTTTAAACAAGATGTCTCCCTTATTTTTGGGAGTAACTGTAGATCGTCCCAGTCGAGTATTTTCGATATCAACAGATATTTTTAATTCAGCCTCTTTTGCTTCTCGACGAGTCTTATATCTTTTTTCATAGTATTGACCTAAACCAAGTTTTCCTTGTACATCTGAAGGGATATATATTTTTACTTGATATGTTCCATTTTTCGTTTTCTTAATAGCCATTTTTACCTCTTTATGCACTGATTTCTAATCGAGTCATCCATTGATTTATACTTTCTTTGTTGAAACGAATAGATTTTCCAATTCGAATATAGGGTAGCCCCATTGCGATCCAAATATCTAAGGTATTATTAGATACTCCTAAATAATTGCAAGTCTGCTTTTTATTTAAGAATGGACTGTCTGCTCCGATATCCTCTTTAAAGTGATGGATTTCATCTTTGATTAGTGTTGCAATCATTTGCTGAATTTCTTTTGTTTGTTCTTGTGGTAATTGTACTAGCATATATTGTTCTCCTTTTAAAATTAAAAAAACCAAGGTTTAATTTTACCTTGGTCATCATTTATTATTTTGCGCTGATAACTGTTCTTTAAATAGTTTATTCATTTGTTTCTGTCCCTCGGAAGAGTTGAGAGCATCTCTATTTATTTCACCTTTATAAATTTGTTCCATTAGAATTAAGTATGCTTCACCTAATGCGGTTGTGACTAGGCCAGCAGTTGTACCAGAAATAACACTTCCAATACTTGTACCAACACCTGGTAGAAATTTCAATATATTAGAGACAATAGTTTTACCGATTATTGTAGCACCACCAGATCCTAAAGTGGAAGAAACGAAAGCTGTTAGGAATGTTTTATTAATTTCTAGTCCAAATATTACAGTAATCGCACTAATCATAGCAACCTGAGTAGGTACTAGTAAAAATGCATCAGCAAATGGGATAGGAGTGAAACCTTCTCCAAAGCTTGCTGCTACCGCTGTTGCAATAGCAGCTCTAGCGTGCTTTTTTTTGGCTTCTAGAGATACTTTTTGAATATTTTGTAATGTATCTTGAAGTTCAGAAGGTAATACTTCAGACATTACATTTATTAAGGTATCTAACCCAAAGGCTTTTGCGACATATTCTTCATCAAAATCCATGTCCTGAGCAAGAATTGGTACAACTTTACAAATATCAAGATTTTCTTGTTCTACATGATTTTTCATTTCCAAAGCTTTTTTTCTTGGAACAGATTGTGTTAATACTACAATTATTGGAACTTTGGAATTTCTATTTTTTTCTGAGAATTCCTTTAGCCACTCTACCTCAGAACTATCAAAGGTACGATTTGCTCCAACATTAATGCAGTACCAAATACAGTGGATTGTTTTGTTAACATCATTAGAGGAGTAACCGTCGCTTATTAATTTTATTACTTCATTTTTTACATTGTCTTGTTGGTCAGAAGAAAGTTCGAAACCCGGAGTATCATAAATGGTGAGTGGATAGTCATTTTTAACAATTTTTCTGATTTCTTGTGTTACAGGTCTACCTAGACCAGTTTCAGCAAAATTACCTCTAAATAAACTGTTGATGAGTGTACTTTTTCCTACTCCAGATTTACCTATGATTATTATGTTAAGGCGTTTTAGATTATTTATTTTCTCATTAATCGCATTAATGCATTGTTGAGCAATATTATCTGTATTAATCTGCATTGCTGTGATCCTTTTTGTACTCAGTTTTTTTTACCAACTCATCTTCCCATGAGACACTATAGTGTTGCCGATTATTTATCTTTAATTGTTTTTTATATAAATAATTTGTAGTTCTTTTCAAGACTTTCGGTAGTAATGTTGTGGAAACTAGTATTGCTCCAGTACCTAAAATGTATTTCATTTTAGATTTTTTCTTACTTGGTTTCGAATTTTTCTTTGACATAATGTTTCTCACTAATTTTAAGTTTTGAAGTTATTATATCATATAAAATATTAAAATTGCTACAAAATTTCAATACTCTTCAATTTACTTTATTTTCCAATAACATAGGTAAATTGTTTAGCAGTTTCTGCATCAAACGTGCGGTAACTAATAATCCCCAATCCTTTCACATTACATTCTGAGACAAGAATTGAACCATCTGATTTGACCTGTTCCACAAATGAAATGTGTCCGTATATTGGATCAGCTCCAGCTTGTCCAGGGCTAAATGATAGAGCAGAGTGTTCTGTTGGTGTATGGGTTATTGTGAATCCTGGCTTATTCATCCATTGACCACCATTTCCCATAAATGGATCAAAGTTGACTCCGACTTGTTTTCCACGGTTGAAGACATACCAGGTACATTGTCCCCAAGGATAGGTACTAGTGATATATCCTGTGGTATCAATAGCTGTTGTCAAACTATAACCTACAGGTATATCATTTGAAGTTACTCCTCCACCATCTCTAGTTTTTCCTGTAGTTTGTTCAGGAGCTTTTGGTGTTCCTCCATGTTCATCAATGAAGGCATCCAGTTTTTGCATGGTTTCTGCACGTCTTTTTCCTGATCCGGTGGTATCTGTGAAATAGACCCCACCATCAGTTGCTGGATTGAGTGTTCCATTCGCAAACTTTTTAGCCTTATCATCTTGGATTTTAAAAGTTTGGTTTTTATTCCCAATGATAGTTTGCTGGGTTAGTCCGACAACAGCAATCTCATCATTAAAGTTATTGGCATATTCTGGATTGGAGTCATAGGCACCAAAACCAAACATATTGGCACCAGGATTAGTGGCTACTCCAGCAGTTCCAAGGGAACTTTCATTCAGTGCGATCGCAACGATTCCACGAACATCAAGATTAGATTTAGCTTCCCATTCGAGGAGCTTTTTCCCATTAATTCGGTTCTTATCATAGGAGATTCCTAACGTATCTAAAAAGCCGTCTAATTGCTCTGCTGTGATACCGAAGCGATGGACAAGTAAGTTATGAGTATAAGGATCTCCATCTGACCAGTGATCCGCATAAGTCACTCCATTTTGGGATTGAGGTGAGCCATTCGTTCCGCCACCTCCGACAGCTCCCATAAGGATAATGATAATGAGGACTGGTAGAAAGAGAGGAATGAGACCAGCTAATAGAAACCATTTTAGTTTTTTCATCGAATCTCCTTTCTAGTTAATGTCTTATATAAGCAGTGAACAAAACCGTCCCAAAACGCCATTTAGCATCTAAAACGACTGAATAGGACTTAACCTGTAGGATGATTTGGTCTCGCTCTTGTTCTGTGACTGGAAATAAAAGAAGGAAATCGACTGAGCGTTTTCCTTCTTGGTAGGCATGATAAAGAGTTTCTTCAAGAACTCTTGAAAAAGAAGTTCTTGAGCGTATTTTGGTATTCATATCATTCTCCTCTGAGTTGTTTTAAGCGTTCTGTTAATCGGTCTCTTCGTTCAATATTGGCTCTTAATTTATCATCTCGTGTCATAGTCTTTCTATAAGCACGAGTGAAAGCATTCGATCCTTGAGCTTTGTACATGGCTTGAGGATCTTTATATTCCTCTAATTTGCGCTCAATACTATTAATGCGGAGTTGTTTAAATGGAGAAATCCATTCTTCTTTAAGAGTTTGGAATTCCTCGCTTGAACTTGGTGTTGGCTCCGCTGTGATTGGGGATTCCATTGAAGGAGTTGGTGTTTTTTCTTCAACTGGTTTAACCTTCTCAGGAATTGCCTTTGTTTTCGGAATGTTTGGTTCTGGAGTATCTGGACTTGTTGGCGTCTCAAGCGTTTCCGTTGGGAGCACTTCATCAGGTTGGTGCTCTGATTCCTTATTAGTAAAGAAAGAACCAACATTTTGAAAGTGACTCTTGGCATTCATCATCATCCCAGCTCCAAAACCAGCACCCGCTAAGGCAAAGTTCCCAAGGTGTTGAGCAGATGAAAAACTTCTCGATGGTACTTGTGAAGCCACCTCTCTGGTCTTTGTGACACCTTTTTCAACTTTGTTTCCAATATCATTCGCAACCATTCGTGCTTTAGATCCAAGAATGAATTGAATCAGTTCAGCTTTGTATTTCCATAGAAGGAAGTATACAAGTCCTTTTGATACAACTGAAATGAGTAGTTTAAAGACAAGGCCAAAGATGATCAATGATGGAAGTGTTTTAAGGATGCCATCAAAACCTGTAATGACAATGTTTTCTATCATTTTTTCAATATAAAAGACTAAAAGAGTTAATAGACTCGTGATAGCTGGGAAAAGAAGCCCTCCAAACATGACTTTCAGAACTCCAAAAATCAAATCTTGCATTCTTGGTACGAAGGACATCAATAGCACAATTGGAAAGAGCAGAATCATCATCAAGACAAGAGTTTGAGCGATGACGTTTAACATCTGAATCAAGATAACGGGTATCGCTAATACAAAGGCTTCACAAATTTTGAAGATCACATAAAACATGCGAGTAAAGATGAAGTCAGGCATAGCTGAAACCCAACGGTTCTTTTCACCATCATCATTGGCTCCATTTCCTAGTTCATCCAGATATTTATTACGATCTTTCGATTTAACCGCTTTAAAGTTTCCATTCTTATCGCCTGTTCCTAATACCTTACTATCGTCAAAAGTCTCTTGTTTCCCATCTTGGCTGTTCTTATATTTCCCGTTTTCTTGACCTGTATTGACAAAAACATAGGCTTTATAAGAGGTTTCTGCAATATAGCTATCTGCCATGGAATCGCCAATTTTAATCGATTTATTATTGCCATACTCCACCTTGATATTCGTGATATTTTTGGTGACATCTTGGGAAACATGATTAATGGTATCTAGTAGATAAAGCCCACCTGATGTTCCAGCGATTGTTCCAAAATAAGCAAAACCGAGGATAAGAACCAGAAAGACATGAAGGAGAGTTCTTGAAAAAGCTCCTTTCGAAAAGAAAAACTGATAAAAGAGATAGAAAGCTAGGATTAGAAGCAACATCGAAACGAGTGATTGTTTTGCGACTCCACCGGAACTTGAACCGATAAATCCTTTCCAGATATTCATCGCTCCATTAAATACATAGTTCTTGTAGTTGGAGTAGAGATCAATCTTTTCGAGAATCCGAATCAGCAAAGAAAAGAAGCCCACCACTGCGTTTAGAATGAAAAAGAAGAAGTTGACGAAAAGCTCATTAATCAGAACCCAAGCCCCGTTAAAGGAAGCGAACCCAGTAGGCTCCATATAGGACTTGAGAGAGAAGATATCGACTCCTCTTAGTTTGTCAAAAGCTTCTTGCATGGGTTCACCTCCTAACTAGCGTATTTATTTTCAAGGCTTGATGATACCGTAGCTTTCATTGGTTTTAGAAGCATATCAATATCTTCAAAGATGTTGTGTACGGAAATCATATTGAGATTGCCATAGACGTCATAGTACAAGCATTGACCAGAGATCATATTATCAATCCATTCGAGATTGCTTTCAGTGACTTCGAGATTGATGTGTTTTAGGATATCTTCCCGTTCAGACTTTTCATAAAAGGCAAAGATGGTCCCAAATCCAGTTGTGTCATCATCATTTTCTGCATCATGTACAGATTGAGTAATCAGTGCCAAGGTATTGTTTTTGGAGCGTCCAATCCGACGCATATTTTTGATAACGGCTTTTCCTTCTGCGGACTTCATAAGAATCCATGCTTCATCAAAGAACTCAATGGTATCTTCATTTTCATTTCGTTCTCCAAAGTGGGTACAGAAGGCACCCAGCGCAAACATGAGAGCAATAGAATTGCGTTCATGATCTGAAATTTTTGTGGAATCGTCTTTTGGTAGTTTGAGGTTATTGACCTCTAGGATGGTCACTCGTGACTCGTAGTTAAGTCCTTGAGTGGTTCCATCTGAAAAGGCTAGTTCCAAGATAGAGTTTGTGACAATTGAGGTCAGATAACGACCAACCGAAGCAATTTCAGAGGAAGTGGATTCTCTAAGTACTTTTAGGACGTGTTTAAATCCGACCTTCTCACCAGCGACTCGTTTCTCCACAATCGCATTAATAGCTTCTGTGATAGCTGTTTTTTGATCCATTGTGACATCATCTACAGCTTGTAGCAGAAACTCAAGCATGTTTTTTGCGACCTCTACAGCTTGTTCTTTATCTAGCACAACAATAGGATCTAAGACTCCGTGGTTTGATGGAAGTGAGCTATCCAGTGTCACAAAGTTAAAGTTCTCAATCTGTTTCTTGCGTTCAGGATAGAGACGTGCAAATTCAGGTGAGTTGATCACTTCTTGATAGTGATTTCTGAGTTCACGTTTGGGGTCAATATAAAGTGTCTTGACATTCTGTAAAGCCACACTTAAAAAGATGATCTGAGCAAGAAAGGATTTTCCTTGACCTGTTGCACCCGTGATGATGATATGCGGGTTCTTGGTAATCTTTCCAGCTATATCTTCTTTATTTCCCACTGTCGCATTGTAGAGGACAATGTTCTTTGAGGAATCAATAGCTTTAGCGATATTGTCCCAACGTCCTGTCCAGTTATCTACTCGGCCAATATACCAACCGATACGGTTCCCAGAAGAGGTATTGGTGAAGGGCATGAGTTCTGAAAATCCACGAGCTGTGACCATATGTGTCCAGGTGCGAGTTTTCTTTTGGAGGTTTTCTCCATAGAGCAGCGCTTGAAAGAGATAAGGTCCGTCTTGAGAGGCTTCACTAATTTCAACTCCCATATCATCAAAGTAGTTCAAAACCACTTGCCGTCTTTGTCGTAGTTGGCTCACACTAGAAGCAGAAACAATCAGATAGGCTCCGTATTCGATGATATCTTCCTTGTTTCCGACTTTCTTCATTAAGTCCTTTAGGGAGATAGAACCCATGATGATCTCGTCTTGTTGGACAGTATCGGTATTTTCTGCCTCTTCCATGATGTTTCTGTAACGTGTATTCGATCGTCCCATTCGACCTTTTATCTTACTGGTATCAATGAATTCTGCCTTGATTCGTAGCTCAACGGGAAAGTTCAAGCGTTGGATAAATTCGCCTAGGTGAAAGCCGTTGAATTGAACAGGAAATTTACCAACCGGAAGAATCGTCACAAAGGAAGATCCATAAGGGCTTTCTAGCTTGAGAAATCCACCTTTTAGGACTTTGATCAAGGTGTCCGTGATATTGAATTGAGCACGATTAGCGAGCACCTCTTTCTTGTAGTGAGGGATATAGCGGAGGTATTGCATCCGCTGGTAATAAAAGAGTTCTTCATTAGATAAACGCTTTGCCCGAAGGACGGAGAAGGCTTGAAAAATAGTAAATTCATCACTTTTGTAGTCTTCATACCAGGTGGGACTTAATTCATATTCATAGCCCAGCCCCTTGGCTATTTTTTCAGTAAACTCATTAAAGCTCTCATAGGCCAAATCTTTGACGGTAGCTCCGTGATTTTGTTTGCGTAAGGTCACTCCAACAACCCAGTCAAATTGATAAGGAATCTCCATTTCATCTGTTAGACGATCCACCGTGTAAAGAAGTAGTTCTTCTCCTAGTTCACGACTGTCATCTGCTAGAGCGTCTGAGAAGTCCCGCATTTTCTCTTCTAAGAGATAGTCTTTAGGGATCAGAGATATTTCAAAGAACTTGTTTTTCTGGAGCTTCTTCATCATTTGAGCAACAGTGATTTTGTGTTTGCCCTTTTTTTCATCATCTGTAATCGTGATGGGAGTGTTTGGAATACGATAATAAGCAACAACTGTTTGATCTTTTTTGAGAGCTAGATTTTCATGTGTTTCCCTAATAGGATAGGTTAAAGTAATACTCATAGGTCCTCCTTTTCTATAGATTTGTTTTTTCAAAGACAATTTCTTCTACTGGCTCTATCCGATCTTCATGGTAGATAGCTTTTTTATTGATCTTAAAGTCCCAAAAGTAAATCAGGTAATCTCCAATAAAGATGTGCATCTTCTTACCGTGAGGCTCGTATTCTGTATAGAATTTGGCTAATTTATAAGGAATATACCAATAGAGCAAGAGAGAAATTGAGTGAGTGATTTTTGCGAGTGGCACAAAGATAAATCCTCCAAAGAGTAACATGGCCACAAAGACGATGATAAAAACAATGAAAAAGGACAACTGCATAGGTGTCGCAAAGTACCATAGTCGAGTGCCCTTTTTTGTCTTAATTTCTTGGATCCAATAAGGAGCATTTAGGCCCTTACTGTAGTCATAAAGTCTTTCTTCATTCATACTTAAAGTCCTGATTCAATACCGAAGAGTCGTAGGAACCAGCCGACTGCTTTTAGGATATCTTGTCCTTTCGCAATCGAAACAATAACGGCATAGAAACCAACGACAGAGAAGAGTTGAAGCCAGGAGCTGTTCCGCCAAGCCTTGATCGCTAAGAGCACGGCAATGGCTGTTAGGATCCAAATTCCATCGCCCTGGAGGAAGGTTCGTAGATTGTCTGTATTCATAGAGTTCTCCTATTCTTTATCATTTGCATAATTTAGTGGAATGGTGTGTTCTAGTTTTGTGACATAGTAGGTCTTTTCTTTTTCTGAAAGAGTAAAGGTGAAGTTTTCTGAATGAGTGGTCCCTCCGACCTCAAAGGTTGCTTGAACATAAGCGATTAGGTTCTGACCGTCTTTTTTTAGATAGATATAATCAATTGTTTTGAAGGTGGTATTGGCTATAATATCCACATCCTTAGCAATCAGATTGAGGTTGTCTTGGTTAGTAGTATAGTTGGTAAAGAAGACTTTGAGGAACTTTTCAACCTTCTTACGCTGACCATCTGAAAAGTGATCATTAGCGGTTAGTTGTAGCTGATAGTCTTCGCTAAAGTGGCCAGCTTGTGAAGATTCAATAGCAGAGAACCAAGGAAGGCCGGAGATATAGTATTTCCCATCTTTTTCATCAAATGGAATATTGAAACCTGTCACGATTTCTTTTTCTTCCGTGTTATTATCCCGACGGATGCTTTCCTTGTATTTGATCTTATAGGTCGCAACTTTCCCTTCTACAGTTACTAACTGAGAATAGAGGAGTTCACTAGGATTTCGAACTTGACCTTGAGCTTTCACATCAGGAATGAAGTTGTAAAAGCTGTTTAAATATTCCACTTGAGCTTGTTGTTTATCCCCTTCTTGTGGAAGAGTGAAATAGGCATAGACATAATCATTCAGGTAATATTGGAGTTTGTAGTCGTATTTTCTACTAGACTCCATTGGCTGTGCCTTTTGTTTTTTAGTAGCCTCCACTTGAGCTTGTAGTGCTCCTACCTTATTTGATAGTGTGATAGCACGGATAGATCCCATGAGACCAACAAAAAGGAGGAAAGAAATTCCTCCTATGACTGCAATATTGACGGTCTTTTTATTGGTGACTTTTAGTTTTGGTGGACCTCCTTTTTTGTCTATCTTCTTAAAATGTGATAGATATTCTTTTGCTTGAAGCAAGTAGCGTTTAGCTTTATCCATAGATCCTCCTTTAGAGACCAGCAAGCTCAATGAGCTTTGATCCTTTTGCATAAAGGCGCTTATTGGCTTTTTCGATTTCGCCATTAATGTAATAGTAGCCTCGTAGCTCAGTTTGGAGTTGTTCGATCAGGTCAGGTTTTAGATCTTTGGCTTCTTCTTTTTTAAGGAGACTATTTAATTCTCCAGCCTTGGTCCAAGCCTCTCTGTGATCTTTCTTTTTAAGTAATTCTCCCAGTTCATTCGTGACTTGAGAGACTTTCTTTTCAAAAATAGTTTTAGTAGCCATTTCAATTTCCTTTCTAAATTTTTCTTGATTGTCTTTGATGGTCTTTTGGATATAAGTAATGAGTGAGGGGCGCATTTTTTTATTTACGCTCAACACTTGACCATCTAGTTTGAAACAAGCATGTTCATAGTTGTAGAAACCTCTATTGTCTGGAAGTTCTTCTGTACACCTACCAGCACATTCGTAGTAGAAATCCTTGCCTTTTCGTAAGAGAATGTACATATGCCAGAATTCTTGTTCGGGCAAAAGGAAGAAGTCTGTCTGATAGATTTTCTTAAGCATCTCAAGAGGCCTCAAGCAGATCATCGTAGCCTAGAGCTTGGTAGATAAAATCTGAATCAAACCAGAGCCAGTCATTGATTTGTACTTCTGTTGGTGTATTCCCAGAGAAGATATCTTCACAAATGACAGTTAGAGTATCTACTCCACCACGTTCACGGACAGTGTTCAAGGTGGTTAGTCCACCAGACCAGGCTTTAAAGTTGTCTAGTGAATTGATTTGAACTTTGTATTCCATATAGTTTTTCCTTTCTAGTATTCATAGTGTTTATTGGCTTTGAGAAGTCGTAACATGGCTTTTCCTCGATCAGTGATCTCTCCGCTATTCTGAATCATCTTCATGTATTCTGTTTGGAGGATCTTGTCTGCTTCAGTGACTAGTGCAAGAGAGTTAGCAACTTGATAGGTCAGCCAGCGAATCGTTCGCTCAATACTGTAAGGTTGTGGGTTGGTTGAGAGTTTTAAGGGTTCGACTCCTCCAAAGAGCTGTTGCCATTTTTCATCGGGTTTATAGGCTCCAAAGCGAGTGAGACCATCATAGACTTGGATTTCTTTGTTTATGATGCCTCTTGCGATTTCTCCGAGATCTACACCATTGATGTATTCCTCCACGACACCTTGAGCTTTCTGATCTGAGAAACGCAATTCATAGCGATTCCAGATATCAAAAATCTCCAAGGATTCGTCCAAGGAGATGTTTTCCATTCGAGCTATTTCATAGCGTTTTTCATAAAAGTTGAAATAGAGTTGACTTTGGCGACTTCCAAAGTAAATGGATAAGCCGTGATTCGCTTCCATGTCTTCATTATCTGTGAATGATCCACCACCCGTAATATTCCATTTCTTGATTGTGTCTAGGACAATCTCTTTGGAATAGAGTTTATCAATCAATTTGGAAATTTGAATTTGTTCGTCCTCGTGACCATAACCCTTATAGAGTTCATCTAGAGCAATATCGAGTCGCTTCACCCGAACATCTTCATAGGAATAAAGAATGTTTTGAAGAAAGATCTGCCAAGTGATTCCCTTGTCTTCGAGAAGCAATTCCAGCTCACGACATCCTTGACCAGATAGTTGAAGACAAGTTTGGTAGTCATTGGTCACAGACTTATCAAAGAAATCAAAAATCCATATGTTCCCTCGTTGCCACAAGTGGGTATAGTTCATAAGACGAGTTTCTTGGTCTGTAAATTCGCTTAAGTGACAGTGAAGGAAGTTTTCGCAGAAAGCATCTAAATCTTTTAATCGAGGAAAGGTCAATCGTAGATAATCAATCTGAGCCCGAAGACTATTTTTATCGCAATCTTGATAGTAACCAAGTTTTTCTTTAAGTTCTCTAAACTTATCAATCGTCAGTCCTCTTTCACCTGTTTCATAAGATCGGTAGGTTCTTGTAGGTAGATCAACAGCTTGTGCAAATGCTTTTTGACTAAGTCCTGTTTGTTTTCTGAAATTCTTAATATGAAAAGGACTAATTTTGTCCATTCATCGCAACACCTCTTTCTAACAAAGTGACACACTTTTTTGACGAAAGTGACACACTTCATAAAAATTGAAAACCCAACTCCCATAAGGAATGAGGAGGGGTGGACTTGGCGTTTTTGCCAAATGTAACCCCCCTATTAGAAAACGGGGGTTCTTGTCATCATGAGCCAGGAACGGCGGGCTTCGGTCTTCGCCTGACCTGCGGTCAGGCTTGCCCTTGCCCTTGTCCTAGCCCATGATGACTGACAATCGCTTC
>OGYU01002400.1_pt1 | contig 12104 bp, 9 predicted proteins | sample 1576581 | NCBI WGS metagenome assembly OGYU01 (sample SAMEA3541547, study PRJEB24748) | human gut metagenome | biome: human gut; feature: human-associated habitat; material: faeces | place: China | collected 2012 | reverse complement strand
GAAAAATAACACGCTGACTGATGATGATTTTTCTGCGGGAAAGTCTTCGACGGCGAGCTGAACTTTGCCCTCAGACTGGCGCGTGAGATGGGGAGACCCGACTGGCGCGCCATGCTTGCCGGGATGACATCCACCGAATATGCCGACTGGCACCGTTTTTACCGCACGCATTATTTTCAGGATACCCAGCTGGATATGCATTTTTCCGGGCTGACGTACGCTGTACTCAGCCTGTTTTTTTGCGATCCGGATATGCATCCCTCTGATTTCAGTCTGCTTGTCCCCCGGCATGAGGAAGAGCAGGTGGAGAGGCCGGATGAGGACAAAATGCTGATGCAGAAAGCGGCAGGACTTGCCGGAGGCGTCCGGTTCGGTGGGGACGGAGGGCGCGATATTTTATCGTCTGCGGATGTGGCGGATGTCATGGTGGATGATGCCGCATTAATGATGGCTTCAGCGGGGATTCCGGGAGGTGTGAGATATGTCCCAGCCGGTTGGTGATCTTGTTATTGACCTGAGTCTGGATGCGGTCCGTTTCGATGAGCAGATGAGCCGGGTAAGGCGTCATTTTTCAGGTCTGGATACTGACGCCAGAAAAACCGCAACTGTCGTTGAGCAGGGGCTGAGCCACCAGGCGCTGGCTGCACAAAAAGCAGGGATTTCCGTCGGGCAGTATAAAGCGGCCATGCGAACCCTGCCCGCACAGTTTACGGATATCGCCACGCAGCTTGCCGGTGGTCAGAATCCCTGGCTGATCCTGCTGCAACAGGGCGGTCAGGTGAAGGACTCCTTCGGCGGGATGATCCCCATGTTCAGGGGGCTTGCCGGTGCGATCACCCTGCCGATGGTCGGGGTCACCTCGCTGGCGGTGGCGACAGGTGCGCTGGTGTACGCCTGGTACCAGGGAGATTCCACGCTTTCAGCGTTTAATAAAACCCTGGTTCTTTCCGGTAATCAGTCCGGACTGACTGCCGATCGCATGCTGACGCTCTCCAGAGCCGGACAGGCCGCAGGGCTGACGTTTAACCAGGCGAGTGAGTCACTGGCAGCCATGGTGAATGCCGGTGTGCGTGGTGGTGAACAGTTTGATGCCATCAACCAGAGTGTCGCGCGTTTTGCTTCTGCATCCGGTGTGGAGGTGGACAAGGTTGCAGAGGCTTTCGGAAAACTGACCACTGACCCGACGTCGGGGCTGATTGCGATGGCGAAGCAGTTCCATAACGTGACGGCGGAGCAGATTGCGTATGTTGCTCAGTTGCAGCGTTCCGGCGATGAAACCGGGGCATTGCAGGCGGCGAACGAGGCCGCAACGAAAGGGTTTGATGACCAGACCCGCCGCCTGAAAGAGAACATGGGCACGCTGGAGACCTGGGCAGACAGGACAGCGCGGGCATTCAAATCCATGTGGGATGCGGTGCTGGATATTGGTCGTCCTGATACCGCGCAGGAGATGCTGATTAAGGCAGAGGCTGCGTTTAAGAAAGCAGACGACATCTGGAATCTGCGCAAGGATGATTATTTTGTTAACGATGAAGCGCGGGCGCGTTACTGGGATGATCGTGAAAAGGCCCGTCTTGCGCTTGAAGCCGCCCGAAAGAAGGCTGAGCAGCAGACTCAACAGGACAAAAATGCGCAGCAGCAGAGCGATACCGAAGCGTCACGGCTGAAATATACCGAAGAGGCGCAGAAGGCTTACGAACGGCTGCAGACGCCGCTGGAGAAATATACCGCCCGTCAGGAAGAACTGAATAAGGCACTGAAGGACGGGAAAATTCTGCAGGCAGATTACAACACGCTGATGGCGGCGGCGAAAAAGGATTATGAAGCGACGCTGAAAAAGCCGAAACAGTCCGGCGTGAAGGTGTCTGCGGGCGATCGTCAGGAAGACAGTGCTCATGCTGCCCTGCTGACGCTTCAGGCAGAACTCCGGACGCTGGAGAAGCATGCCGGAGCGAATGAGAAAATCAGCCAGCAGCGCCGGGATTTGTGGAAGGCGGAGAGTCAGTTCGCGGTACTGGAGGAGGCGGCGCAACGTCGCCAGCTGTCTGCACAGGAGAAATCCCTGCTGGCGCATAAAGATGAGACGCTGGAGTACAAACGCCAGCTGGCTGCACTTGGCGACAAGGTTACGTATCAGGAGCGCCTGAACGCGCTGGCGCAGCAGGCGGATAAATTCGCACAGCAGCAACGGGCAAAACGGGCCGCCATTGATGCGAAAAGCCGGGGGCTGACTGACCGGCAGGCAGAACGGGAAGCCACGGAACAGCGCCTGAAGGAACAGTATGGCGATAATCCGCTGGCGCTGAATAACGTCATGTCAGAGCAGAAAAAGACCTGGGCGGCTGAAGACCAGCTTCGCGGGAACTGGATGGCAGGCCTGAAGTCCGGCTGGAGTGAGTGGGAAGAGAGCGCCACGGACAGTATGTCGCAGGTTAAAAGTGCAGCCACGCAGACCTTTGATGGTATTGCACAGAATATGGCGGCGATGCTGACCGGCAGTGAGCAGAACTGGCGCAGCTTCACCCGCTCCGTGCTGTCCATGATGACAGAAATTCTGCTTAAGCAGGCAATGGTGGGGATTGTCGGGAGTATCGGCAGCGCCATTGGCGGTGCTGCCAGTGGTGGAGCATCCGCGTCAGGCGGTACAGCCATTCAGGCCGCTGCGGCGAAATTCCATTTTGCGACCGGGGGATTTACGGGAACCGGCGGCAAATATGAGCCAGCGGGGATTGTTCACCGTGGTGAATTTGTCTTCACGAAGGAGGCAACCAGCCGGATTGGTGTCGGCAACCTGTACCGCCTGATGCGGGGCTATGCGGAAGGGGGGTATGTGGGTGCTGCCGGAAGTCCGGCGCAGATGCGGCGGGCTGAAGGCATTAATTTTAATCAGAACAATCACGTGGTGATTCAGAACGACGGTACGAATGGTCTGCCAGGTCCACAGATGATGAAGGCAGTGTATGACATGGCCCGCAAGGGTGCCCGTGATGAAATTCAGACACAGATGCGTGATGGTGGCCTGTTCTCCGGAGGTGGACGATGAAAACCTTCCGCTGGAAAGTGAAACCCGGTATGGATGTGGCTTCGGCCCCTTCTGTAAGAAAGGTGCGCTTTGGTGATGGCTATTCCCAGCGAGCGCCTGCCGGGCTGAATGCCAACCTGAAAACGTACAGCGTGACGCTTTCTGTCCCCCGTGAGGAGGCCACGGTACTGGAGTCGTTTCTGGAAGAGCACGGGGGCTGGAAAGCCTTTCTGTGGACGCCGCCTTATGAGTGGCGGCAGATAAAGGTGACCTGCGCAAAATGGTCGTCGCGGGTCAGTATGCTGCGTGTTGAGTTCAGCGCAGAGTTTGAACAGGTGGTGAACTGATGCAGGATATCCGACAGGAAACACTGAATGAATGCACCCGTGCGGAGCAGTCTGCCTGCGTGGTGCTCTGGGAAATCGATCTGACAGAGGTTGGTGGAGAACGTTATTTTTTCTGTAATGAGCAGAACGAAAAAGGTGAGCCGGTCACCTGGCAGGGGCGACAGTATCAGGCGTATCCCATTCAGGGGAGTGGTTTCGAACTGAATGGCAAAGGTACCAGTACGCGCCCCACGCTGACGGTTTCTAACCTGTACGGTATGGTCACCGGGATGGCGGAAGACCTGCAGAGTCTGGTCGGCGGAACGGTGGTCAGGCGTAAGGTTTATGCCCGTTTTCTGGATGCGGTGAACTTCGTCAACGGAAACAGCGACGCCGATCCGGAGCAGGAGGTGATCAGCCGCTGGCGCATCGAGCAGTGCAGCGAACTGAGCGCGGTCAGTGCCTCTTTTGTACTGTCCACGCCGACTGAAACGGATGGCGCTGTTTTTCCGGGACGTATCATGCTGGCCAACACCTGCACCTGGACCTATCGCGGCGATGAGTGCGGTTATAGCGGTCCGGCGGTCGCGGATGAATATGACCAGCCGACGTCCGATATCACGAAGGATAAATGCAGCAAATGCCTGAGTGGCTGTAAGTTTCGCAATAACGTCGGCAACTTTGGCGGCTTCCTTTCCATTAACAAACTTTCGCAGTAAATCCCATGACAGAGACAGAATCAGCGATTCTGGCGCACGCCCGGCGATGTGCGCCAGCGGAGTCGTGCGGCTTCGTGGTGAGAACGCCGGAGGAGGAAAGATATTTTCCCTGCGTGAATATCTCCGGTGAGCCGGAGGAGTATTTCCGGATGTCGCCGGAGGACTGGCTGAGTGCAGAAATGCAGGGAGAGATTGTGGCGCTGGTCCACAGCCACCCCGGTGGTCTGCCCTGGCTGAGTGAGGCCGACCGGCGGCTGCAGGTACAGAGTGATTTGCCGTGGTGGCTGGTCTGCCGGGGGGCGATTCATAAATTCCGCTGTGTGCCGCATCTCACCGGGCGGCGCTTTGAGCACGGGGTAACGGACTGTTACACGCTGTTCCGGGACGCTTACCATCTGGCGGGAATTGAGATGCCGGATTTTCATCGCGGGGATGACTGGTGGCGTAACGGTCAGAATCTCTATCTGGATAATCTGGAGGCCACAGGGCTGTATCAGGTGCCGTTGTCAGCGGCGCAGCCGGGCGATGTGCTGCTGTGCTGTTTTGGTTCATCGGTGCCGAATCATGCCGCCATTTACTGTGGTGACAGCGAGCTGCTGCACCATATTCCTGAACAACTGAGCAAACGAGAGAGGTACACCGACAAATGGCAGCGACGCACACACTCCCTCTGGCGTCACCGGGCATGGCACGCATCTGCCTTTACGGGGATTTACAACGATTTGGCCGCCGCATCGACCTTCGAGTGAAAACGGGGGCCGAAGCCATCCGGGCGCTGGCCATGCAGATCCCGGCATTTCGTCAGAAACTGAGCGACGGCTGGTACCAGGTACGCATTGCCGGGCGTGATGCAGGTGAAACCGAATTGTCTGCCCGTCTTAATGAGCCGCTGGAAAATGGTGCCGTGATCCATATCGTGCCGCGTCTGGCAGGAGCCAAAAGTGGCGGTGTGTTTCAGGCTGTGCTGGGGGCGGCTGTTATGGCGGTTGCTATATGGATGCCGGGGGTAGGAATTATGGCGAGTAATCTGCTGTTTTCTCTCGGTGCCAGTATGACGCTTGGCGGTGTTGCACAGATGCTGGCCCCTAAACCCAGAACTCCCCGCACACAGACAACGGATAACGGCAAACAGAACACCTATTTTTCTTCACTGGATAACATGGTTGCCCAGGGCAATGTTCTGCCGGTTCTGTACGGTGAAATGCGCGTGGGGTCACGCGTGGTTTCTCAGGAGATCAGCACGGCAGACGAAGGGGATGGTGGTCAGGTTGTGGTGATTGGTCGCTGATGCAAAATGTTTTATGTGAAACCGCCTCCGGGCGGTTTTATCGTTTATGGAGCATGACGAATGGGTAAAGGCAGCAGTAAGGGGCATACCCCGCGCGAAGCGAAGGACAACCTGAAGTCCACGCAGCTGCTGAGTGTGATCGATGCCATCAGCGAAGGGCCGGTTGAAGGTCCGGTGGATGGATTAAAAAGCGTGCTGCTGAACAGTACGCCGGTGCTGGACAGTGAGGGGAATACCAATATATCCGGCGTCACGGTGGTGTTCCGGGCCGGTGAGCAGGAGCAGACACCGCCGGAGGGATTTGAATCCTCCGGCTCCGAGACGGTGCTCGGTACAGAAGTGAAATATGACACGCCGATAACCCGGACCATCACGTCGGCAAACATTGACCGTCTGCGTTTTACTTTCGGCGTGCAGGCACTGGTGGAAACCACCTCAAAGGGGGACAGGAATCCATCGGAAGTCCGCCTGCTGGTTCAGATACAACGTAACGGTGGCTGGGTGACGGAAAAAGACATCACCATTAAGGGTAAAACCACTTCACAGTATCTGGCCTCGGTTGTGGTGGATAACCTGCCGCCGCGCCCGTTTAATATCCGGATGCGCAGGATGACGCCGGACAGCACCACAGACCAGCTGCAGAACAAAACGCTCTGGTCGTCATACACTGAAATCATCGATGTGAAACAGTGCTACCCGAACACGGCACTGGTCGGCGTGCAGGTGGACTCGGAACAGTTCGGCAGCCAGCAGGTGAGCCGTAATTATCATCTTCGCGGGCGCATTCTGCAGGTGCCATCGAACTATAACCCGCAGACTCGGCAATACAGCGGTATCTGGGACGGAACGTTTAAGCCAGCATACAGCAATAACATGGCCTGGTGTCTGTGGGATATGCTGACCCATCCACGCTACGGCATGGGGAAACGTCTTGGTGCGGCGGATGTGGACAAATGGGCGCTGTATGTCATCGGCCAGTACTGCGACCAGTCAGTGCCGGACGGCTTTGGCGGCACGGAGCCGCGCATCACCTGTAATGCGTACCTGACCACACAGCGCAAGGCGTGGGATGTGCTCAGTGATTTCTGTTCGGCGATGCGCTGTATGCTGGTATGGAACGGGCAGACGCTGACGTTCGTGCAGGACCGACCGTCGGATAAGGTGTGGACCTATAACCACAGTAATGTGGTGATGCCGGATGATGGCGCGCCGTTCCGCTACAGCTTCAGCGCCCTGAAGGACCGCCATAATGCCGTTGAGGTGAACTGGATTGACCCGGATAACGGCTGGGAGACGGCGACAGAGCTTGTTGAAGATACGCAGGCCATTCTCCGTTACGGTCGTAACGTCACGAAGATGGATGCCTTTGGCTGTACCAGCCGGGGGCAGGCGCACCGCGCCGGGCTGTGGCTGATTAAAACGGAACTGCTGGAAACGCAGACCGTGGACTTCAGCGTGGGTGCCGAAGGGCTTCGCCATGTACCGGGCGATGTCATTGAAATCTGTGATGATGACTATGCCGGTATCAGCACCGGTGGTCGCGTGCTGGCGGTGAACAGCCAGACCCGGACGCTGACGCTCGACCGTGAAATCACGCTGCCATCCTCCGGTACCACGCTGATAAGCCTGGTTGACGGAAGTGGTAATCCGGTCAGCGTGGAGGTTCAGTCCGTCACCGACGGACTTAAGGTGAAAGTGAACCGGGTTCCTGACGGCGTTGCAGAATACAGTGTGTGGGGGCTGAAGCTGCCGACGCTGCGCCAGCGCCTGTTCCGCTGTGTGAGTATCCGTGAGAACGATGACGGCACGTATGCCATCACTGCCGTGCAGCATGTACCGGAAAAAGAAGCCATCGTGGATAACGGGGCGCACTTTGACGGCGACCAGAGCGGCACGGTGAATGGTGTCACGCCGCCAGCGGTGCAGCACCTGACCGCCGAAGTCACCGCAGACAGCGGGGAATATCAGGTGCTGGCGCGCTGGGACACGCCGAAGGTGGTGAAGGGCGTGAGCTTCCTGCTTCGCCTGACCGTGGCAGCGGATGACGGCAGTGAGCGGCTGGTCAGCACGGCCCGGACGACGGAAACCACATACCGCTTCACGCAACTGGCGCTGGGGCGGTACACGCTGACAGTCCGGGCGGTAAATGCGTGGGGACAGCAGGGCGATCCGGCGTCGGTATCGTTCCGGATTGCCGCACCGGTAGCACCGTCGCGGATTGAGCTGACGCCGGGGTATTTTCAGATAACCGCCACGCCGCATCTTGCCGTTTATGACCCGACGGTACAGTTTGAGTTCTGGTTCTCGGAAAAGCGGATTACCGATATCAGGCAGGTTGAAACCACAGCCAGCTATCTTGGCACGGGGCTGTACTGGATAGCCGCCAGTATCAATATCAAACCGGGCCATGATTATTATTTTTACGTTCGCAGTGTGAACACCGTTGGCAAATCGGCATTCGTGGAGGCTGTTGGTCAGCCGAGTGATGATGCATCCGGCTATCTGGATTTTTTCAAAGGCGAGATAGGGAAAACCCATCTGGCTCAGGAGCTGTGGACGCAGATTGATAACGGTCAGCTTGCGCCTGACCTGGCTGAAATCAGGACGTCCATTACGGATGTCAGCAATGAAATCACGCAGACCGTCAATAAGAAACTGGAAGACCAGAGTGCAGCGATCCAGCAGATACAGAAGGTTCAGGTTGATACAAATAATAACCTGAACAGCATGTGGGCAGTGAAGCTGCAGCAGATGCAGGACGGACGCCTTTATATTGCGGGTATCGGTGCCGGTATTGAGAACACCCCCGACGGCATGCAGAGTCAGGTGCTGCTGGCGGCGGACAGGATTGCGATGATTAATCCTGCGAATGGCAACACAAAGCCGATGTTTGTTGGTCAGGGCGATCAGATATTCATGAATGAAGTGTTCCTGAAATATCTGACGGCTCCCACCATTACCAGCGGCGGTAATCCTCCGGCATTTTCCCTGACACCGGACGGGCGACTGACGGCGAAAAATGCCGATATCAGCGGTAGCGTGAATGCGAACTCCGGGACGCTCAACAACGTCACGATTAACGAGAACTGTCGGGTTCTGGGAAAACTGTCCGCGAACCAGATTGAAGGCGATCTCGTTAAAACAGTGGGCAAAGCTTTCCCCCGGGACTCCCGTGCACCGGAGCGGTGGCCATCAGGGACCATTACCGTCAGGGTTTATGACGATCAGCCGTTTGACCGGCAAATTGTTATTCCAGCGGTGGCTTTCAGCGGTGCCAGACATGAACGGGAGAATAGCGATACTTATTCGTCATGCCGCCTGATAGTGAAGAAAAACGGGGCTGAAATTTATAACCGAACGGCTCTGGATAATACTCTGATTTACACGGGTGTTATTGATATGCCTGCAGGCAGTGGCGTAATGACACTGGAGTTTTCTGTATCAGCATGGTGGGTAAATGGCTGGTATCCCACAGCAAGTATCAGCGATTTGCTGGTTGTTGTGATGAAGAAAGCCACTGCAGGCATCACGATTAGCTGAATTTTATAACCCAGATACGGGCGCCAGAAATGGCGCCTTTTTTATTGCAGAAAAGCGAGAGGTAATTATGCGTAAATTATGTGCTGTTATTCTGTCCACAGTAGTCTGGCTGGTCGCCGCTGGTACGCCAGCGAGCGCAGCAGAGCATCAGTCCACACTAAGCGCCGGGTATCTTCAGACCCATACTGATATGCCCGGCAACGATGACCTGAAGGGCATTAACGTGAAATACCGTTATGAATTTACGGACACGCTGGGGCTGGTGACGTCATTCAGTTATGCCAATGCCAAAGATGAGCAAAAAACGCATTACAGCGATACCCGCTGGCATGAAGATTCAGTGCGTAACCGCTGGTTCAGCATGATGGCGGGGCCGTCTGTACGCGTGAATGAATGGTTCAGTGCTTATGCGATGGCAGGTGTGGCTTACAGCCGTGTTTCAACTTTTTCCGGGGATTATCTCCGCGTAACTGACAGCAAGGGGAAAACGCACGATGTGCTGACCGGAAGTGATGACGGTCGCCACAGCAACACGTCTCTGGCGTGGGGGGCTGGCGTGCAGTTTAACCCGACCGAATCCGTGGCCATTGATATTGCTTATGAAGGCTCCGGCAGTGGTGACTGGCGCACTGACGGTTTCATCGTGGGTGTCGGTTATAAATTCTGATTAGCCAGGTAACACAGTGTTATGACAGCCCGCCGGTTCAGGCGGGCTTTTTTGTGGAGTGGATATGGCAGCAGTAAAAATCTCAGGTGTGCTGAAAGATTGTGCGGGAAAACCAATACAGAACTGCACTATTCAACTGAAGGCAAAGCGTAACAGCACCACGGTACTGGTGAACACGGTGGCCTCTGAAAATCCGGATGAAGCCGGGCGTTACAGCATGGATGTTGAGCATGGCCAGTACAGCGTCATCCTGCTGGTTGAAGGTTTTCCGCCTTCACATGCCGGGACCATTACCGTCTATGAAGGCTCCAGACCAGGTACGCTGAATGATTTTCTCGGTGCCATGACGGAAGAGGATGTCATGCCGGAGGCATTGCGTCGTTTTGAGGCAATGGTGGAAGAAGTGGCACGCAACGCCGAAGCCGCCTCTCAGAGCGCAGCGGCGGCAAAGAAATCCGAAACTGCAGCGGCATCATCGAAGAACGCGGCGAAAACCTCAGAAACGAATGCAGCTAATAGTGCACAGGCGGCAGCGACCTCAAAGACTGCATCGGCAAACTCTGCGACAGCAGCCAAAAAATCAGAAACCAACGCGAAAAACAGTGAGACAGCCGCAAAGACGAGCGAAACCAACGCAAAGTCCAGCCAGACGGCAGCGAAAACCAGCGAAACGAATGCCAAAGCCAGTGAAACTGCGGCAAAAAACAGCCAGGCTGCAGCAGCTGAAAGCGAGAGCGCGGCAGCCGGTTCTGCGACTTCAGCAGCTGGATCAGCAACTGCTGCGGCTAACAGCCAGAAAGCTGCGAAGACGAGTGAAACTAACGCAAAGTCCAGCCAGACGGCAGCGAAGACCAGCGAAACGAATGCCAAAGCCAGTGAAACTGCGGCGAAAAGCAGTCAGGATGCAGCGGCCCAAAGCGAGAGTGCCGCAGCCAGTTCTGCAAGCGCGGCGGCTGCTTCTGCCACTGCATCAGCTAACAGTCAAAAAGCAGCAAAAACCAGTGAAACCAACGCAAAGGTGAGCGAAACAGCGGCTGCGAACTCAGCGAAAGCATCGGCAGCAAGCCAGACGGCAGCTAAAGCAAGCGAAGATGCAGCCAGAGAGTACGCAAGCCAGGCTGCGGAGCCGTATAAATATGTCTTACAGCCGCTGCCTGATGTGTGGATACCATTTAACGATTCGCTGGATATGATTACGGGCTTTTCGCCATCATATAAAAAAATTGTTATTGGTGATGATGAAATAACGATGCCTGGCGACAAGGTTGTTAAGTTTAAACGCGCATCAACTGCCACATATATCAATAAATCAGGCGTATTTAGTGTTGCTAAAATTGATGAGCCACGATTTGAAAAAGAAGGTTTATTGATTGAAGGACAGCGCACTAACTATTTTGTTAAATCCAATACTCCCGCTGAATGGACGAGTACCAGCAATATCGATAAAACTAATAATGGTGTTGATGAATTTGGTTTTTCATATGCCAAAATGCGAACAAAAGATAATATGACAGGACAATCATCTGCACTTAGTCTGCATACATGCAGTGCATCCCGGGGGATTGATGTTAGTGGCGATAATAAGTATTGCACTGTTTCATGCAGGGTTAAAGCTCCTGATGGTCTTCGTTGTCGTTTGCGTTTTGAAAAATACGATGGGTCGGTTTATACATTTTTAGGAGATGCTTATTTAACTTTCGGAACTCTGATAATAGAAAAAACTGGCGGGGCAGCCAATAGAATAGCAGCTACTGCAACTAAAGATCCGGTTACAGGGTGGATTTTCTATGAGGCAACTATAGAAGCTGTTGAAGGTGAAACCTTAATTGGCGCAATGATTCAGTATGCGCCGAAAAAAGGTGGTATAACTGAAGCGGGAGATTATATTTACCTTGCAACACCACAATTTGAAAACGGCGGATGTGCTTCATCTTTTGTTATTACGACAACTGCACCCGCAACCCGCTCCAGTGATATGGTGACGATCCCAACTGAAAATAATATCTATAATAGACCGCTTACGTGTCTTGTCGAGGTTAATAGAAATTGGGGCGATATTCCTCCTAATGTAGCACCGCGTATTTTTGATTTTTCTGGTGTGCCACCTATTGAGTCAATTACATACGCTTTTAACACAACTGAGAAATATTACGGTCAGCTTTATATGCAAACTTATAAAGCGTCGACAAGTACTTACGTTTCTAGTGTGTTTGCTGGTCGAGCTGATGTTCGAAAATTCATTGGTGGTTTTAATATTTATTCTGATGGTACTAAACGAGTAGTTTCTAACGGTGAGGCTACTAAAACTATGAAAACGGAGTGGACGGGCGTAAAAACACGGACCTTTATTCGAATTGGAGGTCAAGCCACATCGGGAACTCGTCATCTATTCGGCCATTTGAGAAATCTTCGTCTCTGGCATAAAGAATTAACTGATGCGCAAATGGGGGAGAGTATTAAATGAAAGATTTAACACTCAAATTTGCAGACAGGGCCGACTTTTCGGCCTTTATGGAGAGCATTGGCTATTATGATGACGAGT
>OGYU01002396.1_pt1 | contig 12114 bp, 9 predicted proteins | sample 1576581 | NCBI WGS metagenome assembly OGYU01 (sample SAMEA3541547, study PRJEB24748) | human gut metagenome | biome: human gut; feature: human-associated habitat; material: faeces | place: China | collected 2012 | reverse complement strand
TCTATGATCTTTGGATAACATGATTATATTGCCACGGACTTATGCAACTGTGCCTATAATACCTCTCTATTCAAGTCCTTAAATAAAACTTGTTCGAGATTACTGGGGTATATGTTTTCCATATTGTTTAATCCTTTGTAATCTTTAGATAATAATCACAAAAATCTTTAACACCGCTTGGAAGTTTAATACTTTTTACTTCGCACCCGAATCTGAGCATAAGTCGATATAACTTTATGAAAGCATCATTTCCTGCCTTATCCTGGTCAGCTATCATATAAAGATTGTAGTTTTTTAGTTTGGTAAGATCTTCAGTTGGTAACGAAGTCGCACTAGGCAGTGCTACACTATCATAACCTACTGATAACATGGCTAAACAGTCTGTTATGCCCTCAGTAATAAAAAGTCTTGCACCATGTTGCATTGATTCCAAAATTGGGAGGTTATATAATCTAATCGATGAGCCACATATTCTTTTAAATCTTGGTATGTGAAAATCTGGATTATCTTTTCCCAAATATCGAGTCTGCAAACCTATTAGATTATTACTCTCATCATAGTAAGGAATGATTAATGAGGGTGCATCAATAGTTAGATATTTTCCATTCGATGTTAACACCTTCGCTGTTTTTAATCGATTTATTCCGAATTGAACTTGTATTATATCTTTTAAACTATTCACGTTATCAATAGAATGAATCTTGGAGGACTCAATTACATCACTTTTAATTTTCCTCTGACTTCGTAAAAAATTAATTCCTGTCTTTGTCAGGGTTGTGTGTTCCATTATAAATTCAGCAACCTCTCGATCGAAAAGAGGTGAAACGTCATTAGTTGATTCCCTTCGGGGTAGATTTATAACAGAATCTTTCCATCTTGCAGACCGTCTTTCAACAGAAGGGATGTGAACACCATATTCATTAGCCAGAATTATACAAGCCTCAACGAAAGATACAGAGAATTTTTCTTGAATAAAAGTTATTGCGTCTCCACCTATATCGCATGAAAAGCATTTCCAATGATTATTTCTAAAGCCAAGACTTGCAGTACGGTCATTATGCTTAAAACAATGAGCCATATGTTTTTTGACATCAAGTCCAAAGCGTTTGGCGGCATCTTCACAGTTAATTTCGTGAAGTTGTCTAATTATTTCATCAGGTATTCTCATTTTGATATTTATTCAAATTTTTAGGCACTTATTCGGGAATAGATGAGCTAACCAATATTTATACTTTTCTCGGTATATGTTTGTGCATTTCTACACAAGAGCAATGGAGGAGACTCTTCGACTGCGCCCAGGATGACAGATACTCTGTCAACTCAATGAATGCACAAATTCATTTCGATTGAAGCATAAACTAACCATTATGAGGGTTATTATTTATTCGGTGTAACCTTTTACTACATCAGTGTGATGATTCTAATCGTTCAGCCATTCGAAAATATCGAATAACTTAAATGCGACAATATTATATGTAAGCATTTAAGTCATTTCTTAGCCGTTTTTGTGCGTAATAATCTTCTATCATTTTATTGAATTCATCCATTGATATTTCTCTCTCTATATGTTTACGTGCCATTTCAATAAGGAAGCCGAAATCGTGAGATTATCAACAGCCTGTAAACCAATAGATGTTCGCCAAAGTTTGGCACGTTCACGTTTATCTGCGTTTTCATCATTTAGGTATTTGTCAAATATATGCATGATCTTATTTGTTTTTTTGAGTTTTATGCCCAAAATTGAGCTACGTATGATGCAAAAGTACAAAAACGATTCCGATTATCGAATATAATTCACTATATTTGCATCATAAAATCGTATCAAAGAATGAAACTTAATAGAATAAAGGCTGTCCTTTCAGAAAAAGGAATTTCCCAGACATGGTTGGCAAAGAAGCTCGACAAAAGTTTCAGCATGGTTAATGCCTATGCGTGTAATCGGATTCAGCCTAATTTGGATACTTTACAGCAGATTGCAGAGATACTACAAGTTGATTTAAAGGATTTGATAACGGATAAAAAGGAACGATTACAATAAAATCATGCCTGATGTTTTTTTGATTCATTCGCAACTTTTATAGAAGTGAATAACATTGACCATCAAAATACAGGGCAATAAGATAAACAAGTAGTAACTACTTATTATAAAGTGAGGATATGTCAATACAAAGCGAATCGGCATTGGAAGCCGGACTAATAGCAACTCTTCAACAAATGGACTATGAATACGTTCAAATTGCAGAAGAAGATAATTTGTATGCCAATTTCAAACGACAGTTGGAAATCCACAACCGTAAACGGCTGGAGGAGCATGGGCGCAGTGAGTTTACAACAGAAGAGTTTGAAAAGATTCTCATATACCTTGAAGGTGGCACTCGCTTTGAAAAGGCAAAGAAACTCCGTGACCTCTATCCTCTTGATACAGCAGACGGACAACGTATTTGGGTTGAATTTCTCAATAGGCAGCAGTGGTGTCAAAATGAGTTTCAGGTTTCTAACCAAATTACAGTTGAAGGTCGCAAGAAGTGCCGCTATGACGTGACTATTCTCATCAACGGTTTGCCATTGGTGCAGATAGAGCTGAAACGCCGTGGAGTTGAACTAAAACAAGCATACAATCAGATACAGCGTTATCACAAGACTTCATTTCACGGACTATTTGACTACATCCAGTTGTTTGTCATTTCCAACGGTGTAAACACTCGCTATTTTGCAAACAATCCAAATAGTGGCTATAAGTTTACATTCAACTGGACGGATGCTGCCAACCATCCGTTCAACGAATTGGACAAGTTTGCCGTGTTCTTTTTGGAGAAATGTACGCTTGGCAAAATCATTGGGAAATACATCGTATTGCATGAAGGCGATAAATGCTTGATGGTACTTCGTCCTTATCAGTTCTATGCCGTGGAAAAGATATTGGATCGCGTGCAGAACTCCAATGACAATGGTTATATCTGGCATACAACTGGTGCGGGAAAAACATTGACCTCTTTCAAGGCAGCGCAACTTGTATCAGAATTGGATGATGTGGATAAGGTGATGTTTGTTGTTGACCGTCACGACCTAGACACACAAACGCAATCGGAATATGAAGCATTTGAACCGGGAGCTGTGGATGGTACTGATAATACAGACGAACTTGTAAAAAGACTTCAAAGTAATTCCAAGATTATCATCACCACCATTCAAAAACTGAATGCCGCAGTTAGCAAGACATGGTATAGCAACAAAATAGACGCTATCCGCCACTCTCGTATCGTGATGATATTTGACGAGTGCCATCGCAGTCATTTCGGGGACAGCCATAAGAAGATTATGAAGTTCTTTGATAATGCCCAGATATTCGGTTTTACGGGTACTCCTATTTTTACTGAAAATGCCGTAGATGGACATACAACGAAAGAGATATTTGGCAACTGCCTTCACAAATATCTCATTAAGGATGCCATTGCCGATGAAAATGTACTTGGCTTCCTTGTAGAGTATTATCATGGAAATGAGGTCGTTGATAACGACAATCAAAGTCGTATGGAAGAAATTGCCAAGTTTATCCTTAACAATTTCAACAAATCCACATTCGATGGTGAGTTTGATGCCTTGTTTGCCGTACAATCGGTGCCTATGCTTATCCGATATTACAAGATTTTCAAAGCACTAAATCCTAAAATTCGTATCGGGGCGGTATTTACATACGCTGCCAATAGCAGTCAGGATGATGAGCAGACAGGTATGGGTACGGGACATTATGTTAGTGAAAGTGTAGGTGAGGCAGATGAATTGCAAGCCATCATGGATGATTATAACGAGATGTATGGCACTGCTTTTACCACAGAGAACTTCCGTGCTTACTATGACGACATCAACCTACGAATGAAAAAGAAGAAAGCGGACATGAAGCCGCTTGACCTTTGTCTTGTCGTAGGAATGTTCCTTACTGGTTTTGATAGCAAGAAGCTAAATACGCTCTATGTGGATAAGAATATGGAATATCACGGTTTGCTGCAAGCATTCAGTCGTACCAATCGTGTACTGAACGAGAAGAAACGATTCGGCAAGATTGTGTGCTTTCGTGACTTGAAAAATAATGTTGATACATCCATCAAGCTATTCAGCAATTCCAATAATCCTGAAGATATAGTACGTCCTCCGTTTGAGGAAGTGAAAAAAGAATATAAAGACTTAGCCACTGAGTTCTTGCAGAAATATTCTACACCCAGCAGCATAGACCTTCTGCAAAGCGAGAATGACAAGAAAAATTTTGTGCTTGCGTTTCGTGACATCATTCGCAAACATGCTGAGATTCAGATATACGAGGATTACAGCGAGGATGCAGATGACCTCGGAATGACCGAGCAACAGTTTAACGACTATAAGAGTAAATACCTTGATATAACTGTCGGATTTATCAATCCCCCAGCAACACCCTCTGTCGTAGCGGAAGACCCCGTTCCATACGGAAATGAACAGGGATTGGAAGATATAGATTTCTGCCTTGAGCTTCTACACAGCGACATTATCAATGTGGCGTATATTCTTGAACTCATTGCGGAACTTGACCCCTATAGCGAAGACTATTCAGAAAAGCGTCAGCATATTCTTGATACGATGATTAAGGATGCCGGAATGCGAGGTAAGGCAAAACTCATTGATGGATTTATCCAGAAGAATGTGGATGAGGACAAAGAGAACTTCATGAACGGGCGCAACAAGGCTGATGGTACCAATGAATTGGAAGAACGTCTGAACCAATATATCGTGTCTGAGCGCAACAAGGCTGTATGCGATTTGGCCGATGAAGAACAAATTTCAGCAGATGTACTAAATCTCTATATGAAGGAGTATGACTATCTGCAAAAGGAGCAGCCGGAAATCATACAAAAGGCGTTGAAAGAGAAGCATCTTGGTCTTATCAAAACTCGAAAGGCTTTGACGAGAATAATGGAAAGATTGCGTAATATAATAAGAACCTTTAATTGGGAATAATATACGTATGGCAAAAATAAATGAACCCGGATATGTTTATATTTTGACAAATCCAAGCTTTCGAGAGGATTGGGTTAAAATCGGTAAGAGTTCTCGTCCTGTAGATATTCGTTCAAAGGAATTGGATAATACAGCGGTGCCTTTGCCGTTTGAGATTTATGCAACTATCCAAACCGTGAAATATAATGATGTTGAAAAACATGTTCATAAGACCATAGACCGATTGACGGATTTGCGTATTCGGCAGAATCGTGAGTTTTTCAATGTTCCTCCACAAATAGCATTGGATATATTCAATGATATAGCCAAAATGATTGACGATGCGGTTGTCACTATCTATAAAGACAATAAACCCGTACCTCACCCGGAAAAAGAAAAATCGCCAGAAGCCACAAAACGAGTAGTGAAACGTGGGCGATTTAAATTCAGTATGGTTGGCATCAAGATAGGTGAGACTATTACTTTTATACCTACACGAACTGAGGTGAAAGTGGCAAGTGATGATTCGATTGAATATGAAGGCCGTATTTATAAATTATCACCTTTTGTCGGAACTTTTATGCCCGAAGAAAAACAAAACACTTCTGGAGCATATCAAGGCGCAAAATACTTTTCATATAAGGGGCAAATACTGGATGATATGCGTCGTATGATAGAAAAACAGGAAATTGATAAGAATAAGGAATAAGAGATTATGAGCGAAGAATTACAACAGAAACTCCGCGACCAACTTTGGGAGGTCGCAAACCGTTTGCGTGGTAATATGTCGGCAAGCGACTTTATGTACTTCACATTGGGGTTCATCTTCTATAAATACTTGTCGGAGAAAATAGAAAAGTACGCCAATAGTGCCTTGGTGGATGATGAAATAACCTTCAAGGAATTATGGGAAATGGAAGATGCCGATGCTGTGGAGCTACAAGAGGAAGCCAAGAACCAGTGTTTGGAGAATATCGGCTATTTCATCGAACCTAAGTTCTTGTTCTCGTCCGTAATTGAGGCTATCAAGCGGAAAGAGAACATTCTTCCTATGCTGGAGCGTTCATTGAAACGTATTGAGGATAGCACTCTTGGGCAGGACAGCGAAGAAGATTTCGGTGGATTGTTCTCTGACATAGACTTGGCTTCTCCGAAATTGGGCAAGACGTCAGACGACAAAAACACTCTCGTCAGCAATGTACTTTTGGCACTGGACGATATTGATTTTGGAGTAGAGGCTTCGCAGGAAATTGACATCTTGGGTGATGCTTACGAATATATGATTTCGCAGTTTGCGGCAGGTGCAGGAAAAAAAGCCGGAGAGTTCTATACTCCGCAGGAAGTCAGCCGTATTTTGGCAGAAATCGTATCTATAGGTCACCAGCGTTTGCGCAATGTTTATGACCCAACATGCGGTAGTGGTTCGTTATTGCTCCGTGCTGCAAGTATAGGAAAAGCAGTTGACATTTACGGTCAGGAGAAGAATCCGACAACATACAACCTTGCCCGAATGAACATGCTGCTTCACGGCATCAAGTTCAGCAACTTCAAAATTGAGAATGGTGATACACTTGAATGGGATGCCTTTGGGGATACCCAGTTTGATGCGGTGGTAGCAAATCCTCCGTTCTCTGCCGAATGGAGTGCTGCCGACAAATTCAACACTGACGACCGTTTCAGTAAGGCCGGGCGACTTGCTCCACGTAAGACTGCCGACTATGCCTTTATCCTACACATGATTTATCATTTGAATGAGGGTGGAACAATGGCATGTGTGGCCCCACATGGTGTATTGTTCCGAGGTAATGCCGAGGGCGTTATTCGTCGTTTCCTTATAGAGAAGAAAAACTATGTGGATGCCATTATCGGTTTGCCTGCCAATATCTTCTATGGCACAAGCATACCTACTTGTATTCTTGTATTCAAGAAGTGTCGTAAGGAAGATGATAATATCTTGTTTATTGACGCCAGCAAAGAGTTTGAAAAGGTCAAGACTCAAAACAAGCTCCGTGAGCAGCATATCCGAAAGATTGTCGAAACCTATCGTGACCGTAAGGAAATCGAGAAGTACAGTCATTTGGCTACCTTGAAAGAGGTGGAGGAGAACGATTACAATTTGAATATTCCTCGTTACGTTGATACCTTTGAAGAAGAGGAACCTATTGACATAAAGGCGGTAATGGCTGAAATCAAGGAATTGGAAGCCAAACGTGCCGAACTTGATAAGGAGATTGAGGTATATTTGAAAGAGTTAGGGATTGTAGAATAGTCTAACGGAAATTCGCAAGATGGAAGAAAATGACAATATACCTCAAATGACACCTTCGTTTGAGAATCTACGCCGCAAGGACGAGAACGGGAATGACTACTGGAGTTCCCGCGACCTCTGTGGTGCAATGGGCTATTCCGCTTATTGGAAATTCCAACGGGTTATTGATAAAGCCATCAAGGTTGCCGTAGAGAAAGGGATGAACGTGGACGAACATTTCAACCAAGCGGTTGACATGGTAAAGATAGGAAACGGCTCATTCCGCAAAGTGACCATCTTTCGTTTGTCTCGTATGGCAGGTATGATTATAGCGGAAAATGCCGATAATAGGAAAGTGCTTGTCCAACAAGCACGAGACTATTTCGGCCAATCTGTTTCTATGGCTGAGCTTGTTCATAATTCGATAAGTTCCAATATATTGCTATACAAAACAGCCCAAGGAGAAGCCCGTGTAGAAGTCATTTTCAACAGTGAGACTTTCTGGATGTCTCAAAAAAGAATGGCTGACTTGTACAACGTAGATGTGAGTACAATAAACTACCATCTCAAAGAGATATTCAAAAGTGGCGAGTTAAGCGAAAATTCAGTTATTCGAAAAATTCCAATAACTGCCAATGACGGAAAGGACTATAACACGTTAGTCTATAATCTTGACGCAATTATCGCCGTAGGATACAGGGTGAATAGTTATCAAGCGACTCAGTTCCGTATCTGGGCGACGTCCGTACTGAAAGAGTTTATCATTAAAGGCTATGCTCTTGATGATGAACGATTGAAGCAAGGTAAGCACTTCGGCAAGGACTACTTTGACGATTTGCTGGAACGCATTCGTGAAATACGCACATCAGAGCGTAGATATTACCAAAAGATAACAGACATCTATGCAGAGTGCAGTGCGGATTATGATGCAAAATCAGAAAGCACAAAACTGTTCTTCAAGATGGTGCAGAACATGATGCACCTTGCCGTTACTCATCAGACGGCTGCGGAAATCATCTATCAACGGGCAGACTCTGAGCAACCTTATATGGGACTTACCACTTGGAAGAAAGCTCCTGATGGGAGAGTGCAGAAGTCTGATACCATCGTTGCGAAGAACTATTTGTCGGACACAGAACTATCTCAGCTAAATCTTATCACTACAGCTTTCCTTGATACGGCGGAATCTCGTGCCCAACGTCATATTGTTTCCACAATGGACGATTGGAAGAAGTTCCTCCAGCAATATCTTGCCACTATGGGGTATGAACAATGTGATACAGCCGGAAAGGTATCACAAGAGGAAGCGCGAGATAAAGCTTATAGCGAGTACGAGAAATATAAACAGATTCAAGATCAATCATACATTTCGGATTTCGACCGTTTTAATGAGAGCAACGATGGAAACTCATTGCTCCCATTTAACCTTAATCCTTCAAAATAAAGACAACTATGGCAACAGATAATAAAAATAAAGTCCTCAATGTTCCCCATTTGAGATTCCCAGAGTTTAGTGGGGAGTGGGAAAGGAAAAGGTTAAAGGATGTATGCAATATAAGAACTGGCAATAAGAACACCCAAGACAAGTCCGATAATGGAATCTATCCATTTTATGTTCGCTCGCAAATTGTTGAACGAATTAACTCATGGACCTTTGATGGAGAGGCTATTCTAACAGCTGGTGACGGCGTAGGTGTTGGTAAGGTTTTCCATTATTCCACAGGGAAAATCGGTGTACATCAGCGCGTTTACATTCTGAGCGATTTCAAATGTGATGGTAAGTATCTGTATTCATACTTCGCAGGGAATTTCTATAATCGTGTTAAGCGAATGAGTGCTAAAAATTCTGTTGATTCTGTAAGAATGGAAATGATTGCAGATATGCCAATTGCTTTACCGTCTATTGAGGAACAAAAGAAAATAGGACATTTGTTGGCATTGCTTGATGATCGCATCGCCACCCAAAACAAAATCATTGAGGATTTGAAAATACTAAAGTCCGCAATAGCAGAAAGGTTATTCAATTCAACAGATGGTGATATTCTATCTCTTTCAGATGTATGTATCATACAGAAAGGCAAGCAAGTTAATGGTGAAGACCTTTCTGAAACAGGTAAGTTCTATGTTATGAATGGAGGGGTAGAACCATCGGGCTATTATGACCAATGCAACACACCTGCTAATACTATATCTATTAGCGAGGGTGGAAACTCATGTGGATATATACAATATAACAGGGACGCATTTTGGAGTGGTGGACATTGCTATACTCTCAATAATATTCAACCTAATGTTTGCAAGCTCTATCTCTATCACTATTTGAAAAGTCAAGAAAGTTCTATAATGAAGTTAAGAATAGGTACAGGACTACCCAACATTCAGAAAAAAGATTTAGAGAAGTTCCATATCCTTTTGACTTCTAAGGCAATACAGGAAAGTATTTCCGCATTTCTTACAACAATAGACAGAAAAATCACAAATGAAGATATGCTATTACAACGTTTTCAGAAGGGAAAGCAATACCTACTTCGCCAAATGTTTATATGAACATCTGCCGAAGTAAGTATGATTTCTGAATCAACATTGTTTTTAGAATTGCGCTCTCAATAGTTATTTTCTCATCTAATGAAACCATACACATAGCCATTCTATTTTGTTCTTCCAAGCAAGGCAATAATAGTTTGGCTTTATCTATATCCGTGTGATGTAAATGTATAATTGTACTACCTTTGGCATATTTTGCAAACTGATTCTTTGCTATATGATTAAAGAAATAACTAAGATATTGAGCATCGAAGTTGGAATTAACATGTATTCCAAACATGTCACCTCCCAAAATCACACCATCTACATTAATGGCAGAAGGCGCAATTAAGGAAACAGCATCAACTGTTGTAGAAGAAGGAAATAACAAATCCCCTTTTCTGCTTAAAGTCATTCCATCAATTTTTTTAGTATGGCTTTCTACCTTATTTATTATTGCTCCATATGTCGTGAAAAGCTCACCATAAATTATACATGGTACTCCAATCTCAGACAAATCATCTTTTGATAGATTACCGACAGAAAAAGGTTTACCCAACTCCTCGACACGAACACTGTGTTTTTTTACACACCGATAATGCTTTTCAATAATTGCGGACATTTCAGTTACACAATCCTTAATCAAAGGACTTGCTGCACAACTTACACAATCTGGAACTCCCAATGTACGCTTGTGTGATTGCCTAGAATGCCATTCATCCACATTACAAGAAAATTGTGTATCTGCAACTGGCTCATATCCTGTATATGGTGCCACAGGGCTTATTGGCTATACGAACGGCTACGCTTATAATGGTGAGTCAATTTTAATAGTCAAAGACGGTTCTGGCGTTGGCTCTTTATCGTATGCTAATGACTGCTATTCTGTAATTGGAACACTCAACTACCTAACAGCTAAAGGGAAATACTCAGTTCTTTACCTATATTATGCACTTATGGCGTTCAATTTCACTCCATATATAACAGGAATGGCTATTCCTCATATCTATTTCAAAGATTATGGGAAAGCAAAAGTATTCTGCCCATCCATTGAGAATCAGATAAGGATTGCGTCTTTGTTGCATAACATTGAGCAAAAGTTAGTTGTGGAGCAAAATCTTATTATATCACTAAGCGCACAAAAGTCTTACTTATTGCGTATGTTGTTTATATAAACATCGTACGCAATAGATGTTGTTTCTGTAATTTCAAGAATTTTAAGCAGTTCTGTTCCATAGAAAGTTTCTTCTCTATTGAGGATGTTAGATTTGTTATATTCTGTTGTTGAGCCTTAGATGGCAATGGGCTTTTGATATGATTAATGTCTTTAAGATATGCAGTTTTCATCGTCCCCTCTGTAATAATTCTGCCTACTTCTTTTGAGAAGTAAGAGGAAGACATCAGCAAATACAAATACTCCACATTGACATTTATGTTCGGAACAATGCCCAAAATACCTTGCTTGGTACAAACTGGGTATTTATTTATAGATATTGCTCCTATGGTCGCACCATTAGAATATATTACAGACTGTGATGGAATAAGCCATGCTGATGATTTTTGCATACCCAGTTCTGTTATAAAATCCTTATTGCTTGTCAGATATTTTTGAGACAAGTCATCAATCTTAATAAAAGGAATAGAACCTCCAGAATAATATTTACTTACCGATGTCGTTGGAGTTCCGCCTTCACCAGCTTTAATATATAAAGAAGCAAACGGATATAGTTCTCCCTTCAAAAGAACAGTCATCAATTCGTCAACAATTCCTTTGATTAAGGATTGCAGTTTCTCAATGATTTTGTTTTGGGTGGCGATGCGATCATCAAGTAACGAAATGAATTTTGAAAGTTTCTCTTGTTCTGTGGCTTGAGGCATTGTTACTACAATATCACCCATTGCCGCTTGTGATAATGTCGGAACGGCACCACCAACTATTATTTTCCTTATGGCATTTTGGAATTTGTTGGTTGACATTAACACACTAAGAAGATAGTTGTCACATTGAATATCCTTCAATACAACAACCTGCGGATTAAGAGTCGTTTTACAAATAAGCTTATCTACATAGGCAACTTTCCCAACAGTGGATCCCGTTTTTACGAAAATCACATCTCCTTGTTTGATCATTATCTCTGGTGATTCTTCGTATTTATAAAAGCTGATGTAGGTATTATCCTTATCATAAGTCAATTTGTTATTTTCGATGTTTGTTGGACTGAGGGCTATCGCCCCTTTCCCTTTAGTAACTATATCATTCGTTGTATAACCTCTAAAGCCTATACGTCCGACGATTGAGGCGACATCGCATAGTCTGTACTTCTCCCACTCCCCACTAAACTCTGGGAATCTCAAATGGGGAACATTGAGGACTTTAT
>OGYU01002392.1_pt1 | contig 12123 bp, 10 predicted proteins | sample 1576581 | NCBI WGS metagenome assembly OGYU01 (sample SAMEA3541547, study PRJEB24748) | human gut metagenome | biome: human gut; feature: human-associated habitat; material: faeces | place: China | collected 2012 | reverse complement strand
GCTTTGGCGGATGACTGGAAAATAGAAGAGAAAGCGGTTGCTGCTTTGAATGAATGGGGGTTGGTAGGAGTACCTCTTTCCTATCCCATGCATTTGTTGAGTGGCGGTGAGAAAACAAAAGTTTTTCTAGCAGGAATTACTATATACTCTCCTGCTTTTATTTTGATGGATGAGCCTACCAATCATTTGGATGACGAAAGCCGTATCCGGCTGTACCGTTTTATAACTACTGCTGCAGCAGGGATACTGGTTGTCAGCCACGACCGGACATTACTCAATTTACTTTTTTCTACCTATGAGCTTACTGCAAAAGGTGTCACTTATTATGCTGGAAATTACGATTTCTATAAAGAACAGAAGAAATTGGCTGTAGAAGCTCTGCAAACCCGGTTGAAGGAGAATGAAAAGCAATTACAAAAAGCCCGGAAGCAGGTACGTGAGGTAATGGAGCGTCAACAAAAGCATGATGTGCGAGGTAAAAAACAAAATGTGAAGAAAGGAGTCGGAAAGATGGCAATGCATACATTCAGGGATCAGGCTGAGAAAAGTACTGTCCGTTTAGGAGATGTTCATGTTGATAAGATCCGTTTTTTGGCAGGAGAAACAGTAGAACTGCATAAAGCTTTACCTGATATGAAGACGATGAAAGTAAATTTCAATTCATCTTCTTTGCATATCGGTAAAATACTTATCGTAGCTTCAAGTGTGAATTATTCGTATGGAGAAAATCCTTTGTGGTCTTCTCCTCTTGAGTTTACCATCAAAAGTGGTGACCGTATTCATTTGAAAGGAAGTAATGGTAGTGGTAAAACAACTTTATTGAGGTTGATAACCGGAAGTCTTGCTCCTACTCAAGGTTCTTTGATACAGGCAGAAGGGCTGACGTACGTTTATCTTGATCAGGAATATTCTATAATTCGTAATGATTTGTCGGTATTGGAACAATTTGCCTTATTCAATAGTGAATTGTATGATAATGAATTGAGAACGATTCTCAACCGTTTTTTGTTTCCTGTTTCCACATGGAACAAGAAGTGTAGCTATCTGAGTGGAGGTGAGAAGATGAAACTTTCTCTCTGTTGTCTTATGGTGAGTGCACAGGCCCCCGATGTTTTTATTGTGGATGAACCTACTAATAATATTGATATTCTGAGTATGGAGATATTGACCGAAACTTTGAAGGATTATCAAGGCACTTTGTTGGTGGTGAGTCATGACAACTATTTTGTGCAACAAATAAAGGCAGATAAGCAGATTGAGTTGTTCTGATGTTTTTATTTTGTCAAGTGCGGCATTTTTGTCAAATTCTATATTTAAAACAAAAATGCCGCAGACTTGATTTATTTTATTCGGAGTTATTATTGCAGTGTCAGCGTCTTTACTTGTAATTCGGCATCTTTAGAATTACCCCCTACCATTATATCGAAGTTTCCGGCTATGGTGCGCATGGTATTTGTCTGCGCGTCCCACCATTCCAATTGTTTGGGTGTTAACTCTAATTCTACATTGACTGTTTTTCCTGCAGGAATTTGTACACGTTTGAAAGCACGCAGTGTTTTAACCGGTCCTTCCGCATCTTCTTGTTTTTTCAGATATACCTGTACTACTTCTTCCCCGTCACGATTACCGGTATTGGTTACAGGAACAATAATTTTGGCAGTTTCCCCTACTTTAATCGTTTGCTCCAGTTTGATGTTACCATAGTTAAAAGTGGTATAACTCAAACCATAACCGAATGGGAAAAGAGGATCACCTTTAAAATAACGGTAAGTACGTCCTGTCATATTATAATCTTCAAAATCAGGTAATTGCGTTATATTCCGGTAAAAAGTAACGGGCAGTCGTCCTGCAGGATTGTAATCTCCAAACAAAACTTCGGCGGCAGCTTTACCTCCGGATTGTCCCGGATACCATGCTTGTAAAATGGCCTGACAATATTTGGTTTCGGGTTCCATGGCAATGGGTGATCCGGAAAAATTAACGAAAATAACTTTTTTCCCGGCATCACAGAGTGCTTTTATCAATTCACGCTGAACAGCCGGAAGTTCGATGTCAGTACGGTCTCCTTTGCGGAATCCCGGTAAATTGACACCCATCTCCTCTCCTTCCAAACTTGGAGATATACCGCCTGCAAATATAACTACATCAGCATCTTTCACTTTTGCTACCGTGTTTTTAATGTTGACTTCTTCTTTAAATCCAAGATCGAAATTCAACTGTGCATCTCCACTAAAGTATTGGAAGCGGATTTCTATATCGTATGGCTTGCCGGCTTCTGCATGCATGGCGTAAGCTTGTCCCCTGCCCCCATGTTTGTTGGTGAATTTCTTTACTTCTTCACCATTTATCAATAATTGTGTAGCTCCACAACTATAGAAGTTGAAAATAACCTCTCCTGTTTCCTGGGGGGTGAACACACTTTGATAGACGGCCGAGAAATCGGTCAGGTTCACACCGGGAGCAAATACGGTAGCTCCGGAAGTGCAAAGACGGAACGGTGTGGTAAGTTGTGCGGTGGCTACCGCATTTCCTTCATATTCCTTGTTGTTCCAATAGCGGGCGGAGAATCCTGGACCTTCTTTAGAAGTACACTGGCTGAAAACGCTTCTGATTAATGAGCGCTCCACCCAGCTGCAACCTTGTTCATAGATCAGTTTGTCATTCTCTCCCATGGCTGAGCGGATACCTTCCAATAAGGTGATCGTATGTTTGGGAGTACCGTTATAATTACCCCATTGCATCACAGAATCATTTGCGTTAGGTCCCATGACGGCGATGGTTTGTCCACCGCGTTTCAGTGGCAGGATATTATTTTTGTTCAGTAACAGCGTCATTGATTTGCGTGCTATATCTAGTGACAGGGAATCATGTTCTGCCGAGCAAACCACTGAATAAGGAATTTTAGTCCATTCCACTTTGTCAGGATCATCCATTTCCCCCAATTCAAAGCGTGCTTTTAATAATCGTTTTACGGATACATCAATGTCCTTTTCACTGATTAATCCTTTTTTAGCGCTTTCTACCAATGCTTTATAACTGGAACCACATTCCAGATCCGTACCGCTTAATACTGCGGCGGCAGAGGCCGATTCAGCATCCGGATGTGTTTTGTGTCCTTTTTCCCGATAGAAATCGTCAATAGCGCCACAATCTGAAAGTACAATGCCGTCATATCCCCAGTCTTGACGGAGAATTTGCATCAGCAGGCGGTCACTTCCGCAACACGGATTGCCTTCCAAACGGTTGTAGGCACACATTACCTCCTTTACTTTTGCTTCTTTTACTAATGCTTCGAAAGGTACAAGATAAGTTTCATGCAAGTCACGCGGTTTGATATTTTCCGCATTGAACTCATGACGATTCCATTCCGGCCCTGAATGGACGGCAAAGTGTTTGGCACAAGCGTGTATTTTATCGTATTTTTGATTAGCATCCATGCATTGCAATCCTTTCACCACATTTACCCCCATGACACTTGTCAGATAAGGATCTTCCCCATACGTTTCAATACCTCTCCCCCATCTGGGATCGCGATAAATATTGACGGTGGGTGTCCACATGGTCAGGCCTTGATACCGTTCGTAGCTTCCCGCCGCCGAGTATGCGGCATTTTTGGCCCGGGCTTCATCCGAAACTGCGGTATAGATGGTATGTATGGCATCGGGCTCAAAAGAGGCCGCCATACCTATAGGCTGAGGAAAGACGGTGGCCAGTCCGCTCCGTGCCACTCCGTGCAAGGCTTCGTTCCACCAATTATAAGGTTTAATGCCTAATCTTTCGACAGGTTTGGAGTTGTCCATCATTAAGGCAACTTTTTCTTCTAGAGTAAGTTGTTGCAATAAATCCTCTGCCCGTTCTTCGGGAGATAAACTGCTGTCTTTATAAGCCGGTTGATTGTTACAGCCGCTTAGCATCACAAGGGAAGCAAATAAATATAGAATTTTGTTTCTCATAGTAAAATGGTAAAAATGATTAGTTACACGGCAAAAATAGAATAATTATGAAAAAAGTCCGTGTATTTTTTGATTAAAAAGGTGGAAGATATTGTTTTTTATACAAAAAGGTGGGATAGATATAAAAAGTTTCCGGCCGGATACATCGTACCGACCGGAAACGTATGAGATACAGCAAATAATGACTATTTATATTCTGCCCAATCTATCAGGCGCATATCCCCTTTCTTGGCCAGCGTATCATGCATAGCCAATGCAGCCGGAATACAATGAGGAGTTTGTCCTTTGGAAGACATTTTTACATAATCCCAAAGAATGTTCTTATAATCCGGATGTGCACAATTTTCGATGATAGCCTTGGCGCGTTCTACCGGGCTCTTGCCGCGTAAGTCGGCAACACCTTGTTCAGTAATAAGGATATTGACATCGTGTTCACTGTGATCTTCGTGAGAAACCATAGGAACGATGGCACTGATTTTTCCTTCTTTTGCCACAGACGGGCAAGTAAAGATGGAAATATAGGCATTGCGGGTAAAGTCACCTGAGCCACCAATACCATTCATCATTTTGGTGCCGCTGATGTGAGTAGAATTTACATTACCGTAAATATCTGCTTCGATGGCTGTATTGATAGATATAACACCAAGACGACGGATAATTTCCGGGTTGTTTGAGATTTCAGACGGACGCATGACCAGTTTGTCACGGAAGAAGTCGATATCATCATAAATACCTTGCAGACATTCGTTGGTGACAGTCAATGAACAGGTACTTCCAAATTTTACACGTCCTTGGCGAATCAGGTCCACCACTGCGTCTTGTAATACTTCCGTATACATTTCGAAGGCGGGAATTGTTTTGTCTCGTCCCAAAGCACCCAATACGGCATTAGCAATGTTACCTACTCCACTCTGTAATGGCAGGAAGCTTGCAGGAATAATACCCCGTTTCATGTCAGCTGCCAGGAAGTCGGCAACATTTTGTCCAATCTGGTCGGTGATAGGATCCGGTGCGGTAAATGAACGGGCCTGGTCAGGGGTGTTTACTTCCACTACGCCGATGATTTTTTTCGGGTCTACCTGTACATAAGGCAGACCGATACGGTCGCTGGGTTTGTAAATAGGAATTTCACGACGGTAAGGCGGGTCAAGCGGTTCATAAACATCGTGCAGGCCCATACCGTTTTTACTGTGGGCAGCGTTCAATTCGATGATCACTTTATCTGCCAGACGTGCAATAGTCGGTGCAATTCCACCGGCGGCTGTCAGATAAACTTTGCCGTCGGGAGTGATTTCACACGCTTCCAGAATAGCGACATCTACTTTACCCATGAACCCGTAACGTACCTCCTGTGCCATTTGTGACAGATGGATATCGTTGTATGCTATTTCGCCGTTATTTACGGCTTTTCGGAAATCGGGGTTGGTTGTGTAAGGAGCACGGTAACGGATTGCCTTGACCCTGGATAAGATGCCGTCTGTAGCATCTCCTGTAGAAGCACCGGTAAAGATACTAATTTGAAAAGGGTTACCTTTGGCATGTTCTTCTTCTGCTATTTTTGCGACTTCGGGTGTTACGGCTTTCGGTGTTCCTGCCGGAGTAAAGCCGCTGAGTCCAATGTTGTAGCCATGCTTGATATAGCTGGCTGCTTCGGCTGCGGAAATAATATTAAATCCCATGATATTCAATGTGTTATTCTTATTAGTATAGTTGTTATTAATATTTGCGATTAAAAATCTCTGAATAAATAAAAGCACGTCGTGCCTCTTCTTTAGTACTCAGTCTTATAGGAGTCCGGTCTTCCCTTTTGTTCTCTTTCCGGGGTGAATCTGTTGGTTTCTTGACCATCGGCTGATGCTGCATGCGGGGAGTCTGAGGTGTGCGGACTGTTTGAACGGAAGAAACAGGAAGGTCCTCCTCTATGTTCTCCTGCTCTATTTCAGGAAATATATCTGCAAGCACTTTCTTTGGAGAAGGTGTTTTCTTCTCTTTGCCTGTTTTTGAGATTTGTTGCACGATGGCTGCAACAATGATTATTATAAATATGATAACCTGAATGATATCCATACTTTCCTTATTATATAATGAATGCTCAAAGTTAGAAAAATATTTCATAACCAACTCTATAAAAGGACATAAAAAAAGGAAGAGAACTTCACAGTTGTCTTCCCCTATTTTTTTAACCTAAACCTTAACTATGAAAAAATCTAATGTTTTTCGAAAGCAAATATGCGAATTATAATAATACGTTGGTAACGTTAACGGTCTTTTTTGTTCACTGGTTATAATTATTTAACAGTTAAATGCATAAATCTCTTATAATATCCAATTTTCGGCTCTTTTATTCGTTTAATTTGTCGGTAACTCCGTATCTTTGCCTACGAAACCATAAAACAGAGAAAATATGAAAGAAACAACAGGAGCAGACTTTAAATCTGCAACTGATTCCGAAAACAAGAAATTGTTTATTGAAACTTACGGATGCCAGATGAATGTTGCTGATAGTGAAGTGGTTGCTTCTATTATGCAAATGGCAGGTTACCATGTATGCGAAACATTGGATGAAGCGGATGCTGTATTTATGAATACCTGTTCCATTCGCGACAATGCAGAACAAAAGATTCTGAACCGTCTGGAGTTTTTCCATTCTATGAAGAAAAACAAACGCCGGAATCTGATTGTCGGTGTGTTGGGCTGCATGGCAGAACGTGTAAAAGATGATTTGATCGAGAACCATCATGTAGATCTTGTCGTAGGACCGGATGCCTATCTCACTTTGCCCGATTTGGTCGCTTCGGTGGAAGCGGGGGAGAAAGCCATTAATGTGGAGCTTTCTACTACAGAAACCTATCGTGAGGTAATTCCGTCCCGTATTTGCGGCAATCATATCTCCGGGTTTGTATCCATTATGCGTGGTTGCAATAATTTCTGTCATTATTGTATTGTACCGTATACCCGTGGGCGTGAGCGCAGCCGTGATGTGGAAAGTATTCTGAATGAGGTGCGTGACTTGGCAGACAAAGGTTATAAAGAAGTAACGTTGCTGGGACAGAATGTGAATTCTTATCGTTTTGAGAAAGAGGGTGAAATAATTACTTTCCCGATGCTGCTCCGCACAGTGGCCGAGGCGGTTCCGGACATGCGTGTTCGTTTTACCACTTCACATCCCAAGGATATGAGTGATGAAACCTTGCAAGTCATTGCGGAAACGCCTAATGTATGCAAGCATATTCATTTACCGGTACAGAGCGGCAGTTCGCGCATATTGAAGCTGATGAACCGCAAATATACCCGTGAGTGGTATTTGGAAAGGGTAGCGGCTATTCGCCGTATCATTCCCGATTGTGGTCTGAGTACTGATATTTTCTCCGGCTATCATTCGGAAACGGAAGAAGATCATCAGGAATCTCTATCCTTGATGCGTGAGTGTGCGTACGATTCCGCCTTTATGTTTAAATATTCCGAACGTCCCGGAACATATGCTTCCAAGCATCTGCCGGATGATGTACCCGAAGAGGTTAAGATACGCCGGCTGAATGAAATCATTGAATTGCAGAACCGTCTTTCTGCCGAAAGTAATGCCCGTGATGTAGGCAAGACCTTCGAAGTGATGGTAGAAGGTGTTTCCAAGCGTTCCAGAGAGCAGCTTTTTGGCCGTACACAGCAAAACAAGGTGGTGGTCTTTGATCGTGGGAATCATCGTATCGGTGATTTTGTCCATGTACGCATTACTGAAGCCAGTTCGGCTACATTGAAAGGAGAAGAGGTGTTCTGATGGGGAGAAAAGAAGAATATAAGGAAAAGAACTTGCAATATTTGCAAGTTCTTTCTACACAGGAAGGTATTTGTCCTTTACCTTGTAATATGTTTTATAAAGTATTGCAGACAGGTACGGGTACAGTTTCACCTACGATCCGCAGTATTGTCACCGTTCATTATCGGGGAAGTCTGATAAACGGAAAAGAGTTTGATAACTCCTATGACCGTAACTGTCCCGAAGCTTTCCGGCTGTGTGATGTCATAGAGGGATGGCAGCTAGCGCTTCAACGTATGCATGTAGGAGATAAATGGGTGGTTTATATTCCTTATACTATGGGATATGGCAACCGTACAAGCGGGCCGATTCCTGCTTTCTCTACATTAATATTTGAAGTGGAACTGCTGGGCATTGCATAATGCCTCCGGTTATCGGTTATGCAGCCTGTCATTCATCCGGTCTTCGTAACCGTCACGATATTTCTTTTCGGGCATAATCCATAAGATTATATAGACAATAATGCCCGAAAAGGCTGTGAAAACCGTGGCAAATGAATAGATAATGCGCACTACCGTAACATCCCAGCCAAAATAATCAGCCAGTCCCGCACATACTCCGGCTAGCATTCTGTTGTTGGAACGGGTCAGTTTTTTGTTTTCCATTTCCGTCTCTTTTTAAGTTATCTGCACAAATGTAGGAAAAGTAAAAACGAATTATTAACTTATACTCTTAAAAGTACTTAAAGGATAGTCCTTCTCATTCAATTTATTTGTTATTTTGCAGCAAATTAGGGCAAAAAGTGGATATACTCAAAATAAATACTTGTCCGTTGTGCGGCGGAAAACATTTGGGACATGCAATCACTTGTACGGATCACTATGCTTCGGGTGAACAATTCAATTTGGTTCGCTGCGATGATTGTGGCTTTATTTTTACACAAGGTGCACCCGTGGAAGCCGAGATAGGGCGATATTATGAGACCCCCGATTATATTTCACACACTGATACCCGCAAGGGGCTGATGAACCGTGTATACCATGAGGTACGCAAGTATATGCTGTCACGCAAAGCCAAGCTGATAAAACGGACATCCGGTTTGAGTAAAGGTACTTTGTTAGACATAGGTACCGGTACCGGATATTTCAGCAATGCTATGAAGGAGCGCGGATGGCGGGTGAAAGCGATAGAGAAAAGTCCGCAGGCGCGTTCGTTTGCCAAAGAGCATTTTGAATTGGATGTAGATACGGAGGATGCTTTGGCGGGATATGCCGATCATTCTTTTGATGCCATAACTTTATGGCATGTGATGGAGCATCTGGAGCATCTGAATGAAACGTGGGAGAAATTATTCAAGCTGTTGAAAGAGAGGGGAGTATTGATAGTGGCTGTGCCTAATCCCAGTTCGTATGATGCGGAAAAGTATAAGGAATGGTGGGCGGCATACGATGTGCCCCGTCATTTATGGCATTTTACACCTTCCGTCATGCAACAATTCGGTGTCAAGCATGGTTTTAAATTAGCGGAACAGCATCCGATGCCTTTTGATGCTTTTTATGTATCCATGTTGACGGAAAGATATAAAGGCAGCCGTTTGTCCTTTTTGAAGGGAATGTGGACGGGCCTGTTGGCCTGGTTCAGTTCACTGGCGAAAAAAGAACGCAGTAGTTCAATGATTTATGTATTCAGAAAGAAGTGATTATGGGAAAAAAATCAGGGTCCTTTTTCGATATGCAGTTCATTACCTCCAGCATCAGTACAATGCTGGTGTTGCTCTTGTTGGGGATGGTGGTATTCTTTGTGCTGTCTGCCAATAACTTATCCAAGTATGTACGCGAGAACATCAGTTTCTCCGTACTCATCAGCGATGATATGAAAGAAGCGGACGCTTTGAAATTCCAGAAAAAATTGAATGAGGAACCTTTTGTGAAAGAAACTTCCTATATATCGAAGGAGCAGGCGTTGAAAGAGCAGAGCGAAGCGATGGGTACAGACCCGGCTGAATTCTTGGGATATAATCCTTTTACAGCTTCTATTGAAATAAAACTGAATGCCGATTATGCCAATTCGGACAGCATTTCTTGGATAGAGCAGAAAATTATGCAGAACAAGAAAGTAATGGAAATCAACTATCCCCAGGATTTACTGGATGCAGTGAACAGCAATATACGGAAAATCAGTTTTTTGCTATTGGGACTGGCTGCGCTGCTTACCCTTATTTCTTTTGCGCTGATTAATAACACCATCCGTCTGGCCATTTATTCCAAACGTTTTCTGATTCATACCATGAAACTGGTAGGGGCAAGCTGGGGATTTATCCGTCGTCCTTTTTTGGTGCGGAATATATGGATAGGGATACTGGCCGCTGCCATGGCAGATGCGGCATTGATAGGAATGGCCTATGCGTTGGTAAGATATGAACCCGAATTGATTGAGATTATTACCCCTATGACCATGCTTATGGTAATGGGTTCTGTTTTTGTGTTTGGTGTGGTTATTACCTTTATGTGTGCATATATATCAATCAACAAATACTTGCGCATGAAAGCTAGTGCGTTGTATTACATTTAATAATAAAAGGATATGGATAGACAAAAATTCGCCTTTGATAAAACTAATTTTATATTGCTTGCCATAGGTATGGCAGTGATTATTGTCGGTTTTCTGCTGATGACAGGACCTAGTTCGACAGAAGGATATTTTGAGCCGGATATTTTTAGTGTACGTCGCATCAAAGTGGCGCCCGCAGTATGTTTCTTTGGCTTTATATTTATGATTTATGGCATTGTTCGCAAGCCAAAGGACAAGACAGAAGTGGTTAACTCTTGATTTTTTTAATTTTTAATTCTCAATTTTTATTTAAAGAATGGAATGGTTTGAGGCATTGATCCTTGGTTTGCTCCAAGGATTGACAGAGTATTTGCCGGTCAGCAGTAGTGGTCATCTGGCTATCGGTTCGGCATTGTTTGGCATACAAGGGGAAGATAATCTGACTTTTACCATAGCAGTGCATGTGGCTACGGTACTCAGTACTTTGGTTATATTATGGAAAGAAATAAGCTGGATATTCCGCGGCTTGTTCAAGTTTGAGATGAATGCGGAGACAAAATATGTGATCAATATCCTGGTATCCATGATTCCTATCGGCATTGTGGGTGTGTTTTTTAAAGATTATGTGGAAGAAATTTTCGGTTCCGGCTTGCTCATTGTAGGTTGTATGCTGTTATTGACAGCTTTGCTTCTTACTTTCTCTTATTATGCAAAACCTCGTTTGAAAGAGAACATCAGCATGAAGGATGCGTTTATTATAGGTCTGGCACAGGCTTGTGCCGTGATGCCGGGATTATCCCGTTCGGGTACTACCATTGCTACCGGTTTGTTGTTGGGAGACAACAAGGCGAAACTGGCTCAGTTCTCTTTCCTGATGGTGATTCCTCCTATATTGGGTGAGGCGTTGCTGGATGGTATGAAGATTGTAAAAGGAGCTGCAGCCGGCACATCAGATATATCTGTATTGTCATTGGTTGTAGGTTTTCTGGCAGCTTTCATATCGGGCTGTGTAGCTTGTAAGTGGATGATTAATATTGTGAAGAAAGGTAAGTTGATTTATTTTGCTATCTATTGTGCCATAGCCGGTGCCGTTACGATAGCGTGCACATTGATGTAATTGGATGAATTTTAAAGAAGGAGAAGTATTATACTTTGATAAACCGCTGAAATGGACCTCATTTGCAGTGGTGAACAAGATAAGATACCATATTTGCCGCAAACTGGGCGTGAAGAAAATAAAAGTGGGACATGCCGGGACATTAGACCCGCTGGCTACCGGGGTGATGATTATTTGTACAGGCAAGGCAACGAAACGCATCGAAGAGTTCCAGTATCATACCAAAGAATACATTGCCACCTTGCAGTTGGGGGCTACCACACCTTCATTCGACCTGGAGAAGGAGATAGATGCTACCTATCCTACGGAACATATCACCCGCGAGTTGGTAGAGGAAGCCTTGCAGCGTTTTATCGGCAGGATAGAACAGATTCCGCCTGTTTTCTCGGCTTGTAAGGTAGATGGTAAACGCGCTTACGATTTGGCTCGAAAAGGTGAGGATGTGGAGTTGAAAGCCAAGACGTTGATTATAGACGAGATAGAGTTGCTGGAATGTAATCTGCCTGAGATTAAAATCAGGGTAGTGTGCAGCAAGGGCACTTATATCCGTGCATTGGCCCGTGATATTGGCGAAGCTTTGAATAGCGGTGCTCATTTGACAGGGCTGATACGTACCCGGGTGGGGGATGTGAGACTGGAAGACTGTTTGTCGGTGGAAAGTTTTCCGGAATGGCTTGACCAACAAGAGATTGAAGAAGTTATAAACGAATAAGGAGAGATAAGATGAAACTGTCGCAATTTAAATTTAA
>OGYU01002382.1_pt1 | contig 12152 bp, 10 predicted proteins | sample 1576581 | NCBI WGS metagenome assembly OGYU01 (sample SAMEA3541547, study PRJEB24748) | human gut metagenome | biome: human gut; feature: human-associated habitat; material: faeces | place: China | collected 2012 | reverse complement strand
ATGGGATGCCAGCCACGGCATGGAAGAAATACGTGAATTTTGCTTCAAAGAATTTGCCGCCGTCTGTTTATTCTGGAACTTTTTATTCTCTAGTATCCCTGTAATATTACTTGTCACCCAAAAGGGGGCTATGCTTATTGTGACAGTTTCTTTAAAAAAAGCCTCATGCGGTCTTCCCATGGAAGAACCGCGTGAGGCTTTTTCACATATTCGCTATCACTTAGATCGCTGTCACAACTCCGTTTTCGCTGTCAAGCTCTACATAAGCGCTGGACTTTAATACCTCCAGTGCGTTCTTAGCGCCGATCAGTACCGGAATATCCAGACTGAGTCCTGCGATCGCCGCATGGCAGCTGTCGCTGTCCGCCTCCACGATGAGACCGGATGCCTGACGCATCTGCTCCATCATGCGGTTGTTGGTATCGGCTGCAACGATGATGTCTCCCTCTTTGAAGTTCGCAAGATCTTCCTCGCTGTGGCAGACGCACAGGTTTGCTGCAATCTTCTTACCTGCAATTCCTTTTCCCTTTACCAGAATATGTCCGGCTACCTGTACCTTGATGAGGTTGGTCGTTCCGGATACGCCGAGCGGTACGCCGGCAGTCAGAACAACCACGTCGCCCTTGCTGATCAGTAAAATTTTAGCCGTGATTATGTCGTGTGTCATGCTGTTTGGATTTATCTTTATGACACAGCTTGCACAGACCTTTAATCTGATGTCCGGTTCAACAAAGACCGACATTGTGGATATTATCGTACTGGCAGATGACAAGGCCAACTCCGTGCAGGATGCCCTGTCTTATTCTTTCGGATATAACAGCGGCATTAACAGTGAGGCTGCCACAAAAGCCATTTCAGAAATTGAATCTAAAAATAATACGACATTAAATACGAAAGATTACACCGACTGGTCAGAAATGGTCAATGCCTTATATGCCAATAAGAATATTCAGGCTGTTGTCATGAGTGATTCACTCCGTTCAACTTTAACGGAGGAATTTGAAACATTTGAAGATAAAACAAAGGTTATCGGAACGATTACGATTACTACCCAGGTCAAGCTTTCCGCTTCCGATAAAAAGGTCAATGAAGAACCGTTTGTCATTTATCTGTCCGGAAATGACGGATACGGTCCGGTTTCTTCCAACGGCCGCAGCGATGTCAATATTCTTGCCTGCATCAATCCTAAAACCCGTCAGGTACTGCTTGTTTCGACACCGCGTGATTACTATATCACAATTGAAAATGCTTCCGGAAAGTCTGGTCTTGATAAACTGACACACGCAGGAAATGCCGGTGTCGATTACTCTATTAAGGCATTGGAAAATCTCTACGGTGTTACCGTGGATTACTATGTAAAGATTAACTTTACCGGCTGTGTAAAAGTGGTTGATGCACTTGGCGGCATTACCATCAATTCAAGCGTGGACTTTACAAACGGTCAGGATGCAGCTCCTGAAAGCTATCATTTTACAGTCGGCGAAAACCAGTGTGACGGTGAAAAAACTCTTGCTTTCGTAAGAGAAAGACACGTTTTCGGCGATGGCGATTTCCAGCGTGGACGAAACCAGGCTGCTGCCATCACAGCAATTATCGACAAGGCGACTTCACCTTCGATTCTTGCCAATTACAGTGCAGTGTTAAGTTCTGTTTCTAATATGATTTTAACAAATATGCCGCCTGCAACGATGACGTCATTAATTAAAGGACAGATTGCCAACACAACTTCATGGAATGTCCAGTCTTACAGCGTAGAGGGAACGCCGGCATCCCGCGATTGTACCGTATATAACCTTTCAAAGAAGTCTGTTGACCTGCCGGATTACGATACCGTAAATACAGCAGTCGAACTGATTCAGAAAATCAACAACGGCGAAGTATTCGATGTTTCCGAATACGTTTCTTCTAATTAATCAGATCTCTGTAAAAAAACTGCCGCTGCAGGATATGTATATAAAATACATTGCCTGCCCGGCAGTTTTTTTGTCTGACCAGCTACCTCCGTGTGCTGTTCAGCCTTTCAGATCCATTGTCGGAAATACCATTGAAAAGTACGCTTCTCTTGCTTTGTTGTTGTAGCCGTTCATTCTGCCGTTTAACACGTCAGGATTCACATTGACAGGTCTCTCATCGGCGCGTCTTACGCGTGCTTTCTGTCTGCTCTGTTCTAATGCAAGCATCTGTTCAAAACTTTCGCTGCTGCTGTTTTTCTGTTCAGCGGCAACTCTGGCTGTATTTCCAACTTTTGAAACACTTTCGACTTTGTTAATGAGTTCCACCCTGTTTACGATAAATGTTTCTGCTGTAATCTCCTCCTTGAAATTATGCTGTACTTTCTTTTGTTTTATAGTTCTTTCATACTATATCGGCACATCTTGTGTCCTATTTATAGTATCGGCACATTTTCTAAAAATACTTAGCAATAATTTCGGCAACACCGTCTTCATCATTAGACGGTGCTATGATATCCGCTTTTTCTTTTACCGGCGGATACGCATTTTCCATGGCAGCGCCAAGACCGGCATATTCAATCATGGAAATGTCGTTCATGCCGTCACCGCAGGCAATCAGTTCTTCCCTTTGCAGTCCCAGCTTTTCAAGCAGCGCTGCAAGGGAACGGTCTTTTGCCACATTTTTCGGTACAATCTCTAAAAAATAATCGGCAGAACAGAATGCATCAATGACATCTCCATGCCGCTTCTGCAGTTCCTGCTGAATCGGTATCAGCTTTTCATGCTCCCCTGCAATTAAAAATTTGGCAACCGGATAATTTACATACTGTTCCAGATTTTCCACACAGCGGACGGACGCATCATTACATTTTGCCTCCCGCAGCACATATTCATCTGTATCACTTTCCGAAATTACCTCGTCCTTGTCATATGAAAGAGCATACACACCGTGTTCTTTTGCCAGTGTACAGACATCGTGTATACATTCCGGCGGGAAATTCCGGCTGTAAATGACTTCTTTGGTCTTACAGTTGATAATATTGCCGCCATTGTATGCCAGAATATAACCGCCGACACGGGAAAGTTCCAGCGCTTCTGCCACCGGCTCTATGCCAAACAGCGGTCTTCCAGATGCCAGAATAATATGCACGCCGCGCTCCGCCGCCTCCATAACCGCTTTTTTATTTTTGGTTGAAAGTTTTTTCTCACTATTAATTAATGTACCGTCCAAATCAAGGGCAAGTGCTTTATATTTCATTTTCTCTCCGTTCCATAAACTGCTTATTTCCTGCAGTTGCATTATCCTTTCTATATTTTTATTGCAATAATTCCAATTTTTAGTGTCACTATGCATTTATTTACTTTATCATTCCCTGCTTCTTTTTTCAATCGGAAGTTCGTGTTTTAACCGGTCCGCAGTTTATAAAATGCTTCAATGACATCCATTTTCCCATACCCGTAAATATTGTTCGGATACACCGTATTGTTTTCGCGCTTTGCCCCCCGGATTAACACCGATTTAACCTCGTTTGTTCCCATATAGGGCAGATTGCCGTCCGTAACACCCCATGTCAGAAGAAGGGCAGCAGCACCTGCCGCGTGGGCTGCTGCAACGCTTGTTCCTGTCCGTGTCGTATATCCCCCGCCTGCCCGGACACCATAGACGTCTACTCCAGGCGCGACAAAGTCCGGTTTTATCAGACCTGTCGCTGTATAACCGCGTCCGGATGCTACATAAGATGCATCCGTAATATGATTATATGCCCCGACACTGATTACGCGCTCTGCCGCACCGGGTTCTGTAAGTGTTGTGGAAGGATTGGAATTCAAAAAATACGTATCCCCTGATAAAAACTGCTTTAATGGCAGCCATGCATTATACCGTCCCACAATATTAGTCAGGCTGTATACATGAATTTTCCAGATTCCCTGTGCCGGATTTATAAAACGCATAAAAATAACTTCATAACCTGATGCAGATTCCACTACTCTGTAATTCACTGCAACCTGTGAACGTTCCAGTAAAAAATTGTAGACCCCTCCTGTATCAATTCTTGCCGGAATCCGTGAAATCCGCTCTCCAGAAGGAGAGGTAATTGCCACCGATAAGATATCAAGACTTTCCGCCCATATTTCCATCACAAATCCGCGTTCATCTGCACCGACGGTAATTTCTATTTCGGAGGGTTCTGTATCTGATACCGCCAGACCGGATGTGTGTGTTCTGTTATTAGCTTCATTTCCTGTACAGGTTACAACTACTGTATTGACCTGCCTTGCCAATGTATTTAATAAATCTGCAAACGGCAGCGCACCGGTTCTTGAACCGGAAGCCGTTCCCAGTCCGACGCAGATAACCAGCGGCTTTTTTTCTCTGATGGCATACTGCTGTAAAAAGCGCACCCCCATCATCATATCCGTTTCCGAATAGGCTTCTACCCGCTCCGGCAGCAGATAAAAGTCCCGCAGATATTTTTTGGCAGGTTTTAGCTTTACCATCAGAATCTCCGCCTCCGGCGCTGCTCCTATGTAATCTGCGGTTTCCGATGCGGCTGCAACCCCTGCAAGAAATGTTCCATGTCCGTTTTCATCTCTTGACGGCACAATATCATAGGGATTTTGTCCTTCACGCTCTGCCGCGAGTGCCGCATTAATGTCCTCCCGTGTATACACCGTGCCGTACTGTACCATGCCTTGTACCTGTTCTCTGTCATACTGCTCTGTCCCTGCTGCTTCTCCTGTATCTTCTTCATAATTTACAGATTGTATCGTCTGGTCCCAGACTGCCGCAATCCTGGTTCTGCCGCCTGACGCTTTAAAATCTTCTCTTAAATAGTCGATTCCGGTATCTAAAAAGCCAATCAGCACACCCTGCCCACGCACATTTAACAGGGGCTGATTCAGTGTTGCCGTAATTCCCGATGCATCAAAGCTGGTCGTGTCCATCAGTCCGTACAGTTTCGGCACGCTATAATATCCCTGTTGTATATTAATATTCCGGCTGCCCGGATAATTTGTATACAAAATACACCACGTATCATTAATACAAGAAATACAGACACCGTCCTGTCTTTGGATTTGTTCAAAATAAAGGGAATTATATTCAATAATATAATCCCCCGTTTCTTCCGATACAATGAGCGAACTGCAATCCGGCACTTTTTTTGCTCCCGCTTTTTTGTATAGTATATTCAGTTGTGCCTTTCCTTATGTATCCGTTTTATATCTGCTTTATCCTATGGATTTACTTTATCAGCCTGCTTTATCCGTTCTGCTGTGTCAGTGCCGGTATTTCCATGCCGCGCATCTGAATTACCGGCGCACCCGTCTTTTTAATGTAATCGCCTGTGATAACGACTGTTCCGATATTGTTGTCCTTTGGAATTTCATACATAATATCCAGCATATAATCTTCCAGAATGGACCGCAATGCACGCGCTCCGGTCTTTTTCTCCATTGCTTTTTGGGCAATTGCTTCCAGTGCATCATCCGTAAATTCAAGCTTTACTTCATCAAGTTCCAGCAGCTTTTCATACTGCTTTAAAATCGCATTGCGTGGTTCTTTCATAATCTTAACCAGCATATCTTTTGTCAGGTTTTCCAGTGAAAAGATAATGGGCAGTCTGCCTAAAAATTCCGGTATCATACCAAAATTGCGCAGGTCTTCTAAAGTTACCTGTTGCAGCAGGTTCGGGTCTTCATCATATTTATCCTTTAAATCTGCTGCAAATCCGATAGACGACTGCTGGTTTAAACGCTCTTTGATAATCTCATCCAGCTCCGGAAACGCGCCGCCACAGATAAATAAAATATTTTTCGTGCTGACTGTGACCTGCGGTACCATCGCATTTTTACTGGTTGCACCGACCGGCACCTCCACATCGCTTCCTTCTAACAGCTTTAACATGCCCTGCTGTACGGATTCTCCGCTGACATCACGGCTTCGAGTTTCCTTCTTTTTAGCAATCTTATCAATTTCATCAATAAAGATAATGCCGTGTTCTGCACGTTCTACATCATTATCCGCCGCCGCTAAAAGCTTGGATACCACACTTTCAATGTCATCACCGATATAGCCCGCTTCCGTAAGGGACGTTGCATCTGCAATTGCAAGCGGCACCTGCAGCAGGCGTGCCAGGGTCTTTACAAGATAGGTCTTTCCGCTTCCGGTCGGTCCGATCATTAACATATTGGACTTTTCAATCTCTACATCTGCCTGATCTCCTGCAGCTACCCTTTTATAGTGATTGTAAACAGCAACCGACATGACTTTCTTTGCATAGTCCTGTCCGACCACATATTCATCGAGCATATGCTTAATTTCGTGCGGCGCGGGAATGTTGCGTAAATCCAGTTTTTCTTCCGGTTTCTTTACCTTTTTCTTTTTCTTTATTTTCTGATTTTCCGGTATATCCATATCCTGATAGTTCATATTGCCAAACATTCCCATATTCGGCATCCCGCTCATTTTCATCATATCATCATAATTCATACCACTGTTATTGATAGTATCAAATGTCTTTTGCAGGCAGTCCTGGCACACATAGACATTTCCCGGCATTGCAATCATTTTACCCGCCTTGCTTTCCGGTCTTCTGCATATATAACAAATCTTTTCGTATTCCTCTTCCTGATTGTTGATTGTATCGTTATTTTCACTCATTTTTTCACCATTCTGCCGCAAAATACGGCACCTTCTTTTACTGTAATTTTGTATACACGTTTAGTATACAGATTTGTCTTTGTTTTTACAATAAAATCTCTATAAAAAAATACCCGGTATGATGCAGATGGACAACATCTGTCCCTGCATTTTACCGGATATTTTACTTTATTGATTTACAAATTTATGTTTGTGCTTTATGTGCTTTGCCGGTTCCTTTTAAAGAATTATGCCGGAATGCTTATCAGCTCTTTTTACCGAGAGTTACTTCAACACTCTTTAATACATACTCACTGCCTTCCTGATGATAGTACTGAACCGTTACCTTTTCACCGGCTGCGTAGTATTCCATAATAGACTTGAGGCTGGACATAGAGTTTACGGACTGGTCGTCAAAGCTTACAATAATATCATAAGCGCCCAGACCTGCCTGTGCAGCTGCTGAATTATTTTCAACGCTTCTGATTAAAACCCCCTGCGGATAACCATATGAAGAAGACATTGCACTTGTAATATCCACACCACTGATTCCCAGGTAAGCGGTTTCTGAACTTGAAACCTTGCTTCTTGTTTCACGGCTCATCAGGCTGTCAATGATATCCATGACATTCGATACCGGAATAGAATATGCCATACCTTCTACACCATCACTGGAAGTCTTTGCAAAGTTAATTGCGATAACCTTACCTTCTGCATTGAGTAATGCACCACCGCTGTTACCGGAATTAATCGCTGCATTTGTCATTAAAAGGCCTGAAAATGTTACATTATTAACAGTAATAGAACGGTTTGTCGCGCTGATAATACCATTTGTCACAGACTGGCCTTCACCCAATGCATTACCGATAGCAACAACCTCCTGTCCGATGGCTACATCATCACTGTCTGCCAGTTCTGCGATTGCAATACTGTTGATGGTTGAATCCTTAATATCTGAAAGATTGATTGCCACTACCGCAATATCCTTATCAGACTTTGAACCCTTTACGGTTGCACTGACAGATTCACCGTCCACAAAGACACATTTTAAATCATTTACATCACTAACTACGTGTGCATTCGTTACAACAAGCAGTTCTTTATCATTCTTACCGACAATAATACCGGTTCCGCTTGTCTGTGCTTCATAGGACTGGCTGCCGAACAGTCCATAGAAAGATGAAGAACTTCCTGAAGACACGGTTGTCGTACCGTTTAATGCCACCATTGCCGGAAGGGCTGCATTTGCAACGGACTGTGCATCCATACCCGTTGAAGCTGATGAAGTACTCTGTGCCGTTGTTGCGGTTACATTGGAAGTCACGGTTGCAATGTTGTTATAGTCGTTTGATGATTTTACCGGAAGAATAGTACTTCCCATGTAATATACGCCATACATTACTGCGCCGGCAATTACACCGAACACGGCTGCCGAACCTGCCAGTTTTGCAAGCCTTTCTCCAAAACCGTCTTTGTTTCTATCCTTCTTTTTCTTCTGCCTTCCATTCTGCTGATTCATACTGCCCTGCCCGGTGCCTGCCTGCTGATAGGAAGTATCCTGCTGGAATGTACTGCCCTGCTGATAGGAAGTATCCTGCTGGAATGTACTGCCCTGCTGATAATAGGAAGTGTTATTGTTTTCCTGTTCAAACGGAATATTTCCTGCGCTGTATCTGTATTCTGAACTTTCTGCCTGTGTTGTTTCCGTTGTATTTTCATCGTCGTAATGAATTCGTTCTCCTGTCTTTGGGTCAAATCTCGGTCTTGGGTTATACTGGTTATTTTCGTCGTTATACATATCGATTTCTCCTCTCTGTCGTGTCTTTTGTTCTTAGATAAAAAAGAACACATCTCGTCTATGCTTTGTAGTATAGTAACGAAATGTGTTCTAATTGTGTTTTCTCTGTTAAGAATTTCTGAACTCGCTCTGCGATAAAAAGGTAATTGTGATGCCTGCAGCACAATTATCTATGTGAAGAATCTTAAATTTAAGGATTCTTCACATTACTACTGTCCCGCTACTTCCATAACAGCCTTTGTAAGTTCTTCAAGTTTTGCATCTGCATCCGCTAAGTTGCTGCCCTTAACGCCCATGTAGAACTTAATCTTTGGTTCTGTTCCGGACGGTCTTGCACAGCACCATGCATTGTCAGAAAGTGCATAATATAATACGTTGGATGACGGAAGTCCGGTAGACTTCTTTTCGCCGGTCTTTAAATCAACACATTCATCCTTCTTGTAATCTCTTGCTTCGAGTACGTCCCATGAACCGAACTTCTTCGGTGTTTCGTTGCGGAGCTTATCCATCAGTTCTGCAATCTTTTCAGCCCCTTCTGCACCCTTCATGGTAATTGCCTTCTGACCTTCTTTGTAGTATCCGTATTTTTCAAAAATCTGAATCATCTGATCCCACAGAGTCATGTTCTTTGTCTTGTAGTATGCTGCTGCTTCACATAATGCCATAACGGCAACAACTGCATCCTTATCTCTTGCATGTGTACCGACAAGACAGCCATAGCTTTCTTCAAAACCAAATTCATATTCGTATGTACCCTGCTGTTCAAAGAACTTAATCTGCTCACCGATATACTTAAAGCCTGTTAATACCTCAATCAGCTTTACATTGTATTCTGCTGCAATGGCATCTGCCATATTGGTAGATACGATAGTCTTTACAAATGCGCCGTTATCGTGTAACAGATTCTTTTCCTTACGCTGTGAAAGCAGATATTCTGCAATCAGCATACCGGACATATTTCCTGTAAATGCCTTGTATTCGCCTGTCTTGGTGTCTTTTGAATATACACCGAGTCTGTCGGCATCCGGATCTGTTGCCAGAATGATATCTGCATCTTTTTCCTTTGCCAGCTTTAATGCCAGTGTGAATGCCTTTGGGTCTTCCGGGTTTGGATATTCAAGTGTTGTGAAATCCGGGTCCGGTTTTTCCTGTTCTTTTACAATATAAACATGCTTAAAGCCCAGTTCTTTTAAAATTCTTCTGACCGGAACGTTACCTGTTCCGTGGAACGGTGTGTATACAATCTTGATATCATCCGCTACCTGTCTGATAATATCACCGTTGATGCTCATTTTCTTTAAAGCCTTGATATAAGCTTCATCCATATCGTAGCCGATAACATTGTAAAGACCGCAGGCTTCTGCCTCGTCTTTTTCCATGGTCTTTACCGTATTGTAATCTGTAACAGCCTTTACTTCTGTAATAATCTGTGTATCCTTTGGTGCTGTAATCTGTGCGCCGTCTTCCCAATATACTTTGTAACCGTTGTATTCCGGTGGATTATGGCTGGCTGTAATGACAATACCTGCGATACAGTGCAACTGTCTTACGGCAAATGATAATTCCGGTGTCGGTCTTAATGACGGGAAGATATATGCCTTGATTCCGTTCGCATTCAGGCATAATGCTGCCTCGTCTGCAAATTCAGGGGACATTCTTCTTGAATCATATGCAATCGCAACGCCTCTGTCTGCTGCATTTTCCTTCTTAATAAAGTTTGCAAGTCCCTGTGTTGCCTTTCTGACAGTATAAATATTCATGCGGTTTGTACCGTTGCCGATAACACCTCTTAAACCACCTGTACCAAACTCTAAATCTTTATAAAAGCGGTCTTCAATCTCTTTTTCATTACCCTCAATTGATTTTAATTCAGCTCTTGTTGCCTCATCAAAATATTCATTGGCACACCACGCCTTGTAAGACTCCATGTAACCCATAACTTTAATCCTCCATATTTCTTCTTTTTACTGATTGAATTTATAAAAATTATAATACAATCCCTTTTTGAAATCAATCTTTTAATGATTCTTTAAATGCAGCAGCAACATTTTCCAACGCTTCCTGCTCATCCGGACCGTCTGCAATCAGCTCTATTTCATCACCGCATTTAATTCCTGCTGCTAAAATTGAAATGACACTCTTTGCATTGGCCGTCTTTCCTTCTCCATAAGCAAATGTAATATGGGAATCGTATTTGACAGCAGCATCGCACATTGCCCCCGCTGGTCTTAAATGTATTCCCAATGCACTTCCTACGACTATTTTTTCACTAACCATCTTTTCTCTCCCATCCGCTGTTTTCAGCTTTTTATTCTACCGGTTCTGGCCGGTTGTTTCAGAGGTACCGGCTGTTGTTGTTTCCTGTGTCTGCTGTGTTGTTGTTTCCGGCTGTGTCTGTGCTGCCTGCGCCTGTATCTTTACGGCTGCCTTATAGGTATCGTCCAGACTGCAGCCGCCCGGCAGCTGAAACTGTATCGATAATGTATATGTTCCTTCTTTTAAGCCTGTCAGATTCACCGTAGCTTTGATATCCGATGCCTGTGCTGCTGCCAGTGCTTCATCTGAACCTGTCAGTATTACATGAATGGTATCCTGATCGGTAATTGCCGCTTCCATACCTGATGATAAACCGGAAAATGTAATATCAGATGTCTTCACCGTAAATTCCCTGCTGTGTACATCGGAAATCTTTACCGTAATGGAAACAACCGAATCCGATACCACACTCACATCAGACGGCACAAAATCTTCCATCCACAGACGAAATGTCTTATCACTGCTTAACCCTGTCACCTTTAACTGGTCGGAAGGTATCGTAATCTGTGTAATCTGGTCTAAAACCTTTGTCTCTCCCGAAATCGTAATCTGGTCTGCGGAACTTTGTACCTTATGAACGCTATAACCGTCCGCCGGTTCACCCGAAACAGAATATTTTAACGGTACAGTTTTAGACTTTTTGACACTTGCCGTATATTCCACTTCACTCTTTGACAGTTCAAGCTGCGGATCATCAATTACATTGCCGTCCGCATCGTATAAAACAATCGGTACAACACTCTGGATATTATCCTGTGCATTGCTGATGTCGCAGATGGCTTTAACCTGCGCAATCTTTGCAATGGTGGTTGATGAACCGGTAATCTTGATGGTCGATGGCGATACGGACTGTTTCGTGACTACATAGCCTTCCGCTTCCGTACCGTTGACTTCCATGCCAACATCAAACTGCTGTGTTACCCTGTTTTCAATATCCAACTTAACCGCTGTTGTCTTTGGCGTTACTTCGACATTGGTCAGCGTTTTGCCGTCTTTGACAACCTTTACATCAATATCGGCATAATCGGCAAATGCCGTAATCCTGCTTAAATCTGCCGTGGCTACAATATCTGCCGCTTTAATATCCGTGATAACACTTTTAGGTCCGCTTACATAAACCGAAATTTTACTGCCATCTGTAATCTCATACGTATAGCCCTTATCCGTAAGACTTTCTGTATTAATCAGCTGCACCGGAACGGTACTGATTGTCACCCCCATGGTCGGGTCGTAAATATTGACAATAATCGTCCACAATACAATTGCGCATAAAGCTGACAGGATTTTCAGGCTGAAATTTCTAAATATCTTTTCTTTCATTTTTCAACCTTCCTCTCCAAATCTTAAACGACTTGACATCTACTGTTTTCTTGCGCAGATACTCCAGCTTATTTCTTAAAGAATCCCTGTCAATGTCGCGGATAATTGAACCGCCCACCGCCAC
>OGYU01002376.1_pt1 | contig 12169 bp, 21 predicted proteins | sample 1576581 | NCBI WGS metagenome assembly OGYU01 (sample SAMEA3541547, study PRJEB24748) | human gut metagenome | biome: human gut; feature: human-associated habitat; material: faeces | place: China | collected 2012 | reverse complement strand
CTTTTGGCTTTCCGCTTTAAATCGTTCCCCTTTAGGAATAACCCCAAGGATACGGATGCACTTTTCAGGATACGCATAAACAAATTCATAGCCAGCTAGTTTATGCTCAGATAGTACGCACTCCTCACGCTTTCGTGCAAAATTCCATTCATATTGTGAAAGTAGCATCTTGCGTGTCGCATCGTAATGCAATCTGCATTGTCTAGCCGTTTCTGTTTCTTCATCAAGGCCGTATATCCTACCGCCATTGATTAATGACAAAGCCATGTTGCAAATATCAGTAGGTGTCATATTGCCCCCCATTTTATAGTGAAAAAGAGGGATGCATACGCACCCCTCATTCTGTTATTCTGCAGTTTCTTCCGATTTCTTGCCTTTAGATTTAGTCTTTGGCTTATCTTCGCCATCTGCAGTTTCTTCGGTTTCTTCTGCTCCTACAGTTTCAAACAAAGTATCAAAATAATCTTTGTCATATTCTGCAACTTCTTCTTTTGTGAAAGTTACTGTTTCACCCTCATTAAGCAAGCCTAATGTATTGTGATACAGTTTTTTCTTAACGATATATTCCATGTGTACCCCCTATACTAAACGTACATCAGGTGTTAAGAATGCAGTGATTGTACCTGCAGTCATGTTATTGGCATTGAGTTTTAAGTATTTCTTAGCACCACTAGACAATCGCACTGCAACTTTAGTGCCAGCTTTAGCATTAGCCGCTAGCGTAATACCATGCAACAATACTGCATTTGCGATGTTTTCAGTGCTAGATGTATACAAGTTAAACAATGGTGTACCAGTTACATCTTTGTCGACGCGAATTACAAGCCACAAGGATTCTTCAGCATCACCGCCATTACCATTCATAACAACATCGGAGCTGACATTAGCCGTTACGGCTTGTTTGTAGAAAAATGTATTTTGTTTATCGATATACATGTAGTTACCCCCTATTATTGTACACGTGCTTCAGTAGACAATAACGCATCAGTTTTGCGTACTGGAATACCATTAGCACGTACTACTGTATGACCCATTTCTTGGTCTTCAGAAATAGTGTATTTGTGTGCTTCGTTTTTTTGCATACGTAAGAATGTACGTACAGTTGGGTTCATGTACCATACCGCACGGCCCATACCCATATTAGGGATAAGTTCTTCCGCTTTAATCATCAAGTTGATTAAGTCAGCACCAGTTTTTGCATCTTTAGTTAACGCATTAACATCGATGTTTGCGATACGTACAACATATCTCCAATCACGTACAGTTAAGCCTGTATCAAGTTTGTAATGTGTGCGATAGCCTTGGTAGTGACCGCCGTCAGCATCAGTCAATGTTTGTTCGCCTAAATCTTTATGCGTAATACCGCCTGTAGAACCTTTAGGATAGATACCATGTACAGTGTTTTTACCCCATACTACAAGATAGATGGATGTAAGGTTGGATGTACCGCCTGCATCAATAATGTTTTTACCGCTTTCTGCGGATTTATCATTATAACGTGCTGCCAAGCCTACGAATTTTTCAGGGGAATTTTCATCACCATAGAATAACGTAGAAGCCCATTCTTGGTTCATTGCTTCAAGGAAAGCATAATCTTCGGAAAGGCGGAATGCAGCGGAATTGCCGTTTAAATCTGCCAAGGATTTATCAATTTCAGCGTATGCTTCCAACATACCGCAAGTATCAGTTACTTGTTTGGTTTTGGATTTGCTAGGTTTAACACCATAGTTAAGCATGCGCCATGTAGCTTCAGGTAAGCCAGTACGTACAGTTGTTTTATGACCTGTAGGCAAGTTGCCCTCAACCATAGTCATATCTTGTACGATTTCATTTGTTTGGTTCATCATTTCGATGATTTGTGCAATTGCATTATTAGGATCTAATCGAGATTGCACATCTAAAAGTGTTGGGTTCATAGTTCCAATTGTAGCCATGTATTACTCCTCTTATTAATCACTACTTCATAGATGGATAAAGCATTTTTGCACGTTCCTCTTCGGAAATGTATGTGCTACCGCCTTGTCCGTTCCCTGCGTTGTTATCTTCGCTTGCCATACCAGCAATATGTGCGAATAGTTGAATTACTTCTACACGATTACCCAAGCCATTTTCAGCTAGGATTTCACGGATATTAGGAATTGTCTTTTCTACTGCTTCAACACCTGCGGCCGCTTGGCTGACAGTATCATCAAACTTATTGCCTAATACCTCACGAGCGTTATCTGCATAACCTTTGTATTGTGCTTTCAATGCTTCTTGCTTTTGGTTTTCGTAAGCCGTTACAAGATTGGTAGCATATTGATTACCAAACTTAGCCATCTCTAACGCTTGCTCTTGTGTAGCACCTACACCATTAAGCATTTTTGAAAACTCATCCGCGATGGTTTGGTCGACTTCGCCACCCTCGAATGCAGTTGAGAAATCATATACAGTAGGTTCTGCAGGTTGGTCGGTGTTAGTATCACCGCCACCGACTAAAATCGTACTTTGTTGGTCTTGTGTGTTCGTGTCCTGTGGTGTACCACCATTTGCACTATCCGTGTTATTGTTTGTGCCTTGTTCTAAATTTTCATCCATGGTTACTCACCTTTCTTTAATTCGTTTTCTTCAAGCGTTTTAAAATATTTCTGCATCTGAATATTTTCCAATTGCGCTAGATGGTATTTCTTAACACCCTCTACACCATCACCAATCTTTCCTAAATCGTTTTGTAACAAAATAGCAACAGCCCTCATTCCCTCGTTATAGAATGTTGTACTGTTGCCTGTGAAAGATTGGCTATTCAGTTTTGCCCTATCTAATATGCGATAAAAAAACCACCTACCGAGTTCAGTGCTCAGTACGTGGTTCAACGCTTCAATGTCGCGTTCACGCATATAATCTCTTTTTTGTTTCATCTAATATTCCATTCCCATTAACTGCTGCATTACAGGGTTTCCATCATTCGCTGCATCGGTTGCTTGTTTAGCTGCACTAGCCATTTGAGGTGCTAATTGTGCCATTTGTAATGCTTGTGCTTGTTCCTCTTGTTCTTGTTGTGCCTGTTGTTGTTCTTCCATCTTAGCTTGATATTCATCATTCGATACAATTACTTTTGCAGGTACACCGAGGTTAACACCATAATAATCCGCTGCTTCTTCAAAATTGAATTTTTGTAGAATATTAGGATTGCCCTGTGCTAATGACATAAGGAACGCAAAATACTGTTCGATTGATGTTAATGAAGATACTTTCTGAGCCTGTGCCAATGGTGAAATGTACTCTATTTTCACATCTTGGCCGTTTAACTCTTCCGCTAGTACTTCATCAATTGGCGGAAACACACCTGCACGATCTAATATCGCATAGGTACGTTCGATAATCGGATTAAGAAATTCAGATAGTAGCCGTTCCACTACAGGCCCTAATTGTTGTAACTTCTCTTGCGTGCGTTCCATGACTTCCCTTGCCGTCATTTGTCCATTGTCCATGTTATCAAGCATCAGGAATAAGTCAGCACTATATGCACGCTTGATACTGTCTTTAACTTCGATGATTTGTTGCATAATCCAATCAAGATTGATACCTACATTAAAGATAGGTTCAACTTTACCGCCTGTATCAACTTCGGTTATACCACCCGGAAATAGCGATACACTACCAATCACATCGGATGTTACGGCCATTGGTGGTTTCACTCCTAACTCAATAGCGGTTAGTCTATCTAGTTCCAACTTCTGCAGCATCATCGCATCAGATTGTGCAAACCATGCACTACCTTTACCATAGCCATTTAGATCATGTGTTGTGTGCCGTGCAATCGGAATAGGCCATTCTTCATAGCCACTATGTCGCAAGATTTCATCGTCTCTACTCCCCTCAACCCAGTAAATAGAGGAGTAAGGCATGTTCTTATTACCCAGCTTTCCGTTGCGGTCTTTGTTTTCACATACTAGCCAACAAACAGTATATGTAGATGCATTACCCTTGCCGTCATCGTATGCATTTTTAATCTTTTCAGTGCAGTTCTCGTATCCAAACTCTTCCACGAGTTGGTCGCAAGTCATGTTATACTTTCGCCCAAACGTGTTAACTTCACCATTAGCATTACATTCTAATGCGTAAGTACCGATTGGATACGATGTGAAACGCACACCAACTTTACCATCAGGCATGATAGACATAGGCGCTTGTCCGAATGGTAGTTCCATATAGACTTGGTGAACCACATTGTAGAAATTGGATTTTGCAAATACTGCATACAATATTTCTTCACGTTCATCTAATACTTTCGCTACATCGCTATTTGCTGCCATGTCTGTATTTTCCATGGTTAGCTTAAACCATTTACGGCTAGGCGGTGTCATCCCACTCATTACACCACTTGCAAATATTTGGCAACTTTCCCATGCAATACCAGTAAGGATTTTATCGGTATACAGCTTTGATTGGTCTTGCTCACCATCAAACACCCCAAGGAATGGCAACTGATAATCTCTAATCATCTTCCATTTCTCAACGTACTTTTGACGATTGGTAAACATCTGATTGAATTTAGCTTTTATTTTTTTATAGTCTTTCGGTTTAGTTACAGGCTTTTCTGTAGGTTGCCTTGCTAGGCTAGATAAGATAGTACTCATATTAACCGCCTAATGTTGTTTTGCCTGTAGCTTGGCTCAATGCACTAGCCAAGATGGTGCTATCATAACCAGTTTTCTTACGCTTTTTATCAGTGAACCATTGTTCATCTCTTTTTTGTGCCATATCATCAGTTTGTGCAACTGGTGTAGGCGATGGTGCTGGTTGCTTAATATCTGGTGTTTTAGCTTTCATACACATTCACATTCCCCCTTTACCCAAATGGTTTGTACTCAGTATTCGCTACTCTTCTGTGATTGCCATTTACTTTTTTAGTGACCCTAAATGCAAAGGTCAAGGCTAATGCATCGCCTTTATTTGGTGATGGTAAGCCTCGTTCTTTCATGTCTTTCTTGCTTTCCAGTTGTATTCGCCCATTCTTATCGATGATAGCCTCTGGGCTTGTTAAATCGTCATACAAGCCTTGGTCATTAGGTGGAATAGAACCGCCCTCTTTTAGCCATTCTTTCATTTCGCCCCACATGTACGCTCTCATATTGAGGTACATATTGTTAGGCGATGCACCACCAAAGGCAACTAACCGCCATTTTCTGCCCATTGACTTACCGATGCTATAAATACCTGTTCCGTAGCCTTGGTCGATAAACACTGCATCAGCTTTATATTCATCCTCGAATTGTGCTATTAGATTAGCCATTCGCATATCATCGTCATTCTTCTCAATTGTTGCCAAGCACTTCATGGAATAGCCATTACGCATTACGATTTCTAATGTATCACCACCAGTCCATGCAGGGTCTACACCGATAATTACAGGTAGGTTATCAAACTGTCCTACTTTGTATACTCGTTTCTGTGCTTCATCTACAATTGATGCGGATATGAATTGAGTATCAGATGCACTAGGGAATATCCCTCTTACACGCACCTTTACAAAGTCGCTATCCTCACCATGAATATCAACCCATTCTTGCAGCTTGGCTTTATTCGAGATTTTAACAGTACGGCTATCAATCTGATATGTAGTCCAATATGCACGATGCTTTCTGAAACATTCTCTAAACCTACCACTATTACGCGTAGGGTTTCCAAACACGCACCATATAATCTCGGTTTCCTTATCTGTTAAAGCACCCTCTGTTACTTCCCATATCTTATCGGATATTGCGGACGCTTCATCGAATATGATTAGTATTCTATTTCCTTGATTGTGCAAGCCTGCAAATGCTTCTGGATTACTTTCGCTCCATGGAATAGCATCTATCCGCCATGTTTTCTCGTACTATTTGTCAGCGCTAAACAATGCAGTAGCCGTGTATGTAAATAATTCCTTGCCTATGAATAGGTTGTACCATTTATTAAGTTCCGCCCAAGTCTTAGACCTTAACTGTGTATCAGTATTAGCGGTTACTACCCCTCTTGTATTCTCATGTGTAGCAATAGCGAATAGTATCAACAATGAAGAAAAAGCCGATTTGCCAATACCATGACCAGATGCAACTGCAATTTGTATTGCCTTAGCTAATGACTTTCCCTTGCGTAATTCTTCACCTATTTTCTTGAAAGTCTTTACTTGCCATTCGTCAGGGCCGTCAAAGTTTTCAAGCGGTGTTCCTTTTTCTCCCCAAGGGAATGCGAAATAAACAAAGCCTAATGGATCATGAGTAAACGAACCCAACGCATCAATCAGTTGTGCCTTGTTGTACTTCATCTGACTTCACCCTTGCTTGCTTCATGCGGTCAGATATATCAATCTCTATTTCCGCATCAAGTTTGACTTTCTCAGTAAATAGCATGTGCCGTTTCCCCAACAACTCGGCTGCTTTAGTTCTATCTGCAATTGATGTATCCAAGCCGAACGCATCTTTTTCTTCGCCATTCATAACCTTAGTTAGGTATTCCAATACTTCATCAGCAGTTGCGATTGTAGATTTATTCTTCTTTTCCATGTGAGATTGTATATATTGGCTCACGTTAGCATTTGACAACAATCTACTTCCCTGTTGCCTTGCACTATTCTCTGAATATCCAGCCTTTAATGCAGCATGTGTAGCATTAGCGGTCTTGATGTATTCAGTAGCAAATAGTAATTGTTTGTCAGTTAACTTTGTGTCATTCATACATCAATCACCACCTTTATATGTATTAACTAAAAAAAGTAACACCTCGTGTTGCTTGGTGCTACTGTACTCACTTTCTTTTTTATAGAGTTGTCCTTGTTTAAAGGTCTTACCTTTTTTGTACTTATGAGGAAATGTTAGTTTATATTCCTCTTCCGTGTACATTCGACTGACAATATATATCTTGCAAGGCTTATCATATTTGCTCCATGATTGCCTTACATCAAGTGTATATCGTCTACCATTCATCCGTAATGCGGTTAATAGTTTCTTTATCGTTGGTTGGTAGTTCACATCCAACACCACACAATACCGATTAAGATTAGTACCGCACATAAGATAGCTAAACCATCGATGAGTGTAATCATGTTATCGCCACGATGCTCGTATGCATATTTTGCTTTAGCCTGTAGTTCTTTATTGTTCAAGTCCTTGGCTGCTTGTTTGAATAGTTTTCTATCTTCAATGAATTGTTTAATTGCTTTAATCATTTTAGTACTTCACCACCTTTCCGCTTTAGCTTTCCATTAGATCGTACACACAAACCGCATGCACTTTTACTTGCATTCCCCTGTGTAATGTACGTTTGGCATAATCCGTCATATTCAATGACATTAGCCGTGCATTTTCCTTTCTTGTTGTTTAAGCATTTACGCTTACAACACATAATATCAGTCATCATTTCTCCCTTTTTGATAACTTTATGCAAAAAATGAGATATATCGCCGTGGATATACCTCATTATGTGATAGTTTTATTCATTTGTATTGTAACAATTATTCAAAACTGAATATCGTACAGTCAACGCTTACACACGTTCTAACATGTAGCCAGAACATGTGCATATGTTCCAGTACGTAACCAAAACAAAATACGATATTCACTTTTCAGCAATTATTGCATACTCAAAACCAAAGTTATATAGTTAGCTATTCGCTAACACGAGCATATGAATTGTAATCATGGTTAGCTCACTCTGTCTAACTCTCGTACAATACTCGGTTCTTAATGGAACATATATAGCTTTAGTTTTCAGTATGCAATTGCACTCTCTAAACTAATACCGCCAGTTGTTTGTAGTATGTAACATTTTTTCGCTTAAGGTTTTATCTCATGAACGTATAGTTGGTTGTTATTGCATAATTGGAAAGGATTATATGTGCGGTATTAGTTTACAAAATGCAATATAAGAGGTGCGGTGCAGTTAGAAAATAATATAGATTGTAATGACTTAGAAACAATACTCGTTGATTTTCAAATACAAAATTAAAAACCGCACCTCAATTGCTATTTAGTTTTTAGAATTGCTCATTGGCAACTCTTACACCTTATATTCTACTATATGTTGACTCGGACTTATACGGACATTTGCGGACATTTGTGGACATTTGCGGACAACTTTTCGCCACATTCAATCAATGCTCGTTGCTTATATCGTTTCGCCTGTTTAGTCGAGTAATTCCCAATCATCTTGTACGCATCTTCCGTTGTGGTATTCAATATGTACTCATATCTGAGAATTACCGCACCTAATTTTTCATCAAGGCTATCAATCAATGTGATCGCATCGCATTTTAACTCTGATAATTCGTCAATACGCTTATCACATTCTGCGACTGTATCAAGGAATCTAGCCACGCTACCCTCTAACCCTTGCGGAGTGCCACCGCCCGTTACTTTGTCTTTACTGTAATCAATCGCACCTATTGATGTAAGGTTCGCTCGTAGTTGATTGATTTCTTCCTTGATAGATGCAATCTGTACATCTATTAACTTAACAGGTTGTAGGTACTCAACCGCCTTTTCTATTAGTTGTTTTTCTTCATATTCTCCCAAGCATTCCACCTCACTCTTTAAACGCTAGTTCCGCATAATTCCAATTAACAGGTTCATAAGATATTACATTACTCCAAGATGTTCTTCCACCACACCACGTATACACTTTTCCATCTTCATATTTGGCAAAATATCTACATTTCCACACATCTTCAATTCTATTCCTTACAAAAATAGGTGTATCAACTTCTACTTTTGACCAATCAACAATACCTAGATATTCTGCAATATCAATTACTTGGTTTTTCTTTTCAAAACATGTACTAGCCACTTTTACACGTGGTAAAAAAGGAGTTAAACATTCTCTTCCACCGTTAAAAAAGAATAATACATCATGTTCAATTTCTGCTTTTCTAAAGCCTAGATCATACATGCGTTTAAATAGTTCATCTGTAAATTCTTTATCGTTCATAGTTATACCTCTTCGTATGTCATTTCAAATATATCAGGCTTACACGGATAAATCTCGCCTTTAACACCTTTGATAATGTAATCACCTAATGATGCTCTATGTTGCCCCTCTAACGTTTTAATGAGAAGTTTATTCTCAACAAAGCATATAAAGTCTTTTCCACAAAATTTCACACACTCTTCCCAATTTTTTCGCGTATACTGTATTGCTTCAATCACAACTGGTTTCTTTTTATAACGCTTAATCATACTGTATCCATTCTCCTTTATCTTCATTCCATTTGTACCATTCAACTTGTTTCAACTTTAATACTGCTCCTTTATGTAGCTCACCGATGCAAAATTCATCATCGCCACTTTCACAAGCCAGTTGCTTTAGAAATTCAAATGCACTTTCCCATGTATCATGTGGTGCTATGTAATAATCAGAATGTTCTGTATATCCGCTATAACCTAACATATTAACCTCTTGTGATAAGGCGGATATTTCACCGCCTATATCTATCCAATCAATACTTTAATCAAAATCACAAATCCAAATATCAAAGCTACTAGCGATACACCCATGATCGCATTAAAGAATAGTTCTTGTGCAAATTTAGTTGCTTTTTTATTCCGTTTAACTTTCATGTTAGCCATTGATTTTAAATCATTTGTTTTCGTTTGTAGATTTTCTACATCACCTGTATACATTCTCATTGGTGTACACATATTATTCACCCAACAACAACTTCATTGTTATACAAATCAATAACACGAACGCCCATATCAACGCACCTGTTGATAAAAGCGCAAACAAATTTTCATTTCTACACTTTCGTTCTGCATCAAGCATTGCTAAATGTCTTGCCATTGCAAGTCTTGATATTCTACGCTCATCTTCTATTTTTTTGATTTTACGTTCAATCTTTATTCTTTCTATATCTCGTTCAATCTCATTCATTATTTATTTGCTTTCAATGTTTCTACTTCCGCTACTAATTTAGTAACCAACTCTTCAAGTTGTTTGATTTTACCTTTATGGTTTAACTCATATTCAGAACCTTTACCAAGTCTAAAGGATACACCTGCATTAATCATCTTATTGGCTAATGTCGCACCCAAACTAAACATTACGTGTTCAGTTGGTGCATAAAATGCACCAACTGCTACATCATTTGCATTTTTATAATGGCCGTAACCAACAGCAAATGTTAATTTGTCATCAGAATTGTAGCCTAAATAGTGCAATGCACTTAATGCTGCATTAGATGCACCAGCTTTTGCCACTTCATGCATCACATTTGAGATTTGACCTACTGTATTACGTTCTAAATCCGTAATACGTGTTTCGTGATTATTAATTCTATCCGTATTGTTCAAAATGGCTTGGCTATTTTGCCCCACACGCTCGTTTGTAGCTGTTATAGAGTTATTAATCGTTGTAAATCCGTTATCAACCTTAGCGGTTAAATTTGAGATATTTGTAGTGTTACGTGTTACTCGTTTATCTAAACAATTTACATCCTTTTGTAATTTCGCAATGTGTGTTCCGTTTGTTTCAATTTCGTCATATGCAGCAAATAGCTGGCTGCCATTTACTGCGTCTAAACTGCTAGGGTCTACACGGCCCGCACTTACATTGTGCAGTTGTCTATTGTAATTGCTAATTCCACTATATGTATCGCTTTTCTTACTGCCAAAGGATACTACGCTATTAGGGCTTTCACCTGCGAACACGTGAGTTACCCCATTTAATACAACTTGTCGAACACCTACAGGGTTATCCGTTTGACTATTAGTACCAATCGCTACGGAATTTTGAATAGGTGCTGATGCATTATTACCAATAACCACCGCATCAATACCACGCACTACGCTATGTGTACCTACTACTACCGCCCCTTGATTATCAACTGTATTGTTAGCACCTAATACAGTTTGTTCTTTATTGTTGCCTACATAGTTGTTGTACCCAATTACGCTTGCTTGGTCTGCTTCAATTGTTCCGTTGCCACCACCGATTACAACGCTATCATTTCCTGTTGCTTTGTTATCACGGCCAATTGCAATTGTATTTGTGCCTGTAACTACTGTATTCGCCCCTACGGCTACAGAATTGTAACCGCTTACTACTGGTGCTTGTGTGTTAGGCTCTACAGGGCCTGTAACTACACCATTTGCAAATACATTACCGCTAATTGTACCCATAATCATTGTTGCTAATACTAATTTGTTCATATTTGTTTCTCCTTTTACTGTCTACTTTCTGTCTATCTACTGTCTTTTCTGTCTATTTACTGTCTTTTTATTTACCAGTACTACCATATCCACCATCGCCACGTTCTGTTTCACTGAGTATTTGAGTTTCTTCCACATCCACAACTGCGATTGGTACGATAATTAATTGTGCGATGCGATCGCCTCGTGCTACCTCATAATCCTTACAGGATACATTCTCATACACGATGCTTAACTCACCTCTATAATCTTCATCGATTATTCCTACACTATTAGCACATCTCAATGGTGTATTGCTCATGCTGCTTCTAGGCGCTAATAACCCCATGTGATTATGCGGAATTTCAACCGCTACACCTAATGGAATTTTTTTCTTGCTATCAGCAGGTATCCTCACATTAAAAGGGCAATATAGGTCTAGTCCTGCTGATAATTGCGGTAAATCAGAATTTACATCACCACGAGTAGGCAATTTTGCGTACTCATTCATTAACTTTACTTTCACTTTTTCACCTCGTTGTATCCGATTTCTATTAGTCTTTCTCTAATCGTTGTAAAAGATACATTCATAATTTCGCCTATTTTCTGATATGTCATTCCTTGTTCTCTTAACGCTATGGCTTTATCCACATCAATCGGCTTTCGATGGTTTTGTTTAACTCCTTTTGTGAAATTAACCAATCCGAGCATGCGTAATGCTTTACTAACACTCATATCTGCATACACGCAAGCACCGAGTGCTAACCAGTTTTGACAATTAGTAGGTATCATCACTATACCTGCTTCCTTTATATACTTCGAACCAATCATCTGCCCTCATGGTGATTAACCATTTAGCGTTATTCTTTCGATGTGCCACAATTGGCATTACATTTTTATGCTCGCTATCGTGAATTGCTTGTGCCATCGCTTTATCGATATTTAATGCTTGCACACGCTTTACCTCAATGTGGATATTAGGTAGTCCAACACAATCGCTAGCATCACCTGTATTTCCACAATAC
>OGYU01002371.1_pt1 | contig 12187 bp, 10 predicted proteins | sample 1576581 | NCBI WGS metagenome assembly OGYU01 (sample SAMEA3541547, study PRJEB24748) | human gut metagenome | biome: human gut; feature: human-associated habitat; material: faeces | place: China | collected 2012 | reverse complement strand
GGCAGGGCTGGCTATCCTTGTTTTGCTTTGTGCTTCTCTACCGTACATGAGCATTTGCGGAGGGATTATCGCCGCCGTAGCCTTCCATGAGGTTGACAGCACCCCACACGCCCAGACCGGCACCCAGTGCCACGACCAGAGTCTTCAGAACATCCACTGCACTGTTGAAAAATTCCATAATTGTATCTCCTTTGTTTTGAAAAAGTGACCCTGCACACGCCTGAAATCCAGTGATGAACTGCCGCAAACTGCGGCAAGCGCTGATTTGCTGGCGCGCCTTTTGGGCCAGGGTAAAAAATAACCGCTCGTCTTTGTCAGGCGGGCGGGAGTGAATCAACATCCACGAGGACGAACTGGTCATCCGAGTGGATTTTTTCTTTATGGCTCAGATATTTTTCAATATCCAGAGCGTTTTTGGGGTTGGCATCCGATGTTAATTTGTAGTTCGGATGCTGGGTCAAATCGTACTTGTCGCTCAAAAATGGGCGGACACCGCGCAGCTGCAGGATGCACTTGCCGCCATCCAGAACAGCAAGCTCATCCCGGCTCATCAGCTCGTGGCCGAGTTTCTGGTAGTTGGTGCCATAGCTTGGGCTATTGCCGCGGGTATCGGAATTGTTGTAGCTGTCGATGGTTTCCTTGCCGAGTGCTTCGGCAAGATCTTTAAGGGTAGTAGGCTCGCTGCCACCCAGAAATATCTGGCTGTCCATGTTGCCCACGATGGTATCCGCATTATCCTTGTAGATGGCTTTCAACTGGCTTCTGGTTTGCAGCACAAGGCAGGCCGAAATCTCGCGGCTGCGGATGGTTGCCACCAGCTTTTCCAATTGTGGGATTTGGCCGATATTTGCACACTCATCAATCAGACACCGCACATGGACAGGCAGCTTTCCGCCGTACACATCATCTGCCTTGTCACAGAGCAAATTGAAAAGCTGGGAGTAGATCATGCTGATAAGGAAATTGAACGTGCTGTCCGTATCCGACATGATAAGGAATAAGGCTGTTTTTCGGTCGCCCAGCTTATCCAGCTCCAGCTCATCGTACATGGTCGCATCCCGGATTTCTTGGATGTCAAAGGGCGAAAGGCGGGCACCGCAGGAAATCAGGATGGATTTTGCGGTCTTGCCGGCAGCCAATTTATAGAGCTTGTACTGCCGCCCTGCAAAGCTGTTTGGCTTCTTTTTTGCCAAATCTTCAAAGAGCAAATCAACCGGATTCTGATAATCCTCGTCCTCCTCGGACACCTGCATGGTGTTGAGCATTTCCAGCAGCGTAGCAAAATTCTGTTCCTCAGCCGGGGCTTCGTAGTGCAGATAGGCAATCAGCGAGGTCAGCAAAAGCCGTTCCGCCTTGTCCCAGAACGGATCGCCGCCCTGACCTTCACCTTTGGTGTTGGTCATAAGGGTCGTGACCAGCTTCAAAATATCCTTTTCCTCGTGGATATATGCGAACGGATTGTAGCGCATGGACTTGTGAAAATTTATGGTGTTCATCGTCCTGATTTTATATCCGTTCTTCAGCAAGGCAAGGCCGCATTCTTGAATGAGACCGCCTTTCGGGTTTTGTCAATAAGGAACAAGAAAATAGTATCTTGCTTTTAAGCGGTTTCATCGCCGCTGTCGTTCTGGATAAGGCGCACAACCTTGTCCGTAAAGGTTTCCCGGCTGGTTTCGCTGAAATGGATATGAATGTCAAAGGTCGTGCCGCCGATGTTCTTCACAAGGTCGGGTTTGGCGGTCAGAGGGGAAACGGCTGCGGGCTGCGTCCACATATGCAAATGCTCTCACAAGTGCATCCTCTAATCCCTTTTCTAAAATAAGGCTCTCAATCCGTGCAATAATCATAAAATCTTTTGTACGCTGCGCACGTTTCCCCGCTCTGATTTTTGCAGTAAAGTTTTCTATACTATCCTGTGTCTGCTCTACCTCTGTTCCAAACAAAGAGTTTTTCTTGAGTCCCGTCTTATCCTCGATAATAACTGCTGAGACCCCTACACGTTCTAATGTTCTTACGTTGTATACAAAATGCTCAATCATACCACCAGTATCCCCATCTAATATGATTGGCTTCGTTGTAACCTCCAACACGTCATCCACCGTACGAAGTCTGGAAGACATGTCTACCAGTTCAATATCAGGTTTTCCTTTCGCTGTCGAATCACACAGACTTGATAACCACATTGCATCAAATTGATCAATCTCACCGTTATTGGCCACAACTGTCTTTTCCGCTATCAATCCGGTCAGACCACTATGCACTTCCAGTGTCTTTACTATTGGACATAACTGTAATAATTGCCGTAACCGTTTTCTACGATATTCCGGCATAGCAGTCCTTTCTCGCATAACAGCTTCAATATTCCTTACCTGCTCATTATATGTATATGGGATTTCTATTAACTGACCTCCCCATTTTTTCAGATTTTCAATGACATTATCACGGATCACTTCCATTGGATCATTTAGCCAATTATCTCCATGTATAACATAATCCGGTTTTATTCTTTCTAAAATCGAACCATACATTACCTCGTCCTGAACAACCACCTCATCCACTTCCGGTATCTGTTCTAACATTTTTTTTCGTTCTTCAAATGATACCGTCGGAAAGCGGTTATATCGAATCATTGCAGTATCACTCAATACACCTGCAATCAATTTTCCATATTTTTTGCTTCCCGAATAATATTCAGGTGTCCTTCATGTATTACGTCCGTGCAAAAACAAGCATATACTTTTTTCATAAGCCAACCCCATGATATTTCATAAAATTATTTTTATTTTCTTCTGCAGTTTCCTTTGGTCTCCCCAGATCTGCCCTCGATTGCATTGCCACCTTTATCTCAATGAATGTAAGATTCCTTTTCTTTTTTATGTCACTCAACACCTTTGTTAAATCCTGCTGCTTATCCACGCAATACACCCTTTCATACCCAACGGTCCCGGCAATATCTGCATAGCTTAATCCCACACAACCAGTCGGCATTCCCCCTACCGATTCATGTGCGTCATTATTCAGACAAATATGGATCAAATTTTGCGGTTTCTGTTTTGCTATATATGCCATACTTCCCATATGCATAAGCACTGCTCCATCTCCATCCAGACAATACACCCTTTTTTTCTCTAATTTGTGAGCCATTCCAAGTGCGATCATAGATGCATGTCCCATTCCCCCTACCGTCAGGAAATCCTGTGCATGACTCCCTTTTATTCTATCACTCTGCTCATATACTTCTCTTGAAATCTTTCCTGTTGTAGAAATGACGACATCACTTTCATCCAACATTTTTATTATTGCCGCTATTGCATCTTCTCTTACTAAACTATTATTGTTTTTATAATCACTACTGTTATTATTCTGTAGAAAGTCTCTTTTCAAAACAAATGCGAATTGTTTTCCTTCTTTTAACACTTGTGCTGCTCTTTCAAAACTACGCATTATTTCCTGCATAGAAAGTTCCTTTTCCAACACTATATATTCGATTTCCAACACACGCAGTAAGTCTTCCGTTATTTTCCCCATATATTTATGCTGAGGTTCATCTTTCGTTCCTGGCTCACCGCGCCATCCCACTAATAATAACATTGGTATGCCATATACATCTTTATTAGCAAGCGATGTAATTGGATTTACTATATTTCCCAGCCCACTATTCTGCATATAAACGCAGGCTGGTACTCCAGTTGCCAAATAACTCCCAATCGCAATGCCAACAGCTGCCCCTTCATTTACCGGCACATAATGTTCAAATTCATTTTTCCCTGTCCCATTGATATAATCACAAAAAGACTTTAATGCAGAATCAGGCACCCCGGCTAATGTTTTTATTCCTATTTTTTTTATTTGCTCAACAAAATCTGTTACTAACATGTCTTATACCTCGAATCCAGCTGGCTCAATTCCTCCAGTGTATCAACTTCTATTACACTTTCCGGTGATATTTCCTCTACCTGAACCTTTAAACGTTTTAATTCCTGATCAACAATCTCATCCCAAAATAATTTCTCATGTCCTGGTTTCTTATATGATGCTTCAATTGCTTTTTTTATGATTAACGCATCTGACCTTTTCCAATAAGAAATACCTGCCATGTTATATGTGTCTGTACCGCCTTTTCCTACTCTTGTAATATTACCATTTTGCACATCGAATACCCAGTCCGAAGAATAGCCCTCTATCATTTTTCCAAAATAACACGAAGTTGAATATTGTCTCAAAAAAATAGTATCATCGGGCACATACAAATCAGCTTCACAAATAAAACAATCTGAACTTCCAAGAATGTCTCTCACTGCATACAATGACGAAATATTGTTTTTTTCAAATATTCTTTATTTTCAACAATCTCTAAGTTATCATATTTTTCTAACAAATAAGAAAATTGTTCTTTTAAATAACCAACAACAACATATATTCTTTTTATTCCCCGCCGTTCTAAAGCGCAAATAACCGTTTCTATCAGAGGTGTTCCCATAACAGGAACAAGTGGCTTAGGAATCTGCTCTGTCAGCGGGCGCATTCTTGTACCTAATCCTGCAGCCATTAAAATAGCTATCTCATCTTTTTCTTTCAACATATTTTAAATATCCGTTCCTCATTTCTGGTAATACACTGGCAAAGAAACTCCCATCTGCTTTAATCCTTCTTCAAATATTTCAAAGAAGTCTTCAATATCAGTTTCGTCAATAGCACCTAACGCACATAAGCGAAATGTCTCCGTATTATTAATTTTACCCGGATAAATGGTAAAACCTCTCTCATAGCAGAAATCATGGATGGCAGAAAAACTCCAGTTTGGATCATCAGGATATTTCACTGCAGCCACCAGTCCCGCCTGCCATTCCTTCTTTATCACATTCTGAAAGCCCAGTCGTTCAAGGCCACTGTACAATGCATCATATACTCTGGTATGGCGCTTCCACTTTTCCTGCTCTCCTTCCGCAAAATACTCTGCTATTGCCTGACGCATTGCATAAACTGTCTGTACTGGCGGCGTAAAGTGCATTTCTCCATGTTTTTCGAAATAGTCATATTGTAAATACAAATTGCAATAATAGGAACGTTTGGGATAATCTTTTGACCTCTCTATTATGCTTTTATTACCAATCACAAATGATACACCTGTCATCGCCATTAATCCTTTTTGCGCAGATGCCATACAGAAGTCAATATTATCCTTCTTAATATCAATCGGCCTCATCGCATATGTCGATGTAGTATCTACCACAAAAACCGCTCCATACCGATGTACAAGTGCTCCGATTTCCCGCACCGGATTTAAGATACCTGTTCCTGTTTCATTATGTGTTGTATATACAAGTGCTATATCGTTATTTTCTTTTAGTACCTGTTCTATCAGCTCTAATGATGGTCTTTCATCTATTGGGAACTCCAGATTAATGAACGGCATTCCATAATATTCACATATCTCTACCGCTCTGGAACTATATGCTCCATTATTAATGATCAGAATTTTCTTCTCTTCCGGCAATAATGAATTTAAACAGACATCCATAGAAATCGTACCCGAACCACAAAACAATACAGATGTATCATCCTGCTCATCTCCATGCACAATTTTAACTAGATCTTTTCGTATCTGCTTCATAATTTCAACAAATTCCTGTTCCCTCGGGCAGATATCCGGCACTACCTGTGCCTGTTTTACTGTATCGGTTGTCGTAGCCGGTCCCGGATTTAACAATATATTTCGTTTCATAGTTCTCTCTCCCATTATACATCAAATCTCAACGCGCCATTTAATAAATACACAGATTTGCTATCTGCCTCATAATAATATCTAAGCATTCCTTTTCAACATCTTCAGCATAAACATTTCTTCCTTCTTTATCTGTAAGACAAATTGAATAATCTCCAATCTCAAATCTTCCATCATATCCAACCGGAATCGGGTTGCAAAAATAAAATCGATAGTTTTCGCTTACCAGTGCCGCTCTATAATAATCTTTTGGATGCAAACTCTCTGTTAACGCCCATCTTCTTCCACTTCCACCAAATATTCTTGGAGTTCGTCCCTCAACCCCCTGTTCACAATATGCTATTCCCGCCATCTTACATAAAATTGCCGTATAATCCAAAGATGACATAACTTCCTCTGTTTCGCCTTTAAGTTGTCCATTTCGAAACATAAATGCTATATTTGTTCTTTCCGGTCCTAAAAACTGCCCATCCTCCGGTATCAAAAATCCTTGTCCATGGTCTGAAAACAATGCCACTATAAGTTCATTTTCTTCATATGTATTCTCCAAATATGAAAATAACATTCCCAAATAACGATCCATATATTGTAACATCTGTTCATATTGAATTTTTTTAGCCATATCATATTTTTGTTTTACAGATGTCTCGCTTCCTTTTTCGCATACGCGATCTTCTATTTTCAAATGCGTCTGCACGCTGGTTGGTAATTCCATTTCATCAGCAACATCATGTAAATCCCCTAACGATACCCACACAAACTGATTAATCTCTTTTAATGCATCTATTTCATTGATAACACCGCCAATCATTTTTTCGACTGAAAACCCTGTGTGTTGCAATTGATAAATAAATCGGTCACATCCCCTTGCGTACCCATATGATGGGATTATTCTCCAATCGCCTGAAAAAGCAGATGTATAGTATCCCGACTCATGAAAATATTCCATCAGTGTTTTAACTGAATTTGGAAGTTTCCAATCAATTTCATTATGAAACATCATATGTTGGGTTGTTGCAAGTCCTGACATAACTCCAGCTATACTCGGATATGTCCATTCCCCAGAACTGTAAGCCTGTTTACAAACCATTCCATTTTTGAAAAATTTTGCAGTATTAGGCATTAGGTATGCAAATTTATCTGCTGTCAGCAATACCTGTGCCAGACCATCAACAAATATACTTAACACCAATCTTTTCTTATTTTTATCACTTTTAATCGGTATTGGATTTCCCCAATAACATATATCCGAAGATATTATTTCCCTGCCGCCTCCGACTCTATAATAATAAAAGCTTTTAATGTCTCGCTGAATAACTGGCATTTTCCCATTATCTGTTTCAAACCAATGGGTAGTATTTTTTTCCACCGCTACTGGAACAATCCATTTTTTCTCTGTATCAGGGAGTTTCAAGTAATTTGCCTCTACAACTTCCTGAAATTCTATTTTCCAGTGCACTGCATCCAGTTCATTTATTACATGCCTAGGTCTATGATACATTCCAACATATTTTTTTACTTCTTCACTCTCATAATAATAATCGCCACCAATATGCTCAAACGTCCTAAAACGCCGCTCATTATATCCAAATTGATTTTTTTCATAACCAAGAAATGCTGGTATCATTTTTTGAGACAAATATATCTTCTGTTCATCAGGTAAATAAGTGATTAGTTCTTCCAACTGTTCTAACGAACCTTTTGCTAATAATTCGCAATCTCTGCATATTTTCTCTTCTCCTGCAAATGACGCTAATAATTTGGATATACAATAATGCTTATACGCTTCAATATACTTTGATTGATCCTTATATGCTTCTGCCAGTTTAAGATGGATTTCTAATAAATATGGGTTCTTTCTTAATGCCTGTTTTCCGATTTCAATTGCTGCCTGTATTTTATTCTCATAGATAAAAAGGCACATTTTCATCAGAAAGATATCCATGTCATCAGAAAATTCATTTTCATATTCTAAAATCATTGTTTGTATATCATTTGCATTTTCTTTTTGGTCAAATAAATCCCATATCTTTTCCTTCTTGTCATTTTTCATAACACATCTTGTCACCATTATTTTTCTTCCTCTTCCAGCTAATCAAATATTTCATTTTCAATTTATTTTGTTTGCTTTTGACTATTGTCAAGATCTTTTTTATACTTCTCAACGTCTTTAAAGAAACTTATTACAATCAAAATCATTACCATACCAATTGGAAATGCTGCAATAATGCTTACCGATTGCAGGTTACTCATAGAACTATTTGTGAATAACAAAGCAATCGGAAACAGAATCAATAAAATACACCATATCAGCTGCACAACTTTATGTGGCTGCTTCTGCCCATCCAATTTACGATAGCTATAACAAGAAGCTATCAATGCAATTGAATCAAATGATGTCGCATAAAATGCAATCATCGTAAATACCACTGCCAACAGTACTATTGTTGCACCCGGAAGTGTTTTAATAATGCTTACGATTATATGATATAAATCTCCTGTCCGATTATATTCACCCACATAATCTACCGTCCCAGACATCTGCATTTCCATTGAATAATTTCCTAAAACGATAAAGCTTACCATAGTAGACCCCGCACCAAACATATATCCACCCAGAATTACCTGCCGTATGCTCCTGCCCTTTGAAATTCTTCCAATAAAAAACGGGGAAGCTACACACCATACCATCCAATAAGCCCAATAATAAATTGTCCAATTCTGAGGAAAATAAGATGTCCTTAACGGGTCTGTATCAGTAGCTAAACTTATGAAATTCTGCATCATGATACCCAAAGAAGATATCCCACTTTCAATAATATATCGGGTTTTTCCACCAAATAATAATACATACAATAAGATTCCGAAAAACATGTAAATGCAGATTTTTGCAAGGAAACTGATTCCATGAAATCCATGAAGTAAAGAATATGTATAAATTAAACATGTGATAATCAGAATGATCAAGTTCAAGGCTGTACGCTCTAACTGTATCTGAAAAACATCCGTTAAAATTTCTGATATAAGCGGTGTGGCAATACCAAATGTTGTTGCTGTACCAGCAATCAATGCAAATACTGCCAATAGATCTATCATTCTTCCACCAATGCCATCGGTTTGTTTTCCTAATATTGGTCTGCATGCTTCTGAATATTTTTGACGTTCTCTATTTCGAACATGTAACATAAAACCAAATGCCACTGCAAGCACCAAATAAAAACTCCATGGAATAAAACTCCAATGAAACAGTGGATATATACCAGCCCATTTCTGAATGTTTCCTAGTTCTATGATATGTGGATCTGATGCATACATCATCCATTCTGAAAAAGAATAAAATAAAATGTCTGCTGCCAATCCGCAGGTAAACATCATTGCTCCCCATGAAAAAAAAGAATTTTTAGGTTTTTCTCCCTGTGTTCCCAAAATAATATTTCCATATTTTGAGCCCGCAAGATAGATGGAAACACAAAAAAAAACTATCCCTATCATAATATAATAACTTCCAAAAGTATCTCCTAAGAAAAATCGTATCCGACCAAGAATATAATTAGATTGCTCTGGCAATATGATAAATAATACGAATAAACTAATGATTAATAAAAATGGCACGATTGTAATTAACCAATCAATTTGTTCACGTTCTTTTTTTTTCATGCTAGTCCCTTTTCCCTATATTTCACATAGTTATTATCTATGCTTATCAGCTCTTCTAAACTATCTATCTCTATCACATCATCTGGCTGCATTTCAAAAATACCAAGCTGATACTCCTGTGAATGACAGAACATAACAATATCATCCCAATATATTTGTGTGTTGTGCTTTTGTTCAAACTCGAGTTCCAGATGTTTTTTTAGTTTTCTTCCATCCTCAGCTGTCCAACGCGAAATGCTATACAGTTGCCATCCACATCCCCCCCCAACTCTGCTACAAGCTGTCACAATTCCATCTTTCACTGTCTGAAGCCACTCATCCGTCTCTTCAAATGTCCATACACTATTATACCCCGACCGGCAAAACTCCGATATCAAAATTCTCTCATTACATATGATCTGATCTCCATCTAGAATAATTGCATTTTCAAGATATTTCCGCGCAACATACAATGATGAAATGTTATTGCATGTTGCATAATATGGATTCTCAATCAATGTTATCCCCTGATACTCCTTCCGTATCTCACAAAATTGCTCTTTTAAATATCCTACTACAATATAAATCTCTGTAATATCATTCTGATACAGTGCCTTTATTATCGTATCAATCATTCTAACTCCATTTACCTTTACCAAAGGTTTGGGCGTTCCTAATGTAACGGGGTTCATTCTTTTTCCTATTCCGGCTGCCAGGATTATGGCACGTTCTACTTTATGCATGTAATGTTCTCTCCATTTCCTGCAATTTCAACAGTGCAATATAAGAATACTCTTTTGCATACTGATACTGATGGGTTGCATACTCCATAAAACTATTTCCCAATTTTTCTTTATATTCACACCAATTACTCCACAAAAGACCACCCACTGCAATATAACAATAAATCTTTGTTCTGATTCTTTTCGAACAGCCCTCTGGAAAATAAGCATCAATCAATTGTTCCATATGTTCTCTGTCATATAATGAATAAATACCAAACATAGCGATATCCACATGTGGATCCTGCATTCCTGCATATTCCCAATCAATCAACTTAATCTGTTCTTTTCCGTACTCATCTTTTACAAACAAGAAATTATCTGGAACTGCATCAATATGTGTCAGTACCTTTTCTTCTATATTGCGATCAATAAATGATTTTAACCAGTAAACATCCCTCTTTGTTTTTTCATAGTCTGCATAGACAGATTTTGAATTTCCCCGAAGCAACTCATACTTTTCAATCTGACCAAAAAGATCAAACGTATGGCCGACAGCTAACTTTTTGTCATGAAATCTTTTCAGGCATTCCATGCTTCTTTTTACATCCAAACCATTCATCGGATCACATACCCGCGAATTTTCCAAAAACTCCGATATTTTATATCCTTTTTCAGAATCTATATAAATGACCGGATCACAAATATCCATATCACGGATTGCTTCATATACCTCTTTTTCCTGACACCGATCAATCAGTTTTTCTGTACCAACTCCTGAAATTCGTATCATATAACGTTTGCCTTTACATCGAAATGTAAATGACCGATTCGTCATTCCCTTTTTCATAATATCTATATCTGTAATATCTTGGTTGTTAACATGAAGTGCTTCACAAATTACTGTAAGTGCTTCTTCATCCAATAATTTATCCTGTTTTAACTTTAACATATCGTCTCCTATATGCAAATAAGCCTTTTCTGTAATTTTACTTTATGATACAATTATAACAGATAGGAGGCTATTGTACAATGAAACAACCAGATAAAGACCTCATTGAATCTGCTTTGCAGCACTCTAATATGAATTTAGTAGAAACACTCTTACAGGATTTACATCTCATTTATCCATATGACCGAGATTTTTATTTTTATCAATGTATTTATTTTCTTACAATTAAGCAATATGAACAGGCTCAAAATATTATAACAGACTGTCTCCGTAAATTTCCAACCAGTTATGAATGCTATTATTACCAAGCAAGTATTTATCAGGCTCAGAATATGACTTTACCTGCATTAAAAAATTATGAGATCTGTGCTTTTTTATTTGATTATTTCAACGCAGACTGGAATGATATCCGAACTGATGCAAATACTCAAATAAGCATTTTGAGTTCTCAACTTAAAATACTTATTGATGAATATACTGAAAAAAAGGATTTAAAGGGTTTGCTTGATATAGCAGCATTTTTTGAACGCCGAGAAACAATTTGGGGGAAAAATGACTCTGCCCCCCGTGATCCAAATAACTATGTAATCGGTAACAAGTATTACGTATCCGATACTGAAGCAAGGTATATTGGCATCTATCGCAATCCAACCCATTATGTTACCAAGCAAATCCACAACATGAGTCTCGTATATAACCAGGGGGAATTTTTAAAATTTCATGAATATGGGGTGTCCTCATATATCAATGGTAATGCCAAAGAATACCTTCTTCCAATAGCTGTCGAGACTCCAAACACCATTCATAAAATTCAAAATGGTGATATTACATATACGATACTGCAAAGGATACCACAGCATTTTAATTATTATCGAATACCTAATCGTGTTCACATTAATTCTTCCAATAAAGCCTATTATGGAGAACCAATTGCACTTGGACACAGTTCCAAACGTAAAAAATTAGTTTTAAGTCTCTTTGTCGACGGACTCACTCAAGAAATTATTCAAGGTTCACATTTAAAAGAACGCATGCCAAATACTTACCGTTTCTTTTCCAAGGGTATAATATGCTCTCAAGCGTACAGCACTGCTGAGCGAGGCCCACAGAGGCGCTGCAATCTGCGAAGGCGGTGATGAAGTCCACACCCTC
>OGYU01002369.1_pt1 | contig 12188 bp, 6 predicted proteins | sample 1576581 | NCBI WGS metagenome assembly OGYU01 (sample SAMEA3541547, study PRJEB24748) | human gut metagenome | biome: human gut; feature: human-associated habitat; material: faeces | place: China | collected 2012 | reverse complement strand
AAATGTGATAAGAATCTTGTTGTGGTTGCACCAACTGGAATGGGAAAAACAGAGGCATCATTATTATGGCTTAATGGTGAAAAGGGATTTTATACATTGCCATATGTAGTATCATCGAATGCAATATATGAAAGAATAAGAGACAGGTATGAATATAAGGACGTGGCAATACTTCATTCAGACAGTATGCACTATTATTTTGAAGACCAGGTAAACGAAACAGATTCTGATGGATATGAAAAATATCAGAAAGCAAAATTATTATCTCAGCCGCTTACTATATGTACAGTAGATCAGTTGTTTAAGTTTGTGTATAAGGCGTTGGGAACAGAAATATTTGCAGCTACATTGAAATATTCTAAGATAATTATTGATGAGATACAGGCATATAGTCCATCAGTAATAGCAGCAATAATATATGGATTAAAGATAGTGACTGATATGGGTGGGAAATTTGCCATAATAACAGCAACATTTCCACCGGTATTGGGAAGTCTTATGCATAAATATGGATTGATGGCTGATAATCAGTATGAATACAGGGATTTTTCTGCATTATCGAATCTTAAAAGACATTGGATAGATATAAAAGATGGCGATATAGAAATAGATAGGGTTGTAGAAGATAGCTATGATAAAAAGGTTCTTGTAATATGCAATACGGTAAAAAAGGCACAGCAGATATATAAAAGCCTGACCGAAAAAACAGATAATGTTCATCTTCTGCATGCACGATTTACCAAAGAACATAAGAGAATGCTGGAAAATGAGATTATAAAGTTCTCAGATAGTGAAAATGAAACGGGAATATGGGTAACAACACAGTTAGTTGAGGCAAGTCTGGATATTGATTTTGATGTGTTGTATACAGAGATGAGTACGGCTGATAGTTTGTTGCAGAGAATGGGAAGATGCAACAGGAAAGGTCGGTATATTCCGGATAAGGCCAATATACATATATACATTAATGCAAATGGAGTAGGAGTCAGCCGGGCTATATATAATCGTGAGATATACACTCGTTCTGTTGAGTGTTTAGAAAAATATATTGGCAGAGTTATGACAGAATCAGACAAATCTGAATATATCAATAAAGTATACTGTACAGATGAGATAAAGGATACGGATTATTACAGGGATATAGAGAAGTTTCTTGCAATGTTTAAAGAACTGACACCAGCAGAATACAGTAAAAGTGAAGCTGATGAAAAATTCAGGGATATTAACAGTATTAAAATTATTCCTGATGACGTATATGAAGATAATCGTGAAGTTATAAGCGAGTGTATTGATATAATGCATAGCTCTGATGCTGATAGAAGAGAGAAGAATGACGCAAGAACAAAGCTGGATTCATATGTGATTTCTATACAGTTATATGCTTATAAGAAATATCCGGATGGGATAGATCGTGATGTAATATATGGTAGTGATATTCATAGATCATGTATTATGTACGATTTCAATGTTGTGGATTTAACAGGAGCAGGGTTAGTTTTAGGCGAATATGAAAGAGATATATTTGTCTGAATATTCATACGATAGGAGCATTTTATGGAAGAAAGAATAACAGGAGTGATGATTTATTATTATTTCGTGTGCTCAAGAAAGTTATGGTATTTTTGTCATCAGATTAATATGGAAGATGAGAATGAAAATGTGCAGCTTGGAAAATTACTGGATGAAAACAGTTACAAGCGGGATGATAAGCATATTGAAATAGATGGCATTATTAATATTGATTTTATTCATGAAAAAAATGAACTTCATGAGATAAAGAAGAGCAAGAGTATAGAAGAGGCTGGAATATGGCAGGTTAAGTATTATTTATATTACCTGAAAAAAAGAAATGTGGATGGACTTCATGGCGTGATAGACTATCCGCTGCTGAAGAAAAATGTTGATGTAGAATTGTCGGATGAGGACTGTAAAAAACTAGATGATATTATAAAAGAAATCATTAGTGTGAAGAATCAGGAGTATCCGCCGAAGCTGGAAGAGAAAAAAATATGCAAAAAATGTGCATATTATGATTTGTGTTTTATATAGACAGAAGAAGGTGATGATAATTGAAACAGAGTTTTTATGTGTATAATAATGGGGATTTAAAACGCAAGGATAATACATTACAGTTCACTGCTTATGACGGAGAAAAAAGAGATATTCCAATTGAAAGAATTTCAGATATATATGTAATGTCTGAAATGTCGTTTAATACGACATTTCTTAATTATATATCGCAGTATGGAATACCTATACATTTCTTTAATTATTATAATTATTATTCAGGAAGTTTTTATCCAAAGGATGGAAATCCGGCAGGTCAGTTGCTGGTTAAGCAGGTTGAACATTATGTGGATTATGATAAGAGATTGGATATTGCCATAAAATTTATACAGGCGGCAGCAGATAATATATATAGAAATCTCAGATATTATAATGGCCGCGAAAAAGATGTCTCGGAATATATGAGGGATATAGATTCACTTCGTGGAACTCTTTGTAAAGCAAGGACAATAGAAGAATTGATGGGAATTGAAGGAAATATAAGAAAGAGATATTATGCAGCATGGAATGTGATTGTTAATCAGGATATACAGTTTGATAAGCGTGTTATGCATCCGCCAGACAATATGATTAATTCATTGATTTCATTTGTTAATTCCCTGGTGTATACGCGTTTATTAAGCGAGATATATCATACACAATTGAATCCAACGATAAGTTATCTGCATGAACCGGGAGTAAGAAGATATTCATTATGTCTGGATATATCGGAAGTATTTAAACCATTGATTGGAGACAGATTGATATTTTCGTTGTTAAACAGAAGACAGATAACAGAAGACAGCTTTACAAAAGAACTTAACTATCTTCATCTTAAGAAAGAAGCTTCTAAACTTATTGTTTCAGAATTTGAGAATCGTATGAAGAAAACGATAATGCATAAAGAATTGGGAAGACAGGTGTCTTACCAGTATCTGATGAGGTTAGAAGCATATAAGCTTATAAAGCATTTAATAGGTGAGAAAGAATATGAAGGGTTTAGAATATGGTGGTAGTATATGTATATCGTACTTGTATATGATGTTAGTAAAGATGAAAATGGGCAAAAAAGATGGTCACATATTTTCAAAATCTGCAAAAAATATCTGACGCATATTCAGAATTCTGTCTTTGAAGGAGAAATATCAACAATTCAATTAGAAAAATTACGGGGTGAGTTGAAACCACATGTTAATACTAATCTTGCAAGCTGTTCATCAGATGTGGTTGTCTGATAGTGGTGAGTTGAAACCACATGTTAATACTAATCTGGATTCAGTCATTTTATTCAAAAGCAGGAGTGAAAAATGGCTGGATAAAGAATTTTGGGGTAAGGAAGATGATTTGACGAGTTTCATAATTTGATTGTCGACCAAAAATAGTGTAAAATATGCACAGAGTCGACAATGGTGATATTGCTATGCTTCTGGCATATTCAGGGCATAAAGTATTAGTAATCTGTTGGCGGATTTAAAGGGTAGACAGAATAATGCTTCAGAGTTGAGAAACAGAGAGGCTTTAATAATTACGGGAATTAATAGATACATAGTGGGATGTAAATGTCGGACAGCTTGCGGTTATGAATCGCCGCTTTGGTGAATTAATAGATACATAGTGGGATGTAAATCAAAATCTGTATTCAAAATAAAAATCTGGTCGTCAAGAATTAATAGATACATAGTGGGATGTAAATTTATATTCTAAAGATATATATAATATGGATTTTAGGAATTAATAGATACATAGTGGGATGTAAATGATAGGCAAGCTGATTATGGATAACCAGCGATATAGGAATTAATAGATACATAGTGGGATGTAAATGACTACTACGAGTGATGAACAGCTTGCAATGGCATTTGAATTAATAGATACATAGTGGGATGTAAATGACATATAAATTATTTAAAACGATAGGTTGTAAGCGGAATTAATAGATACATAGTGGGATGTAAATGACGGAAACTTGAATGTCTTGCCGTTGCAGTGTCAGAATTAATAGATACATAGTGGGATGTAAATGACAGAGAAAAATCCAAGATACGGACGGACATAATTGAATTAATAGATACATAGTGGGATGTAAATTATTGTCAAAATGGCGTTGTACATGTGTAAAGATAGAATTAATAGATACATAGTGGGATGTAAATTTGTTCTATCTGCTAATGCTATACGCTGTGCATACTGAATTAATAGATACATAGTGGGATGTAAATATCCTGTACTATCTCAACCGGCTTAAGCTCATCCTGAATTAATAGATACATAGTGGGATGTAAATATATCTCCTCTGTAATTAATCAGACAGGAAAAGATAGAATTAATAGATACATAGTGGGATGTAAATATATCTGTATTAGTTGTTGTGTTTGTTGTTGTTGTGGAATTAATAGATACATAGTGGGATGTAAATTTATCAGGCATCCTTGATATTTCAAATGAGGTTTGAATTAATAGATACATAGTGGGATGTAAATGTTTCTAAGTTCCTTAACATTTGGATCACTGGTATCTGAATTAATAGATACATAGTGGGATGTAAATAACATAAAACCTTTAAAAATACAATCTGCCATAATGAATTAATAGATACATAGTGGGATGTAAATTAGACAACCTTAGCAACAGCAGGAAGCCCGTTAGCGAATTAATAGATACATAGTGGGATGTAAATTTCAAACGCAATATTATGTATAAAGCATATTGCCTGAATTAATAGATACATAGTGGGATGTAAATGCATTTGAACAGGTAGGAAAAGCAATCGCAGAAGCAGAATTAATAGATACATAGTGGGATGTAAATAGTGCAATATAATCATTTTCATATTCATCATTAGGAATTAATAGATACATAGTGGGATGTAAATGTGTATGCTTCTGCGCCAATGCCTAATTTATTGCCGAATTAATAGATACATAGTGGGATGTAAATGAAGAAAAATGTTGCTTTTGATGAAAAGAAATTCTTGAATTAATAGATACATAGTGGGATGTAAATACCATTGTTAGACGGGAGGCTTGCCGGAATCCTTTTGAATTAATAGATACATAGTGGGATGTAAATGCTGAAATATGGATAATATTAATCGGCTTAGTTAGGAATTAATAGATACATAGTGGGATGTAAATGCGTTATAGAAACGCTTTTATTAATACTGTTAATATGAATTAATAGATACATAGTGGGATGTAAATTACAATAAAATAAAGAAAGTCAAATCTATTAATCAGAATTAATAGATACATAGTGGGATGTAAATTAGATTATTGATAGAAGTAATTGCGGTCTGTAAAAGAATTAATAGATACATAGTGGGATGTAAATTTTGACAATGATTACGGTATTGATGACGGTGTTGTGGAATTAATAGATACATAGTGGGATGTAAATAAAGCAGACAAGGAAACACCGAAAGAAAATAAGTTCGAATTAATAGATACATAGTGGGATGTAAATAATTTATTAGAATGTGTATAACATCTATAAACATAAGAATTAATAGATACATAGTGGGATGTAAATTAGTTTAGCGTGTGGTTATTGTGTTAATTACGCAGAATTAATAGATACATAGTGGGATGTAAATAAAGACAAAGCAAGAGGAACTCAAAACAAAGATTGGAATTAATAGATACATAGTGGGATGTAAATGTTATTGACAAGCTGTGCATTAACTCCACTGTTTAGAATTAATAGATACATAGTGGGATGTAAATGTCCGTCAGAAGTATCTTTGTAGCCGCTTTGTCCGAATTAATAGATACATAGTGGGATGTAAATTTTTCTATCAGTCGAGGGCGGGGCGATGGCACTCATGAATTAATAGATACATAGTGGGATGTAAATTAGTAGTAGTCCATAAACCACTCACGCGATACAATGAATTAATAGATACATAGTGGGATGTAAATGATGAATACTATCACAGATGCGTACAGTGATGAAAGAATTAATAGATACATAGTGGGATGTAAATCAGGAAGCAATATATCGGGCTATATATAGGGGCATACGAATTAATAGATACATAGTGGGATGTAAATGTTTTAGAACATTCAATCCACTGCACAGCACACTGCGAATTAATAGATACATAGTGGGATGTAAATTCTACTAAGCTTGCAGAACGAACATATGCGGAAAGAATTAATAGATACATAGTGGGATGTAAATACATACACAGATGATAGCCTTGTTGATGAAACATCAGAATTAATAGATACATAGTGGGATGTAAATTTTGGAAGCAGCACCTTGGTTGTTGTGATTGCAAAGGAATTAATAGATACATAGTGGGATGTAAATATCTATGTTAATATCAATTGCTTCAGTATCAGCTAAGAATTAATAGATACATAGTGGGATGTAAATGAGGAAGTACAGCTTATTGCGCCAGAATTATTAATGGAATTAATAGATACATAGTGGGATGTAAATAGCTACTCGCTGCATTACTTAAGTTTTAGGAGGTACGAATTAATAGATACATAGTGGGATGTAAATTAACTAAGTATTACAAAGATACATTAAACGGGGCAGTATGGAGATAACCAGCGGTGCATTTTCATATGGTAAGGTTATTAAAAAACCATAAATGAAATGACGAATTCTGGGTTAAGGACAATAGATTATGCAAGTGGAAGGACGAGCCGTATAGAGGTAGCAGCAAGACGAGCCATAATGACTGCAGTTACACAAGTCACGACAAAGGTAACAGAGCAGAAAATGGAAAAGCTGCATACGGATTATGTAGAAGTAAGTTGGCATGAGACAGCAAGACCTACGCATCAGGTATGGCAGGGATGAGTGTTTAAATGGAATAGAAATAATGATGCGGATAATAAAATTCAGAATATGGAAAAACAGAGTATATCTGTAGCAAGGAGGAAACAGGCACAAAGCTTAAGAAATGATTCTAAATATCAAGATACAATCAGGCAGAGGAAAGAAGAATGGAAGAAACGACATTCAGAATTTGATAAAGCTACTGCTAAGACAGAGATTAATAATATCAAGAGCCAGATTGCGGATATGCAGAAACAGATAAATGCGAGTCTTGAAAAAGAAAAGCCTCTTGAAAAGAAAGTATATATTGATGGAACTGGCACTGATGAAGATATGAGAATATTAAGGCAGTCTGCTACTGAAAGAAAGAAGATGCAGGAGCAGGTAGAAGTTCTTAATGGTGATATGCTTGATAAGCAGGAGGTTTACAAGAATGAAGCACAGAATAGGCTTATTAAAGCCGGTACAATTGAGGAAATAAAGCTATCTAAGAAAATGACACCTGATACAGTTGACGTATTGGAAGATACATTAACTAAGCTTAAGGACAAATATGGCATTATGCCAAAAGGTGTTGTATATAATCCGTCAAAAGTGCCAGATGCCACAGTTACATATAATTGGGTTGACGACAAGATATATATATCTAACAGATTCAATGATATTAACAACTATGCTGATATTGTTAATAAATCCGAAGATTCTCTTATAGAGTATAGAGAAAAGGCAGTTATCAATAAGGCTGAGGCAGAAATTGAGCTGAATACACAGCGTATGGCAGTCAGGGAGAACCTCATGGATACATTAACCCATGAATATGGTCATTTCATACATAGGCATGCTAACGCGGACTATGTTCAGAAGTCAAGCGTGTTTGGTGCAAAGGATTTAGGTGGTAAGCTCATTAACGGTGACTGGAAGTACGATATCAACTCATATTATTCTGCAAATGCTAAGATAGAAACTGCAAAAATAAGTAAATATGCAACAGAGAGTCCATATGAAGCATTCGCGGAAGGTTTTCTTGCTAAGGAAAAAGGACAGGAGATACCAGAGAGCATAGAAAAGGTTATTAAAGAGGCTAAGGTTAAGGCAGGAGTTAAAAATATTGCAAATGGACAAAAGAATGGTATATTAGGCAGCACAAAAGATGAAAGGATTTTAGATGTGCATCCTATTGGTAAGATAAATAAAGAAATATATAAATGTATCACAGATGATATACTAACAGATGAAGTTGTTATAACTAATAATCAGATTCAACATATTATGGACAGACACCCGAATGATTATGAAAGATTTTCTTCTTATTTTGGAGAAATTGTAAAGAATCCTGATTATACAATAGAGGCCAATAAACCTAATACTGCATTATTGTTAAAAGAAATAAAAGAAAATGATGAAATATTTAAAACAGTATTAAGATTGGTGGCATCAAAAGATAATCCTAATTATAAGAACTCAATTATCACATTTATGAAGATTGATGAATAAGAATGGAATCGTTTATTGAGAAATAAAACTATTCTTTACAAAAAAGAATAAAAGCTATATAATAGACATACAGTAAGGGAGAAACTATTTGAGGTGGAAGAATTCGTACGATCCACACGCCGATGGTAATGACAGGGGGAAACCCGAGAGATGCAGGAGAAGCGTACGCCTGCCAAATAGTTTCTCCATACTATATATAAGCAGTTAACAGCCACCAGTCACAAGATTGGTGGTATTTTTATACCCAAGTTGCACCGGTGCAACAGGAAGGGGTGTGTATGGCAGCAGAAGAATATCCAGATTTTGTGCAGACAACAGGGTATGGAGTAGATCATCTGGGGCTGTGTGGCATTAACTGTTATCATAATTTCTGGGATTTTATTCATGGTATATCAGTAATGCTTTATACAGATGATCAGTTGAATAGAATGAACAAACACATATGAGAAAATAATTAGGAGTAGATAAAGGCTACAAGAGCAAGAAAGTTTTAAATATATGCACAATGGGCTAAGTGCTTGCACCTTACTAAAAAGTTTGTAAATTATAAATAGAATTGAGGTAAGACAACATTATGATTAAGTGTTTTTTGTAGGGAACCATCCGAATGAAAAATATATTAAATTGGGGGAATGTCAATAGATGATGTTTGGCTTAAATTAGTACATTAATTATTTTGGAATTATACTATGTTATGAAAATATTGATTTTATAAATTGATTGTCGACTCATTATAGTGTAAAATATAAGCGGGGTCGACAATGGCTCTATTAATATGTTTAAGTTGAATTTATTCAAAATAGCATTAGAAATTTATGTATGAATTTATTAGGTCGACAAATAACTATTTTGGTTTTGAGATTTAAAGCTGTATAAAAACTTACGGGAATTAATAGTTACATAGTGGGATGTAAATACAGTTATCAGTGAAATGGAATTGGAGTGTAAATAGAATTAATAGTTACATAGTGGGATGTAAATGACTATGTTATTTCTACAATGCTAGACGCTTATGAGGAATTAATAGTTACATAGTGGGATGTAAATGAGGATAAGGAGCATAAGATGAAGTCACTTGACAGCGAATTAATAGTTACATAGTGGGATGTAAATGAAAGAAAACTATTAAACTCTCCTGTTGTAATTAAGAATTAATAGTTACATAGTGGGATGTAAATTAGATTGTCACCAGCCTGAACTGTGTAAGAATCTGTGAATTAATAGTTACATAGTGGGATGTAAATCATATCCTTAATCTTACTTGGTTCGTCAGTATCATGAATTAATAGTTACATAGTGGGATGTAAATAAATATCAAGAACACATGTTCGATATCCGAGCCGACGAATTAATAGTTACATAGTGGGATGTAAATTTAATTTATCTGTTACATATGGGGCTGGGGCGAGAGAATTAATAGTTACATAGTGGGATGTAAATACTATAGCCGCAAGTGTACAGGGACTATACGATTTAGAATTAATAGTTACATAGTGGGATGTAAATGCTGGTATCAGACGTGCAACTTCTTTTGACGACCAGAATTAATAGTTACATAGTGGGATGTAAATCGCAAAAGGAATTAATTTAGCAGAATAAACACTAAGAATTAATAGTTACATAGTGGGATGTAAATTAGCATACAATTAATATAAGTGTTATAGGGTTGCTAGAATTAATAGTTACATAGTGGGATGTAAATCATGTATTATTAGCATATATAATATCACCGCAGTAATAGAATTAATAGTTACATAGTGGGATGTAAATGTATTAATAATAGCATTGCCAAGTGCTACAAGCTGTGAATTAATAGTTACATAGTGGGATGTAAATTATTCCCCAAAAAGGTGATAGAACACTACTTCTAAGAATTAATAGTTACATAGTGGGATGTAAATTAAAAAAATATGGGAATGTATGCAAGCGGTTAAAGGAATTAATAATTACATAGTGGGATGTAAATCTTAAAGATGTTGCTCCTAGCGTCAATGAAAAACCGGAATTAATAGTTACATAGTGGGATGTAAATTATCAAAACACCCCTAATATTTTATTGTTTCTGTTCGAATTAATAGTTACATAGTGGGATGTAAATACAGAAGAGCCAGACGAATCAACAGATTCTTACACAGAATTAATAGTTACATAGTGGGATGTAAATATTGGAAAGTTGATTATGGACAATCAGCGTTACAGAATTAATAGTTACATAGTGGGATGTAAATATAGTAACAAGTAGATACGACCATGTTAATATATGAATTAATAGTTACATAGTGGGATGTAAATGCATTAGAGCTATTAGTAAGAGGTTCTTCTGCCATGAATTAATAGTTACATAGTGGGATGTAAATCTTCTAACAGTAGAGATATCTTCGTATCTGTCATAGAATTAATAGTTACATAGTGGGATGTAAATACAATAATTACCAAGGCATTAGATGTTTTGGAGAAAGAATTAATAGTTACATAGTGGGATGTAAATATAATGAAGCTGTAAACCGTCATTTAGTGGTATACGAATTAATAGTTACATAGTGGGATGTAAATAATAGAATATGTGGTGTTCTTAAAGCTGACGGCACTAGAATTAATAGTTACATAGTGGGATGTAAATAAAAATTATGGTGGTGTAGAAGATGATTATACAAAGAATTAATAGTTACATAGTGGGATGTAAATTGACAAACATGTGACCTTGTGGGATTTGGGCGAGAAGAATTAATAGTTACATAGTGGGATGTAAATTATATATATCACATAACAAAAATTTAAAGAGAGGGCGCGAATTAATAGTTACATAGTGGGATGTAAATTTTTACAAAACTATGTACATTTGGCAGCTCAAGAAGGAATTAATAGTTACATAGTGGGATGTAAATGCGTCAGAAGATGAAGAAATGCTGCGCCTGATCATTGGAATTAATAGTTACATAGTGGGATGTAAATTACTGTGTATTTCCACGCGGAACAAATCCGGATTTAGAATTAATAGTTACATAGTGGGATGTAAATATATTTATTATCACCGTCTTTTAATTCCTTTTCAAGAATTAATAGTTACATAGTGGGATGTAAATGAAATCTTAATTGGGAGCTTATGAAGTCGCGTTTTATGAATTAATAGTTACATAGTGGGATGTAAATAAAGAAGAAGTAACAAATCTCGTATATTGGCGACAAGAATTAATAGTTACATAGTGGGATGTAAATTTCGATCACAAGGTTATTGAAGACTGGAAGGAACTGGGAATTAATAGTTACATAGTGGGATGTAAATGAGAAGAAGAAAATGATAAGGCTTTAACGCAATCAGAATTAATAGTTACATAGTGGGATGTAAATACAGACACAAGAGCTGAAGGAACAGGGAAAGAATATGAATTAATAGTTACATAGTGGGATGTAAATACAGGAAGTGCAGATGTACACATTAAAACGGCTGAGAATTAATAGTTACATAGTGGGATGTAAATTTAGTATTAATATAATAACCTATTACGCAATATGAAGAATTAATAGTTACATAGTGGGATGTAAATTTATAATGTTTAAAATTGCAATTATAATTTATTATGAATTAATAGTTACATAGTGGGATGTAAATTTCTTCGACCGAAGAATTATCATTCTGGAAGACAATAGAATTAATAGTTACATAGTGGGATGTAAATATTTGAAACAGTTCCGCGAGCTATTCCGAATTCAGAATTAATAGTTACATAGTGGGATGTAAATAAGGTTGGTTTTGTACAGATTCCTGCGGACGCTGTTGGAATTAATAGTTACATAGTGGGATGTAAATATATGAGTTTAGATGATAATTTACATTCCGTAAATAGAATTAATAGTTA
>OGYU01002357.1_pt1 | contig 12245 bp, 9 predicted proteins | sample 1576581 | NCBI WGS metagenome assembly OGYU01 (sample SAMEA3541547, study PRJEB24748) | human gut metagenome | biome: human gut; feature: human-associated habitat; material: faeces | place: China | collected 2012 | reverse complement strand
TGTTCTGGAAACTGGAGAGTATATAAAAATAGGTGACACTAAACCAACAAAAGTATCGTTGGTCGGTTCGTCAAGAATCAATAAGTTGCTTGGTTTGAGGAACAAACGCGCCAACAACAAGCGGTTACGCTCACCGCCAGAAAGCGCACGTACCGGCGTCATTGCCCGTTTCGGATGGAACAGGAAGTCCTGCAAATAGCCCAAAACATGGCGTGGCTTGCCGTTAACCATCACCTCTTGCTTACCTTCAGCAAGGTTATCCATCACCGTTTTATCGGGATCCAGTTCCGCACGGTGCTGATCGAAATAAGCCACTTCCAGTTTGGTGCCAACGTGAATACGCCCGCTGTCCGCCTGAAGCTGACCGAGCATCAGTTTCAGCAGCGTGGTTTTGCCGCACCCATTCGGGCCAATCAGGGCAATTTTGTCGCCACGTAGAACCTGGGCCGAAAAATCTTTCACCAGTTGCTTACCGTCAACCTGGTAGCAAACGTCTTCCATTTCGAAAACGATCTTACCGGAGCGACTGGCTTCTTCCACCTGCATTTTTGCGGTACCCATCACTTCGCGACGTTCGCCACGCTCGCGACGCATTGCTTTCAGGGCGCGTACGCGGCCTTCATTACGGGTACGGCGTGCTTTGATCCCCTGGCGGATCCACACCTCTTCCTGCGCCAGTTTGCGATCGAACTCGGCATTTTGTAGTTCTTCCACGCGCAGGGCTTCTTCTTTTTCCAGCAGGTACTGGTCGTAATTCCCAGGATAGGTCACAAGCTTGCCGCGATCGAGATCAACAATGCGCGTCGCCATATTGCGGATAAACGAACGGTCGTGGGAGATGAAAATTATCGTCCCATTGAAGGTTTTAAGGAATCCTTCCAGCCAGTCGATGGTTTCGATATCCAGGTGGTTAGTCGGTTCGTCGAGCAGCAATACGCGCGGATTGCTCACCAGCGCGCGTCCTAATGCCGCTTTACGCAACCAGCCGCCGGAAAGCGACGACAGCGCAACGTTAGGATCTAACCCCAGTTGCGCCAGCACTTCGTTAATGCGGTTTTCCAGCTGCCACAGGTTGTGGTGATCCAACTGTTCCTGAACCTTCGCCAGTTCGTTGAGATTTTTCTCGCTCGGGTCGTTCATCACCAGGCGCGAAATATCGTGATAGCGTTTCAGGTATTCCGCTTGTTCTTCAATGCCTTCGGCAACGAAATCATAAACACTCCCCTCAACGTTACGCGGCGGATCCTGTTGCAGACGAGCTACAATCAAATCTTGCTCGTAAATAATGCGACCGTCATCCAGCCCTTGTTCACGGTTGAGGATTTTCATTAACGTCGATTTGCCTGCGCCGTTGCGGCCTACCAGACAAACACGTTCGTTATCTTCGATATGCAGTTCTGCGTTATCGAGAAGCGGCGCGTCGCTGAACGACAGCCATGCGCCATGCATACTGATTAATGACATTACTATTCCTTTCAGGCTGCGGTAATCAGCCAGCAGTTGTGGATCTGGCGGTTTCGGGCGAAATCCTGGGAGAGCGTTTTTTGCGTAATTTCTTGTGCTTTCAGTCCCAGTTTTGCCAGTCCGTCAAGATCCATACGGAAGCCACGTTTGTTGTTCGAGAACATGATCGTCCCACCAGCACGCAGCAGACGTTTCAAATCTTTCATCAGCGCCAGATGATCGCGCTGAACATCAAACGCATCTTCCATTCGTTTTGAGTTAGAGAAGGTTGGTGGATCGATAAAGATCAGATCGAACTGTTCATTTGCCTCACGCAGCCACGCCAGGCAATCGGCCTGAATCAGGCGATGCGCACGCCCGGTTAGGCCATTCAGACGCAGGTTGCGTTCTGCCCACTCCAGATAAGTACGCGACATATCCACGGTGGTGGTGCTGCGTGCACCGCCTAATCCCGCATGCACGGTGGCGCTGCCGGTATAAGAGAACAGGTTGAGGAAATCTTTGCCTTTGCTCATCTGACCGAGCATACGACGGGCGATACGGTGATCGAGGAACAGACCGGTATCGAGGTAATCCGTCAGGTTCACCCACAAGTGAGCGTTATATTCGGTGACTTCGAGAAACTCGCCCTTCTCGCCCAGTTTCTGGTACTGATTTTTGCCCTTCTGGCGTTCACGGGTTTTCAGCACCAGTTTGTTTGGCGCAATCCCCAGTACCGAAATGGTTGCAGCGATAATATCGAACAGACGCTGACGCGCTTTGTGCGCATCAATAGTTTTTGGCGGCGCATACTCCTGCACCACCACCCAGTCGGCATAACGGTCAACTGCAACGTTGTATTCCGGTAGATCGGCGTCGTACAGGCGGTAGCATTCAATGCCTTCCTGACGCGCCCACTTCTCGAATTTTTTGAGGTTCTTACGCAGACGGTTGGCGTAGTCTTCTGCCACCATTGCCGGTTTGCTGTCTGGTGTGCTTTCGGCAACGTGGTAATTTTTCTGCACGCAGTCTAATGGACCGTTTTTCGCTTTGTACTGTTTGTCTGCACGCAACTGCAGGCAACTTAACAGATCCGGCGAGGCACTAAACAAAGAGAGATTCCAGCCACCGAACTGGTTTTTCATGATTCGGCCCAGCAGACTATGCAGCGCAATCAGCGCCGGTTCGCTGTCCAGACGTTCACCGTATGGCGGGTTGCTCAACACTGTACCGTACGGCCCTTTCGGCAGCGGATTGGTCAGTTGCGCGACATCTTTCACCTCAAAGGTGATCAGTTCACCAATCCCCGCAAGACGGGCGTTAGTGCGCGCACGTTGAATCACCCGTGCGTCGCTGTCGGAACCGTATAAATGAGAGTTGTACTCAGCCAGACCTTTACGGGCGCGAGTTTGCGCTTCCGCTTTCACTTCCTGCCAGATAGCTTCATCATGCTGCGCCCAGCCGCTAAAGCCCCAACGCCCACGGTGCAAGCCTGGTGCGCGATCGGTCGCCAGCATCGCCGCTTCAATCAGCAACGTACCGGAACCACACATCGGATCGAGCAGCGGTGTTCCTGGCTGCCAGCCGGATCGCATCACAATAGCGGCTGCCAGGGTTTCTTTGATCGGCGCAATACCAGCACGATCGCGATAGCCACGCAGATGTAAACCATCACCACTGAGATCAAGGGCGATACTGGCGGTTTCTTTATGCAGCCAGACGTTAACGCGGATATCCGGCGCATCGCGATCAACATTTGGACGCGGCAGATTTTTCCGCGTGAAAGCATCGACAATCGCGTCTTTCACTTTCATCGCACCGTACTGACTGTTGCGGATGGTGTCATTCAAACCACTGAAGTGGACAGCGAAGGTCGCGCCAGGATTAAACATCTCTGTCCAGTTGATCGCCTGAACACCGAGATAGAGGTCTAAATCGCTGTAAACCTTACACTCGCCCAGCGGCAACATAATACGCGAGGCCAGGCGGCTCCACATCAGGCTCTGGTAAACAAGCCGTGTGTCGCCCTTGAAATGGACCCCACCCTGAACCACCTGGCATTCAACGGCCCCCAGGTTTTCCAGTTCAGTTTTTAACAGCTCTTCCAGCCCACGGGCCGTACTGGCAAACAGAGAATTCATATCGTCACTTTTACTCTAAGAGCCTACCGCAGTAGGCGTAATTGTTGCAGTCAGTCTGGACATGGACAGCGCGGAGAAACCGGAGCGTACACAAGTACGTGAGGATTTCGAGCACTTCCCTGGGCCAAACTGACAAATAAAATAGCCTAATGGGACAGGCGCTAAGAAAATTGTTGCGCATTATAGCTAATAAGCGCGTCATGTCATAAAGTTGAGGGCTTATTTTCATTTGAGGACCGCACCGTGGCGACATTAACCCGGCTTTTTATTCATCCTGTTAAATCGATGCGCGGCATTGGTCTTACACATGCTCTGGCAGATGTCAGTGGTCTGGCCTTCGATCGCATCTTTATGATCACGGAACCTGACGGTACGTTTATTACCGCTCGCCAGTTTCCGCAAATGGTACGGTTTACTCCTTCACCTGTGCATGATGGCTTGCATCTCACCGCACCAGATGGCAGTAGCGCATATGTTCGTTTTGCTGATTTCGCCACACAAGACGCACCAACCGAAGTTTGGGGCACACATTTTACCGCGCGAATTGCGCCAGACGCGATCAACAAATGGCTAAGTGGATTTTTCTCCCGCGAAGTGCAGTTGCGCTGGGTGGGGCCACAAATGACGCGGCGCGTGAAACGCCACAACACTGTACCCCTGTCATTTGCTGATGGCTATCCTTACCTTCTTGCTAACGAAGCCTCGTTACGTGATCTCCAACAACGTTGTCCGGCCAGTGTAAAAATGGAGCAATTCCGCCCTAATCTGGTGGTTTCCGGCGCGTCAGCCTGGGAAGAAGATAGCTGGAAAGTGATTCGTATTGGTGATGTGGTGTTTGATGTGGTTAAACCTTGTAGCCGCTGTATTTTCACCACCGTCAGCCCAGAAAAAGGGCAAAAACATCCGGCAGGCGAACCATTAAAAACATTGCAATCTTTCCGCACTGCCCAGGATAACGGCGATGTCGATTTTGGCCAGAATTTAATTGCCCGTAATAGTGGCGTAATTCGCATTGGCGATGAGGTGGAAATTCTGGCAACGGCTCCGGCTAAAATTTACGGCGCAGCCGCCGCTGATGATACCGTCAACATCACGCAACAACCGGACGCAAATGTAGATATTGACTGGCAGGGACAGGCATTTCGTGGAAATAACCAGCAGGTGTTGCTGGAGCAATTAGAAAATCAGGGAATTCGTATCCCTTATTCTTGCCGCGCGGGCATTTGTGGAAGTTGCCGTGTTCAGCTTTTAGAAGGCGAAGTCACGCCGCTGAAAAAATCAGCAATGGGCGATGATGGCACCATTCTTTGCTGTAGCTGTGTACCGAAGACTGCACTTAAGTTGGCGCGTTAGACTGCCTGTTCGAGGCTGAAGCTGTCAACATTCACCTGCGGTTTCAGCCTGTCGTTCATGATTTTAATGGCGTCGCCCAACTGCATCGCGCGACCCGCAATAACAACGCAGGGTTGGGCTAGCAGACATAGCGCGGCATTTTCGCCAGATTCAACGACCAGCAAATTGACTTGCTCGTGAGTATCGCTCAACCAAACGCAGGCCGCATCGCCCGGCATGGGCACCCACATTTCTCCATGGGAAACAAAATGCCAGCTTTTCGGCATTTGCGGTTTGAGATAACGAATTGCTACCAGTGCATTCAGCACCAGTTCGGCTTTTTGTTCTTTAGATAAATTAAAATCGCGGCACTTTTCTTCAAACGAGAAATAGAGCGCAGCATCGTCAACGCAAAAGCCTGCGGGAGAAAAGGCATCTGGAGTCAACATTTTGCGCTCAAAACGTGAGCGAAATAGCATACCATTGGCTAAATCGAGCATCATTCGATCGTGCTCTTCATCGTAATACCAACGCCAGTTATCGTCTGGTTTAATTCGCATCTGCCTCTCCCCTACCCTATAAAACCGCAGCAACACAATCCATTGTCGCTTCGCTTAATAACCTCAACAATAAAAGTACAAAATGTCTAAATAAGCAACAGCGATGAATATAAAACAACCAGGGCTTAAAATAAAGCCCTGATTATCTTATAAAGAGGAATTCGAAGAAATAATTAGATATGGGTAACGATTTCTTTAATCAGCGGCGGACCTTTAAAAATAAAACCAGAATAAATTTGCACCAGTGAGGCCCCCGCAGCAATCTTTTCACGCGCAGCGATAACCGAGTCAATGCCGCCAACACCGATGATCGGTAAGCGACCGTTTAATTCCTGTGACAAGCGGCGAATAATTTCTGTGCTTTTTAACTGAAGCGGACGACCACTTAAGCCACCGGTTTGATCGCAATTTTTCATTCCCTGAACCAGAGAACGATCGAGAGTGGTATTGGTTGCAATAACGCCATCAATATTATGGCGAACTAAACTATCGGCAACCTGGATCAATTCTTCTTCAGAAAGATCCGGCGCGATCTTCACTGCGATCGGCACATATTTATGGTGCATCGCTTGCAAATCATTTTGCTTATTTTTAATCGCGGTTAAGAGATCATCCAGCGCTTCGCCATATTGCAGTGTGCGTAGTCCTGGGGTATTCGGCGATGAAATATTGATGGCGATATATCCCGCATAAGCATAGATTTTTTCCATACAAATCAGATAGTCATCTTTACCCTGCTCCACCGGCGTATCTTTATTTTTGCCGATGTTAATACCCAGGACGCCATCATAATGGGCTTTTTTTACGTTCTCTACGAGGTTATCAACGCCAAGATTATTAAAGCCCATACGGTTGATCAAACCTTCGGCATCTACCAGACGAAAGAGACGCGGCTTGTCATTACCTGGCTGTGGACGTGGCGTGACGGTACCGATCTCGATCGATCCAAATCCCATCGCGCCTAACGCGTCAATGCACTCCCCGTCTTTATCAAGACCGGCTGCCAGACCAAGCGGATTTTTAAACGTCAGGCCCATGCAGTTAACAGGTTTCGCAGGCACTTTCTGCCGCACCAGTGCTTCAAACGGCGTTCCGGTAATGCGGCGTAATTGCTGAAAAGTAAACTCATGAGCGCGCTCTGGATCGAGCTGGAAAAGGGCTTTACGAACGAAGGGGTAGTACATGAACTCTCCTGGATTCCCGGTGTGCAAACCGGGGGCGTATTATGTGCGAGTTCGGACCAAAAGGGAATTGACCTGTGGCAAAAAAAGCGCAAACGTTTTCCGAGCCTGTTTCAGAGCAGATTTTGCTCCTTCTTTGCACTCAACCCGCCGTAATCATTTATCGTCCGCCAGGCGACATGACACGGTGCTATTGTCTGACACCAGCTTGTCTGACGCTGGCTTTTAGGTGGCACAACTCCCGCATTACTTAACGCTTTACCATTTACGCTCACCTGAATCAGGTTAATGTAGTAAGGCGTTGGGTTAGTGAGTTGTACACCCTGCGAATTCCGTGTCCAGCGTAATTGTTGATAAGCTTCCAGCGGGTCGCCCGGCAAACCTTCGGGTCGCCAGAACAGTTTAAATATCGAGCGCATCGCCACTTTTACGCTCTGATTTTCAACTTTGCCGGATGGTACGCTGGCAATGCTTAACTCAAATAGCGTTTCGCGATCCACAGGCAAGATGTCGCTTTCCGTTCTCAGCAAGCGCAATGTGCCTGTAGTACCGGGCTTAAGGAGAATAAGTGGCGGCGCGGCCAGTAATGGTGCTGGCACTGTCGACGCTTCCCCCCCGGCCCAACGCGTTGGGCGATTGATTTTACTGTTAATAAGCCAGGATTCCTGACTGGTATTAGTCAGTGAAATAGATATCGATTCTCTGTCTGCCGGGAAGATAAATCGCGTTCCGCCAACCACCACTCCTGCCTGCAATTTCCCCGCCACCAGCAGCGATAAAACGGCAAAAATCGCGAGCGTCAATCTGTTCCACGTATTAGTCATAATGAAGTACAAATGTCGCGCTGGCATTCACTTTACCCGACTGCACATCGCTATTAACAGGTCGCAATTGCGCATAAAAAGTTAATGGCACCTTACCGCTATGTAAGCTGTAGTCTTTACTTGCCTGGTTAAGCGGAATCAATATTTTCGCATCATCCAGAATCGCAATTGCCAGCCCGCTGGCTGCATCCGTACCACTTTCAATGGACAGCATTTCGCTCTGCATTCCGTCGGGTGTTCCTGAAAAGGTAACGTCAACCGTGCTGACATCTGTTCCGCAATCCTGCAAATTAATGATGAAAGATTTCTCCGGGCCATAGTTCCCATGAGAAAAACGTGTCAGCGAGACATCGCCTAACTGCACATTGATTTGCTTGCTATCCTGTGCCAGCACGCATGTATTACGGCGAAACGATCCGCTGATGTTGACCGTGCCATCATGGGCAAATAGCTCACAACTCCCCGTTAAACCCAGTAAGCACAGAATCCAGATTATCCGTTTCAACATCACTCCTTCACTGGTAAACCAGATCAAAATAGAGAACCGCCGTCGCATTACCGCCCGTAGCCCCCGCCTTTGTGGACTTATAGCGAAGTTGATATTTGAGTGTGTTATCCCCCGCTTTTAAGGGCGTAAGAGGCTGGACCTGATTGAGCGGGATTTCTTGCTGACTTTGCGCATCAAGAATTTGCACGGCAATCCCCGTTGCCATACCACCGCTTCCGCCTGTGTCAGTTAGTTTGAGTAGTGTCGGCGCAAGGGTGTCAGCCTCGCCGCTAAAAAGGACGTCCGCGCCAGTAATACCAGCGGCACAACCGGTGATATCGATATTCAAATCAGCAGCTGTGCTTACGGTATTCGCAGCCTGAAAATCACTGATATTAAAATCGCCAATATGAATATTTTGTAATGCGCTTTTGGTGGCAACATCACAGCCCTGATCGACCACATTACCATAAATATGCATACTGACTTGCTCAGGCCCAGCCATCCCGACATGGGTGTTAAGAAAGCTAAAGAACAAGATAACGTACTGAAATATTGTTTTTTTCTTCATACGTTCACGCGTTAATCAAAATTTATTCTCACCGTTGCCGTGGCTTCAAATCGCCCGGTTTCTGGTGGTACGCCTGTCGTGCTGACCGGATAGACATTCATTCGCGCGATACTGTCTGCATCATCAGGAATAGAGAGCGGTAGTGTTCCACCCGCCGGGGAAATAATGTTGTTCTGGCTATCGGTCACCACAACGCCCACGCCAGGACGTGACGTCTTAATCGCCTGGGGATAGCTGGGGTCTGAGGTTGCCGTCAGACTCAGGTTGACGTTAACTAACCCTTCGTTTCCCGTGTTACACCTGACTGGGACTGCAAGTTCTGCCGTTCTGGCCCCAAGAGGCTTATGCCCTACAACACGAAAGTTAGCCGCAAATACGTCGCCCAGATCGACTTCGATTGTCTCTCCGGCATTGACGGAACATGAGCCAAGTGAATTGATCGTACCAGACAGGTAATACACTAAAACCGGTGTACCTGTAGTCGTGCAGGAATCACCTGCGGGTATGTTGTAGCATTCAAATAATCGCGCCAGCGCCATAGGAGGAATGACGACCGAACCAACGAACGGCTGCAATATTTTCAGGGAAAAGCTACCGCTATTACCGCTAGCCCCCTGGCCGCCTAAACGTTGACCGCCGGGGTCACAAATATGCCACCGGGTATCTGCCCCTGTGCCCACGTTTTCAAAAGGAACCGCAGTAGGAGAACTGCCTTTAACCTGCAATAAAACTTTGGCGGCAAGATAGTCATTAATTTTGTACCAGTTGTCGCCTAAATAGACTAACGGTGAATCCGCGGCGAATGCCCATCGGCCACTTCTGACATTGTCTTTATCGCAATCACAGGAAACATAATAATCATTCGATTCGTTCCACTGATAAAATTTGTCTTTAACTACCCCTGCAGTATTTTCTTCTTCCTCCAGGGTTTTAACGCCAAAATTGACGCCAATATAGGGATTCCCCTGAGTGGTATGACACTGCCCGCTATAAGCAGCGGTTTGAGCGCACCATAGCATTAAGACGGCGGCAAAAAATAGTCGTAGTAATGACACGCATTTTTCTCCAAAGATTATCTGCATATGGCATCCATTCGCGTAATCGCAGCGTTAATTTGTTGTTCGGTAAGCTGGTAACTGATATGACAAATTTGATCGGGTGCTTCGCCCCAGCGCACGGTTATTGTTCCCTTCGCCGGTAAACCCGCCATATAGAGCGAGCCATCATCATCAATTATGCCGCTATTAGTCTGTACGCCGTCCAGCGTCGCTATCGCGCCAAAACGCAGCGGTATACCCTGCGTTGATGTTTTCATTAATACCCTTCCCCCCGCATGGGCATTAAACTCCGCCAGAACCAACGCCCCTTTGGTGGGAACTACATTTACTACTGCATTTTCAAGATCCACGTTACGTTTTAACGATGCAGCATCAAGTACGATTCGATTTTCACGATAAGAAGTGGCATAGGGAACAACGGTATATCCGCGCCAGTCAGTTTTCAGCCCGGTGCTATTCGCCACACGAGTATTTTCCGCGCCTGGTGCTGCAATCAGAACGTTGGTTTCCCCCAGAGATTGCCCCAGGGTAATGCCCCGTGAATGAGCAACTAAACTGCCTGAAAGGGCGTAGTTAAGTTGTTGTTGGCTACCGTTATCGCTGTAGTTGTAGCCCACTCGGGCATCCGCAAACGCCCCTTTGTAGTCCATGCTGGCGCTACCATTCGCCGTTTCCCCCTCGCTGTTATATCCCTGTTGCACGCTGTAGCTCAGGTTACCGTCATCGAGCAGTGTCTCCGTTAAACCAAGATTTTGTGTAGTGTGCCCTTCGTTATCGATACTGGTATTAGAGGTCATCCATGCGTAATTTTTTTTCCTGGTATAGCTATCATTACTTCTGGGGAGCAACAGATTGAGCGGCAGGGAAAAATTAAGTGCAAATACTTGATCAGCATCAGGTTGACCACGGGACTTACTGTAGTTCCAGGAAACGCCCAGTGAGAGATCTTTAATTTGCGTGTTGTAGCCAAACTGTAATAGCCGATCCTGTTGATCGGTATGCCAGTATGTTTGCTGGCTACCACTTAAATAAAACGAACCGTAATCGCCTAATTGCTGGGAGATATTGACCTGCAGTTTGCCACGTTTGGTGTAAAACAAATTGTAATAACGCGACCACATCGGCGTATCTTCATCATCACCGTCATTAAATTCGTAGCCATCCATGTGTTTATACATGGTGTCGGAAAGGGTGTAGAAGCCCGACGTCGAATAGCGATAGCCCATCAATTGAAAGTTAGTGCCCAAATGGTTGAGCGTTTTGGCATACAGAAAACGATATGACTGCCCTTTATGTTCACTTTGGTCTGCCAGTGTACTTTTCGCCTGGGTCGCGTCGAACGAAATCGCTCCGAAATCGCCGAGGTTAAAACCCAGCCCCAACATAGCAGCACGGTAATATTCAGCATATTGTCCACCGCCATACCAGGTCGTTCCCCACGGTCCGCCCCATTGCAGCGTGGCCTGAGCAAATTTACTTTCTTGCTGATCATTACTATTGGTTCTGTATTTCGCCAGCGTCACCGCGTATTTGATTCTCCCCTGACGCTGGAGTAATGGCACACTGGAAAAGGGCACGCTGTAACTATTGATGCTGCCGTCAGCTTCTTTTATTTCAACCAGCAAATCACCGCTCGACGACGTGGAGTAGAGATCACTAATCTCAAAAGCACCTGGCGAGACATAAGTTTGGTAAATGGTGTAGCCGTTTTGCTTAATCGTTATCTGGGCATTGCTTTTGGCGATACCACGCACCACAGGCGCAAACCCTTTCAGGCTGTCTGGCAGCATGTTGTCATCTGACGCCAGCTGTACGCCACGAAAGCTGACGCTGTCGAAAAAATCGCCTGCGGTATAATCATCACCAACGGTCAGTTCGCCTTTCAGAGGAATAACCGCCCGCTGCAAATAGCTGCTGAGATTCTTCCATTCTGCGGTTTGCCCGCTACTACGACTCCATGTGGAATTATTGCGCAATCGCCACGGACCTAAATTCACGCCACTGTTTAAATTCAAAAAATAGCTATCTGTGGAATCACTATCTGAACTGCTATGAATACTGTTGGCCCCGCTAAAAGAATATCCCAGTAATAATGCGTTGATCCCTTCATCCCAGCGTTCAGGGGGAACATAGCCACGGGCGTTACTTTTTATAGCAATTTGCGGTACTGAAATTTCCAGACGGAGTTTATTCACATCAAAGGTTACGCTGGCATCCGGAATAATCTCTGCCAATGGCGCACACGCTTGTTTGTCCAGTTGTTTAAAAGCCGGAAATGCATCAGTATTCACGCCCATTGCATCCAGGCTTTCAGTCGTCAAACAGGCGGCAATCCCCTTCTCTGGCGTTATCTCAACAAAATTAACGTTGCGCGTATCTACCATTGTCTGATTCAGAACAATATCGACACGATAAACCCCTGGCGTTATTTTTTGCCCTCTTTCGAAACGGGACAAATCGGCCACCATTGAGGGATCATCTTTGAAAAAGGCGGGATCGAACCAGGTTTCAGCTTGTGCATTGAACGCCGCCGACACAAACACCACCAGCCCACCAATAAACGATGGCACTCCACCAGAGGTTAACAGGCTGTGTTGTCGGTGAGTTCTAGGCATCTCGCTCTCTTAACTGAAGACGGCTTACGATTT
>OGYU01002352.1_pt1 | contig 12272 bp, 15 predicted proteins | sample 1576581 | NCBI WGS metagenome assembly OGYU01 (sample SAMEA3541547, study PRJEB24748) | human gut metagenome | biome: human gut; feature: human-associated habitat; material: faeces | place: China | collected 2012 | reverse complement strand
ATGAAGGAATTGCTTTTCAATATATGGCTCCATCCGTGTTTGAGGACAGTCAGTTCGAGTATGTACAAAATCATTTGAGAATAATATCTGCATTTTATGGTGTGCTAAAACCAAGGGATGGTGTGACACCTTATCGTTTGGAAATGCAGGCGAAGGTTGGAATAGGAGAAACAAAAAATCTGTATGAGTACTGGGGAGATTTATTATACCGCTCAGTGATTGATAACAGCAGGATTATAATCAATCTGGCATCGAAAGAATACTCTAAGTGCATAGAAAAATATCTGACACGACAGGATAGATACATTACGATTACATTTTGTGAGTTATCAGGAGATAAACTGGTGACAAAAGGTACATATGCTAAGATGGCCCGTGGTGAAATGGTTAGGTTCATGGCTGAAAACAGAATTGAAAATCCTGAGGATATTAAGAAATTTGATAGACTAGGCTATTCATTCCGCTCTGATTTATCATCAGATGCAGAATATGTTTTTGAACGGAAAAAATGATGATTGAATGATTATTTTAAATAAAAGGTAATCAGTAATATTGATTATTATAATAATAGTAATTATTACTATTATTTATTGACAATAAACAGATTGAGAAGCACCACGAAGAGAGATATCGTGCACTTCTTAAGAATATTGAAACTGCACAGGTGTTTGAAAAGAGTGAAGTTAAGGTATGGGAATGCCGTAACTGTGGACATGTTGTGGTAGGAACAAAGGCACCTGAGATATGTCCAGTATGTAACCATCCACAGAGTTATTTCGAAGTACGTGAAGAGAACTATTAAAGAGAAGGAGATTATTACAAAGAAGAAAGTGATTATTAAAAAAAGCAGTAATGATAAGCTGTGGCTTTGTTGGTTCTGCATCAGTTGGTAAAGAAGCATTAAAGTTTAAGAATCGGTGGATGCTTTGAAAAAAGTTATAGAAACAATTGGATTTTAAATTTTAAACATAGGAAGATAAAAAAGATGGAAGTAAAATATTATGTATGCAATCATTGTGGAAACATTATTGAAATGGTAAAGGATCAAGGCGTACCAGTAATGTGTTGCGGAGAACCTATGCAGGAATTAAAAGCCGGAGTGACAGATGCTGCTGTCGAGAAGCATGTACCTGTATATACGATAGAAGGCAGTCATGTTCATGTCGTGGTCGGAGAGACAAAACATCCAATGCTTGAAGAGCATTTCATTGAGTGGATTACATTAAATACAAACCAGAGAATATACAGAAAACAGTTAAATCCAGGGCAGGAGCCGGTAGCAGATTTTTGTCTTTGCGATGGTGAACAGGTAGAAGAAGTATATGCATATTGTAACCTGCATGGATTATGGAAATGCTAAAAGCATTTATACATATTAAGATTACAGAACAACACAAATATAACAGTAATATAGGCTGTGTATTAATATATTTACAAGGAGGAACAACGAATGAAATACGTATGTGATGTTTGCGGATGGGAATACGATGAGGAGAATGGCTATCCAGAAGGTGGTATTGCACCTGGTACAAAGTGGGAGGATGTTCCGGAAGATTTTGAATGCCCGTTATGCTTTGTAGGAAAAGACCAGTTCTCAGAAGCATAAGGGATAGAGTTAATAGCTGAATAATATCATGCAGGCAGAGAGCCATTGGCTTTCTGCCTTAGTTGATTATAAAACTTGTTCAGATGTTTTGAAATATTCTGGCGTCTGATGATTTAGAATAGAATCTACATTTTGTCGGACAACATCCAGTTCATGTACCTGGCTTTTACAATCGGAGAGAACATATTTAAAGGCATTCAGAGAGAGTTGTAGACTGGATTTTTTTTCATATAATTTCTTAAGGGAAGGTATGGTTTCCTCTGATAAATTCTGTTTTAACCAATCTCTGGCGGTCTCATATGCCTGAATTTCTGAGGCATGATTTTTTCGATAAAGTCCTTTGTTTTTGAAATTAAAAAATGCCGTATATGTCTTTTTATTGCTCAGATACTGTCCGGTATAATGAATTTGCTGGTTCAAATCTTTTAGTTGTAAGGATAGATTCGTGACCTGATCCTGTGCTTTTTGTTGTTGCATGTAGGAAGCAGCATAAGCTGATTCAAGGGAAGTTTTGTTATCTATGTCATGCTTTTGCAGATAGATGATCGTATTTGCCATCTGTTTTAAATTTGTGATTTTTACCTTATTTGCATAAGCCGGATTCTGCATGGCTTTTATATTTGTCTGTAGGTCTACAACCAAGCGTAAATGTGATTTTACAAAAATAATAGCCAGCGGATCTTTCTGAAGAAATACCTGTTCCAAGTGTTCTTTTCCGTAGCGTGTTCCAAGTGCACGTTCAGTAATCCGTTTATTACGCTCTGGGTGCAGGTAACTGTAACGACCCCGATGGTCAGTAACAGATATTTGGTATTTTTCAAAAAGCACAGATTGAAATTCTTCAAAATTTTTACAGACAGGGGCACATTCATCGATGGCATCTCTGAGATACTGTTTCTGTGTTTGAAATTTTCCGGATGTTGGTTTTAAGCCGGAATCAATGATTTCCTGATTTATCTTATCAAGTTTTTTCTGGCCGGATTGCTGCAACCGGTATTCTCTATTTGTGATTTTTTTCTCAGCCGGGGAGAGTAGATCCACCTGGTGCAGCCCATGCTCTTGGCACATATCCATAATTTCTTTTTTGAAATATTTGGTGAATTTATCGGTGGCTCTATGTTTATATCCTGCTTCATGATCATGGGGGCTGTGACATATAGGGAGCTCTTTCTGCCGTATATTTCCGCACACTGTTAATAACAATATGGGTATGGATATTTCCAGAATTGTTGTGCCCGTCTGTATGTGTGACGATAAGTGCCTGGTATCCCGGAAATATTTTCTTTGCAAGAGCCAGACTGAGGGCTTGTGCTTTTTTACCTGTCAGTCCACAATCCGTTACATCAGCAGGATCATAACTTATAATATAATGATGGCTTTTAATGTCAGATGCCTTTTGATTTTTATGAAATTTTTTATTTGTGATTTCACATTCTTTATCAAAAGATTCTGGTGTACATAAAAGTCCGTCGATATAATACTCTTCCCGAAGGATAGGTCTGCCGGAATCATCAAGGATCTTTTTCCCATTATTTTCATCATGCTGAAAAAGCAGATAGTCGATCGCATCTGAATAATTCGCATTTTTACTTTTGATATGTTTAAGAACCGCCATCTGTATCACCTGCCATTTCCAAAACTTTTTTCCTTAATTTGAAAAGATCTGCTATACACTGGTGGATTTCATCTTCTATGGCAAGAGAGCGCATACCGCCGGTATTAAAATATTTTGCAATCTGATTCAAATTGGAACCGATTTTTCCATATTCGCCAACAAGTTTTTTCAGATCGTCCATGTCTGCAACGATTTCATATCTAACAGGAACTGTTCCATTTAGAATTAGCTGTCGAATATATTCTGATCGTGATAATCCAGTCATAGTTGCAGCGCGATTTACAATATTCAATTCAATATCTGTAAGTTTGAGGGTGATAACATTTTTATATTTTAAGTGATTTTGCTTATTCCTTACAGTCATAGCATCCCTTTCTCAAAATTAATAGATATTTTTAAAATCCACTGAAATATCGGCTGTCCCGTCCGATAAAGATTCAGTGTCGCGACCACATTTACTGTGGAAGCCAGATACGCACCTTGGGTGCTAAACGAGGGTATGGGGAAACGTAATCCCCATCAAGATAACGACTTAGAAGTAGGACCGAAACCATGAAAATGGGTTAAGGTAATACCTAAGTGGATCTTGCTCTTGAAGAGATATACCCTTTCATAAAACGTGTAGGTACAGAGAATTATACAAAAGAGATTGGATAAAAAATAGAAAAATTATAGAAGAACAAATTGAAAGGCACCGGAAGAAACCGATGCCTCATTTTAATATGATCAGAAAAATCTGGTATTTTATTGCCCTGTGCTTCCAAATGCACTTGTTCCGCGTTCTGTGCCAAGTTCTAATACGAAATCCGCAATTACCACAGGTGTGATCACTAGCTGCCCGACGCGTGTATTTTTTGGAATAGTCTGGGTAGATGTACTTACATTGCTGATGATCGCATGGACTTCACCCCGGTATCCGGAATCAATCGGTGGAAGTTCGCAGACAAGACCTTTTACTGCCATGCTACTTCTGGGGAAAACATATCCGGCATATCCGTCTGGAATGATCAGTCCAAATCCAAGAGAGATTCTTGCAATCTCCCCCGGTTTTAAGGTGCAGTCATAAGGCATGAATACATCTGCACCAGCATCATTTTCGTGTGGTCGGAAAGGATGATGATCTTCTTTCAGCCCAAAGTCGATGAGTTTAATTTTCATGATGATTCTCCTTTTTCTGTGCAAGCAGTGGATAGTCCGACTGCAGGATTTTATCAGGCGTCCAGATTTTTGGAATAGATCTGTTGCAGGACATTTGCTTTTCCATGCAGGAGCTTCTTTGACAGAAAGGTTCGGTCAGATCGGGGGCAAAGAGAATCGGACTCAACTGGTATAATTTTTCCCAGATCTGGAGCATAACGATACGTGTCTCATCTGTATTTCTTCTGCAGGTTCTCTGCCCGATCATATGTTTCCACTGGTAAGGTGTTGCACTGATGATCAGGACATTTCGCAATCCCTGTGGTGTCGCATATCCAGCAGCATCATGACTGATTCCGGCAGCGCAGAGTTTTTCATAATTATTGAGATCAGACTGACAGCTTTTCGTGTAGAGTTCCTGAATGTTTTCCTCTGCTTTGAGAATTTCATAAGGAATTGCAAATGCTGCATGTCCGGAATAATTGCTGTACTGCAAAGATGCGCTCATATATTTAACTTCATTCTGATGTCTTGTGATCTGAGTCAGAAAACGTCTGTTTGCGCCAACCACAGCAACGGTGATGACCATAAATTTCTGGACGGTTGGATGTGGAAGCCCCGCAATATGCTCTACTGTTTCTTTGCTATAGGTCTGATGATAAAGATCCATCAGATCTTCCATGTTTCGGATTGTATGGCCACGTTGCGTGAGCCTGGCCGCGAAAACCATATTCTGTTCTGCTTCCTGAATGCCGTAACAGTTCAGGATAGCTGTTTCAATGTGATTCATAGGCATGTTCCTCCTCTACAAGTGCTTTCAGCAGGATCAGGTAATTGATGCTGTCAGTGATTTTTTCGTCCCATTGCTCCAATTCAAAATGAAACAGATTGGAATAGCACATATCGTATATGGATACGACATGCTTTGACATCATACCTGCAAGTGCAGCTTTTGGATCACAATTTTGTAAAGCTGCAGCCATCTTGAATGCACTGAGACGGTCTGTGTTGTCACCGGTGTATTCTTTCTTTTTGTGTGCAAGAATATCCGAACACTTTTTCATTTGAGTTTCAAATACATCATTAAATTCTTCTTGAGTCATGTGATAAATCCTCCTTCTGTAATCAGGGGTTCTATGAAATGAACTGCACCAATCTGTCAGCTGTCCCTTCTGGCATGGTTGCGATGCTGAGAATCATTTTATAGAAACGCTCCTTCATAAATTGTGTAGGTGAAGGGGCTTATACAAATATTTAGCGAAATAAAAAGTTAAAAAATTTACCAGATTCTTTTGTATAGCACTGAACTGATAAACGATTAGTGAAAGAAGTAATAACGCATATGTACAGAAACGCAGACACGATGGGACAGGTGACTGTTGAGAATATGTATATGCAGAAATCAAAGAAGGGAAAAGCAGAATGAATAAAGCGTTAGAGTATACGAAAAAATTAGCATTGGTTCGATTGTTATACCGAAAACAATTATTGTCAGATACTGAGTACGAGAAAATACGAAGAGAACTTCAAAAACAAGTTTGGGGTTAATAAAAAGTTTTTCTGAGAAAAGTAGTTAACATTTTAAATGTTTACTAGAATGGTTTTGTAATCAAAAATGATTAAAGAAAGAGGTGAATTATATGGAAGAAGTTCAGATATTACCTGCGCAAAAAAATACTCCCAATAGTTTGAAAAGAACCAATCGGTCAGTTCAGATTGATAGGATTCGTGTCGCGGCATACTGTCGTGTGTCTACGGATGGTGATGAACAGTTGGGAAGTTTCAATTCACAGAAACTTTATTATGAAAAAAAAAATTAGTAATAATAAAGAATGGGTATCGGCTGGAATCTTTGCTGATGAAGCCATTACAGGTACAAAAGTTGATAAGCGAGAAGGATTTCAACAGATGATTCAAAAATGTATGGCAGGAGAAATAGATATGATTATTACAAAATCCATATCCAGGTTTTCCAGAAATACTGCTGACACTCTAAAATATGTTCGTATGTTAAGGAATAAAAATATTGCGGTTTATTTTGAAAAGGAAAATATTAATACCTTAGATATGAACGGTGAAATGTTATTGACAATACTAAGTTCGTTAGCTCAGCAGGAAGTAGAATCACTTTCTGAAAATGTTAAGATGGGTATACGTATGAAAATGCAAAGAGGCGAACTGGTAGGATTTAACGGTTGCTTTGGCTTTGATTATGATCGTGAGACAAAAACAATCAGTGTAAATGAAAAAGAGGCTGAAGTTGTTAGACTTATGTATGACTTGTATTTACAAGGATACGGTACCACGACAATAGCACGCCGATTAACGGAATTAGGATGTAAAAATAAACATGGTGAAGTTAAGTGGCAGACAGATACTATCTTAGACATAATAAAAAATGAAAAACATTGTGGAGATCTATTACTGGGAAAAACATTTACCGTAGATCCAATCACAAAACGAAGATTAGATAATATGGGAGAAGAAAACCAGTATTATATACGTGATCATCATGAAGCTATTGTGTCAAGAGAAGTTTGGGAAAAAGCAAAAGAGATCCGCTTGAGCAGAGCAAAGTCAAAATGGAGATTGTCAACTGATAACCGCGAAAGATATACCAGATTATATGCATTCAGTAGTATGCTGGAATGCGGATATTGCGGATACAAACTAGCTAGACGAACAAGACATCAAACAACAGTTACTAAGAAACCGGTGTGGCAATGTGTAAATGCATCAAAAAATGGGATATGTAATTGTCCGAATTCAAAAGCCATTGATGAATCTATTTTAGAAAGTGCTTTTATAGATGCTTTTCATGTGCTAGCAGACAATTTTGATGATGTTAAGGAAACGGTGATTGAGACCGTTGAGAGTTCCTTGAATGATGACGGAGACGTGAAACGTATTAAACATTTAAACAAGGAAATAAGTAGTATAAAAACAAAAAAAAGCCGCTTAACAGAATTACTGATAGATGATAGAATAGAACAAAGTGAGTACGATCAGAAAAAGATTGAATTTCAGCGTAAGCTACATCAACTATCAGAAGAAAAACAATATCTGGAGGATAATGTAGGAAGAAGAAAAAATATAAGCAAACGAATGTCAGAACTTCGTGAAACGTTAGAAACGGAAAAAGATCCTTTAACTGAATTTGATTGTATGGTTTTTGATAGCATTACGGAAAATGTAATTGTTGGTGGGTATGATGCGGACAATAATCCGGCACCATATAATCTAAAGTTTATCTTTAAATGTGACAAAAATATACGAGTAAAAGATGCTAAATCTGATTATAAACAAAAGCATCCGAAGAAAGGAAAAGTTGTAAAATGAGGTCTGACATGCAGGAGAAAGAAAAAGATAAAAAAAGAAAACAAAGTGACAAAAAAATGTGTTCATTTGGAAGCATTACAGCCGGAAAAATGTACTCATTATCCGAGTGCGGTGCACGTCGAGACGGTAGTCTTGATGTCAAGGAAAGATAAATAAGTGCCAGAAAGCGGCGTATTTCCGGGCTTTTTGCGAGGTGAGCATCATCAGAGGAGCCTTGCGAAAAGCTCGGTTTTATTATATGGAAACATATCTACTTTTCGGTCTGGCTGGAGGAAAATTGAGTAACCGGAGAATAGCGGTAGGGTTTAGGCTGTGGATTAGATGTCAGAGGTTGTGGCACTAGGATTGTTGTCAGAGCCGACCGCAGTTTAAGCCACTCGATACTAAGGGACAGACTTGGCAGTGGAATAGATAACAGGAGGATTACTTATATGAAAGATATTTTTACAGGTGACATTTTTGAGAAAATCGAACCGCCACATAATGTATCGTTTAAGATTGTAGGAACAGCATTACCTACCAATCAAGATATGTATTTTGTCGCAAAATGGCATGAGATTTTCGAACGTTATACTTCAGCTCGGCTTTTTGTTAGAAAAGCACTAGAAGATAATTGGGATTACTGGTTCAATAAAATGGAGGATGAGAAGGTACAACGTGCGATAGAATACAAATTTAAAGCGGAACTGTATGAAACAGCTTTGTTGAGTTATAACATTTTAGTTGATCTCTCATGGGCATGGACTTATGTATCAGCAGAATATCTTTTATATAATTTTGACGCTGATGGAAATGTCACGAATGCTAAAGATGTCTGTGGCATGCATCCAATTGAAGAAGCCTATGAGTTGCTTCGTAAAACAGAAAACGGAGTATCTACACCTCATGCAGAAGGAAATCCTTTTAACTATTTAAAGGTTATGAGGCCAGAGTTTTCAGATGCTGTTGATACCATTGTTGATTTCTGGAAGGTGTTCTCAAACAGTTCGATACGAAACCTATACAATTTTGTGAAGCATAAAGGGAAACCTTTATATGAAGAAGTTGAAAATTTGCGCGGTGGGAAAGTTATGTCGATTCTTATAGGGAATGAAGAGTACCCATCAGATATAAGAGATGTTCAAAAAATGATTAGTGTTGACGCTGGATTAAAGGAATTAATAGATTTCGATAATAACATGCTATTTCCATATATTGAAAAATTGCTTGGCCAATTAAAAACAGCGGTGGAACCATCGCCAATGGCTTTTTTATAAATTTTCTAAAAAAACTATTGCTTTACCATTGTGGCAATGTTTTAGGAGGTGTGTTGAACGGAGGGGGTCAATGAAATATACAGTTAAGAAGACAATCTTGGGACGATGAAATGCCACATGCACAAAGCATTCACAGGGAACATGGTTGGTATTTACTAAACAATAGTTAATAAAATAAGGAGGCCGGACAAATGACCAGAGAAGAATTAAAAGCACAGATTGATGAATTAATGAGACAGTATGCTGACGAAGAAATTGATGGAGTTACTTACCAACAAAAGATGATGGAATTAACAACATCGGCTCAGAAAGAAAACGACGAAGATTGATAATTAACTTGTAAATGAAGGCTCCCCACCACCGGAAATTATCCAGTGGTGAGGAGCCTTTTATGTCTATGAAGTTATGCATCCACATCAATGCTGACGCCGGATTTCAGTTCAACTGTGATGCGGTCATCCCAGATGGTTATCTGCTTGATCCAGCGTCGCACCAGTGCTTCATCGAATTCTGTAAGATAGGTGGTTTGCTGTGCGATGTAATCCTGCAGGTCATTGATTCGCTTTATCTGTTCGTCCCTTGCGGCTGTATCAACGGTTGTTTTCTGACGGAGTTCTCGGAGTCTGAAGATCTCATCCGCTATTTCATCGTAGTCTTCTTTGCTATTGGCTTTCTGAATGAGTTCCTGTTGCAGGACCATCAGCTTTTCGTCAATGTTGTCAATGGCTGTTGCCTGCGATGCTCGGATGACTGCGGCAATGTTAAGCTGGAGCTGTGCCTGATAGTTGCTTTTGTCGCCGAGCATTTGATTGATGGCTTTGACAACGGCATCCTGAAGAACCAGCTCATTGATGGTTCGAGCGTGGCATTCAAGTCCGGTGGATTCCAGCCTGCTGATGCAGCGCCAGACAATTGATTTGACGCCACGGTTGTTCCAGTGAAGCCTTCGGAACATTTCACCGTATTCTCCGCAGATGACGATTTGTGAGAAGCAGTGGTTGCAGCTATAACTTCGTTTTTTGCCGTTGGCACTGGTTTTTACCACTCGCCTGCGGACCAGTTCTTCCTGTACCCGTAGGTAAATGTCCTTCGGAATAATGGCTTCGTGATCGCCTTCTACATAGTATTGTGGAACAAGACCGTTATTTTTAACTCTGGTCTTGTTTAGAAAGTCTGTAGTGTAGGTCTTTTGGAGCAGGGCATCACCGATGTATTTTTCGTTACGGAGAATTTTGTTGATGGTGCTTGTGTGCCACCTTTTCCCTCCGGCACCGGTAAGAATACCGTCACGCTCCAGACCGGCGGAAATCTTGTCCATACTGAGACCTTCTAAATATTCTCGATAAATACGTTTTACAGTTTCGGCCTGTTCTGGATCAATGATTAAATTCCCATTTGCGTCCTTTGCATAGCCAAGGAAGCGATTGTGGTTGATTTGTACCTTGCCTTGCTGGTAGCGATATTGTAATCCCATCTTGACATTCTGACTTAAGGACTGCGATTCCTGCTGGGCCAGAGATGCCATGATGGTGATAAGGACTTCACCTTTGGCATCCATTGTGTTGATGCGCTATGAGGATGAGAATATATGGCTGACACAGAAGATGATGGCAACATTGTACGATGTCGGCACTAACACTATAAATTATCATATTAAGAAAATCTTTGAGGACAGTGAGTTACAAGAGGATTCAGTTATTCGAAAATTTCGAATAACTGCCGCCGACGGAAAAAGCTACAGCACAAATCACTATTCCTTAGAGATGATCATTGCAGTAGGATTTAAGGTAAATTCTGAGCGTGCGGTGCAGTTTCGTAAATGGGTCAATCAAATTGCAAAGGACTATACCATCAAAGGCTGGGTTATGGATGACGAGCGTCTCAAACGCGGAACTTATCTGACAGAAAAGTATTTTGATGAGCAGTTAGAACGAATTCGTGAAATTCGAGCAAGCGAAAGAAAGTTTTATCAGAAAATAACTGACCTGTATGCCACAGCCATTGATTACGATAAGAATTCTGCAACTACCAGGAGATTCTACGCAACAGTTCAGAATAAAATGCATTACGCAGTTCATGGTCATACGGCAGCTGAACTGATTGTAGAAAGAGCTGACCATACAAGAGAACATATGGGATTAACTACTTGGGCAGATGCTCCTGAAGGCAAAATTAAGAAGAGTGATGTTACGGTTGCCAAGAATTATTTGAGTCAGGATGAAATGAAACAGCTGAATCGTATGGTTACTGCATACTTGGATTTTGCTGAGAATATGACATTACGGCATATTCCACTCACGATGCAGGACTGGGAAAAACGGCTTAATAGCTTTATTGAAATGTTTGATTATGGTATTTTACAGGATGCAGGGAAAGTGTCAGCTGAAATTGCAAAGCTTCATGCCGAGACTGAATTTGAAAAGTATCGTGTTATTCAGGACAGATTGTTTATGTCTGACTTTGATAAGTACATGCTGGAACTGGAAGAGAATGCGAAGAAGTAGCAGTGGCGTTATTAAAATTTTCTGCTAAATTTCTAGCTTACCAAGGTCGAGTGCATGGAAGGCAGGCCATCAGTTAGGTCTAAAAATAGCCGTTGACCTGTTTTTGTAGGAAGAACGGACAAGGTTGAGGCGATGGCGTTTCCTCGGAAGATTTGACTTTTATGTTGGAATCACTATAATAGTAGAAACGATTAAAAAAGTTGAACTTTTTCCGTAAACGGGCGAGGTTCAGGCTGCGATATGGATAGCGGAATGTATAGAGATATTTTTGCTACAGAATTTGTAGATATGTTTCCGCAAACAAACGGAGATATTTGGGTACATGCCATATTAGCCTGGATAGGTTGTCGATGACTGACATCAATCCGGACCTATCGAGCCATGTTGAGACGGTCGTGTTGATGTCAAGGAAAGATAAATAAAGGCTGAAAAGTGGCGTATTTCCGGGCTTTTTGTAAGGTTAGTATCATCAGGGAAGCCTTGCGGAAAGCTCGGTTTTCTTGTATGGAAACATATCTACTTTGCAGCTCGACCGGAGAAAAAGTCGATGACCGGAAAAATGCGGTAGGGTTTAGGCTGTGGATTAGATGTAGTGGGTTGTGGCACTGGGATTGTTGTCAGAAACGACCGCAGTTTAAGTCACTCGATACTAAGAGGCAGACTTGGCAGTGGAATAGATAACAGGAAAAAACGTATGAATTATGAGCAACTGATAGAAGAACTGAGGGAGGAAATGTGACAGCTTGTGAACACGAAATGTGATGCACTGCTCCATGTTTTGATTATGAAGAAATACTTGAAGGAGATACTAATAC
>OGYU01002350.1_pt1 | contig 12276 bp, 7 predicted proteins | sample 1576581 | NCBI WGS metagenome assembly OGYU01 (sample SAMEA3541547, study PRJEB24748) | human gut metagenome | biome: human gut; feature: human-associated habitat; material: faeces | place: China | collected 2012 | reverse complement strand
AAAATCAGAGGAACAAAATTCTTTAATTGATGAAATTGATGACAATATGTCTTTACTGGGCATTATAGCCTGTAAATGCATATACATAGGGATGAATCGTACAATCCAGTGTGTAATGGCCCATAAATCCACAGATGTAAGCGTCTGCAATAGAGAGGGAATGTTTTTTCCCTGCAAAAAGTTTGCGGCTTTGCAGCAGATTGCCAAAGAACTGGCCAGTATCCTTGCGATGTGCCAGATCTCCAATATTTTTTCGATGCATCAGGTAAGAGGGAAGATAGTAAAAAAACAGATCAGGTCCCTGCAGACCAAGTGCATATGCGCTGTGATCGCGTCGGATCATATTGTGCATGGATGTGGAGGTCAGACGTCTGCATGCGTCTACGCCAAACAGATAGTGGGTGGTAAAACCCGGCATACAATCACTCCAATCTTCAGTAAATAATCAATTTTTTAAAGAAACAACAGCATTATAGTATATTTTATTGCTTCGGTCAATTTGCGGCAGAAGTAAATATTTTAGGTTGACTTTACATAAGATAGTGGTATAATGTCACGTAGTATTAAAAACTACGTTTTGAGTCTGCAACAAAAATTATATCCAAAAATCGTTGGAAAAATGCACAAATCATGTTTTTTTAGACATTTTCAGAAGATTGTATATTGCAAACATACATGGTTTTGTGATTGAATATGTTCATTCGGTGGAAAAACAACTATACTTCCAATGGATGAAATATCTTATGATTTATTTACACAAGAAAGAAAACGGAGGAGTAAGAAAATGGCAAGTTTAAAAGATGCGGCAGAAAGACAGGCGTTTTCGCTCGCTATCGATGCTACGTTAAAGAGTCTGAATAAGGACAGAGAGAAAGGTTTGCTCAATATTGTAAACCTCGCACAGAAGTTTATGGGAAGCAATTTCCGTTCTGAGGCATACGAAGGCGCAAAGAAAATGATTCAGAATCCGGACAGCAAGTGGATGCGTTATGTGAATCGTCTTTTGGATGAGACAGATCCGCATGTTGCCAAGATGACAGCACTGAATCTTGGATATCAGGCAGCGTTTGCAGGAACCAAGAAGATTCGTAAAATGAGAGAAATTGAGAACTGCAATATTCCGTGGCTCATTCTTATGGATCCGACCAGTGCATGCAACCTCCATTGTACAGGATGCTGGGCAGCAGAGTATGGTCATAAATTAAATCTGACATTTGATGAGTTAGACAACATTGTTACACAGGGTAAGGAACTGGGCGTATATTTTTATATGATGACCGGTGGAGAACCACTGGTGCGCAAGGCTGATATCATCCGTCTGTGTGAGAAACACAATGACTGCGCATTCCATTGCTACACAAACGGAACACTTGTAGATGAGAAGCTTTGCGAGGATATGAAGCGTGTAGGAAATCTTTCCCTTTCCATTTCCCTTGAGGGATTTGAAGATGCCAACGATTTCCGACGTGGAGAAGGTGTATACAATAAAGTCCTTCACGCAATGGATCTGTTACATGAGAACGGACTGATCTTTGGAAACAGTGTATGTTATACAAGCAAGAATATGGATGCGGTTACCAGTGATGAGTTCTTTGATCTTCTGATCGAGCATGGAAGCCGTTTCGCATGGTATTTTCATCTGATGCCGGTAGGAATGAAGGCTTCACCGGAACTGATGCCGACCAAGGAGCAGAGAGAATATATTTACCACAGACTGCGTGAAGTTCGTGGATTTGAAGGTGGAAAAGAAATCTTCGTTATGGATTTCCAGAACGATGGTGAATACGTTGGAGGATGTATCGCCGGAGGACGTAACTACTGTCATATTAACCCGAAGGGTGATGTAGAGCCATGTGTATTTATTCACTACTCTGGAGCAAACATCCGCGAGAAATCCCTGCTTGAGTGTCTGAAGCAGCCGTTGTTTATGGCTTACCGTGATAACCAGCCATTCAACGAAAACATGCTTCGTCCATGTCCGATGCTTGAGAATCCGGAGATTTTACAGAAGATGGTTCATGAGACCGGAGCTCATTCTACAGATGTAGAACAGGAGGAGCCGGTTGAGCATCTGTGTGGAAAGTGCGTAGATTACGCAAAGGATTGGCAAGAAACAGCAGATAAACTCTGGGCTGCACATCCATATAAGCAGAAGGGATACACAAACTTCAAAAAGAAATAATTCGATTACTGTTCGCAGGGTAACCTGTGAACAGTAACATAATTCACACAAAATTAAGATTTCAGACAGGATTCCCGGTTTACATGCCGGGAATTTTGTTGTATTGTAATGGCATGAAACCAAAATTTAAAATCAAACTTCAATACGATAAAAAAAATAACATCTGGGCGGCGATTGCAATTATATTGGCAGTCGTAATGTATGTGACCATTGATTTTTCCATTGTTGCATTGATCGCATATGGATTTCTGTACTATCTGGTAAAAAGTCTGCATCTGGAACTGGATGACCGGTGTCCGTGGCTCTGGACACTGATTCTGTTTATCGGAGGTTCCTGTCTCACCACTTTTTCGATACAGTATATGCTGCTTGATCCTGAAAACTTTACGAGGACAACGTACGAGAAGCTCTTTTTAAATGTGCTTTGCTGTCTGATTGTCTATTTTGTTGTGCAGATTTTTACGAACAACAGTGGGCTGACCTGCATCATTGCCCATGTGTCGCTGCTTTCGTTTGGATTTGTAGACTATTTTGTATATCTGTTCCGCGGAAATGAATTTACGTTTTCCGATATCAGATCCATTGGAACCGGTCTGAGTGTGGCGGGAAATTATAAATTGCAATTGAACGATCGTGGAGTATATGTGATCTTTCTGGCAGCATTGTTTATTGCTTTTGTCCGCAAATGGCATGTCCGGTTTACCGGAAAAATTCAGATGCGGGTAATTTCTGTGATGGCGATTGCCTTAAGTTGTGTGATCATTGCAGCAAATGCTTATGATGTAAACACAGAGACGTGGGAACAGAAGGGAACTTATCGCAATGGATATCTGTTGAATTACGTACTGGGGATTCGTGACAGTTTTATTTCTGCTCCGGAAGGATATTCCAAAGATAAGATCAAAGAACTGGAGAAAACCTATCAATCCGATAAAAAGGATTACAGCACAACAAATGAAAAAGCAAAAAATCCGACGATCATTGCCATTATGAATGAATCGTTTTCCGATCTGAGTGTGTTGGGGGATCTGCAGACCAACATGCCGCTCACACCGTTTATCGATTCTTTGAAAGAGAATACAACGAAGGGATATGCACTTTCGTCGGTATTTGGCGCGAAGACTCCTAATTCGGAGTGGGAATTTATGTCCGGAAATTCCATGGCATTTCTTCCGATGGGATCCGTTGTTTATCAGCAGTATATCAGTGATACTCCGACAACGATTGTGTCAAATCTGAAAGATGACGGGTATACGTGCATTGCCATGCATCCATATTATGAAACCGGATGGAGCCGGAATCTGGTGTATCCGCATATCGGGTTTGACGAAATGCACTTTATTGATTATTTTGACCAGACAAAGATCCTGCGGGAATATATTACCGACCAGGAACTGTATGATAAGATTATCAAGCGTTATGAAAACCGTAAAAATAATGAAAAACTGTTCTTTATGGGAATTACCATGCAGAACCACGGTGGTTATACGGAAACCTATGACAATTTTCCGGAGAATTATTATAAAGTTGGACGTTCTTATACGGATGCCAACCAGTATCTGTCCCTGGTACACGAGAGTGATGAGGCAGTAAAAAACCTGATCAGTTATTTTTCAAAGGTAGATGATCCGGTAGAAATCATTTTCTTTGGAGATCATCAGCCAAGCTTAAACAGTAATTTTTATCCGATTCTGAATGGAAAAGGACTCACAGGGCTGACGGAAGATGAACTGGAAAAACTGTACACAGTTCCGTTTTTTATCTGGACCAATTATGATACACCGGAAGAAACGGTAGACATTACCAGTCTTGATTATCTGTCTACCATGGCACTGGAACGGGCTGGAATTGAGCTTCCGGCATACAATAAGTTTCTGGCAGATATGCAGGAGGTTGTTCCAGCCATCAATTCCAGAGGCTATTATTCCAAGAGTAAAGGCTGCTACCTGCATATCGATGAGGCCGAGGGAGAAGAAAAAGAATGGATTGAAAAGTATCATATGCTGCAATATAATTCGATGTTTGACAAAAAGAACCGCAGCAGCTTTTTCTTCCCATATAATCTAAAAAGCAAGTAGAACAATCAGGCAAGGGGAATCAAGATGAAACTGAGTGAGTTATTAGCGTATGACAATATTGTAATACAGTGCCATGACAATCCGGATGCAGATACCATTGCATGTGGATTTGGGGTCTATCTGTATTTGAAATCCAAAGGAAAAGAACCACGTCTGATTTACGGAGGGCAGAATGTGATCCGGAAAACGAATCTGGTGATGCTGATCCGGGATCTGAAAATACCAATCGAGCATGTGGATTATCTGCACAAACCAGAGTTATTGGTGATGGTGGACTGCCAGTACCATTCCGGAAATTCTGCAGTGTTTGAAGCAGAACATATTGCTGTAATTGACCATCACCGGATCTGCACGGAATTACCAGAGCTTTCCGAGGTGCGTTCTAATCTGGGCGCGTGCTCGACACTGGTCTGGAATATGCTCAAAACAGAAGGATTTGATGTACGAGGTAATCGTGAGTTGTCAACAGCACTGTATTATGGATTATATACGGATACCGGAAGTTTGACGGAAATTGTACATCCGCTAGACCGGGATCTGCGTGACGAGGCAAACTTTGACCCGGCAATCATGAGGAAACTCCGCAATGCCAATCTTTCGCTGGAAGAACTGGAAGTTGCTGGAGCAGCACTTCTTCATACGGATTATGTAGAAGAATTTCGTGCCGCGATTGTAAAAGTGGGGCAGTGTGATCCGAATATTCTCGGACTGATTTCCGATCTGGTACTGGAAGTGGATGCGATTGATATCTGTGTGGCATTTAATCTGCAACCAGAAGGTGTGAAGTTTTCAGTGAGAAGCTGTGTGAAAGAAGTCAAGGCGAGTGAACTTGCGGCAGAGTTGTGCAAAGGAATTGGTTCCGGTGGAGGACATCTGGAAAAAGCGGGTGGCCTGATTCCGATGGAATTGATGACACAGGAATATTTAAAGTTTTGCAAAGAACATCATTTTGCACCACGCATGGAGTATGATGCACAGGGAAGACATGAACAGCCGGCAGCTTCGGGTATTAAATCTGTTATCGAGCAGCGTATGCGGGACTATATGGGAAATACCGATATTGTGTATGCACAGGATTGCAGAATAGAGGCAGAGGATGCAAAGACGTACTGCAGACGCTCCGTTCCGTGGGGATATGTCCGGGCAACGGATCTCTTTGCGGAGGGAACGCAGGTGACTGTGCGGACTCTGCAGGGAGATATGAAAGCTACAGTGGAAGCAGGAATTGTTTTTATCATTGGACCGAAAGGGGAATGTTTCTTTCGTAATGAAGAGGCTTTTATGGAAGAATTCCGGATTTACACGGATTGGAAGTTTGATCTGAGAAATGCAGAGTATGAACCTACCATCAAAGATGTAGAGAAAGGAATCATCGTAGAACCGATGAAATGTGCAAAGGTCTGCGTGCCAAAGGGAACTACAATTGTTCGTGCACGCAGGCTGGAGCGCAAGGTAAAACTGTTCCGGGATAAAGATGAAAACGAACAGTATACACTTGGCCGGGTTGGAGATTACATGGTTGACAGCAGTGATACGATCAACAATATCCGGATTATGCGTAAAGATCTGTTTGAAGAAATCTATCGGGATTCCGGTGAGCAGGAAGAGCAAAAAAGTGTGATCTTTGATCTGGACGGAACCTTGTTATATTCGTTGGAAGATTTAAAAAATGCTACCAACGCGGCATTGGAGTCACAGAATATGCCGACTTGTACGCTGGATCAGGTGCGCAGATATGTAGGAAACGGGGTGCGCATGCTGATGGTGCGTGCCGTGCCGGATGGGGAGAAAAACCCGAAGTTTGAAGAGACATTTGCGGAATTTAAAAAATATTACGGGGAGCATTGTCTGGATCATACAAAGCCATATCCAGATATCATGCATCTTTTGACTGAATTAAAGGCGCGCGGAGTGAAGACAGCAATTGTATCCAATAAGCTGGACTCGGCAGTAAAAGAATTGGATGAACGTTTTTTCCGGGGTTATATGACTACGGCAATCGGTGAGATGGAAGGTGTGGCAAAAAAACCGGCACCCGATATGGTACAAAAAGCCATGAAAATTTTAAAAACGGACACGAAGAAGGCCATTTATGTAGGTGATTCCGAGGTGGATATTCAGACCGCGGAAAACACGGGACTTCCATGTGTTTCGGTCATGTGGGGATTCCGCGATGCGGAGTTCCTTCGTAAAAACAGAGCACAGGTACTTATTCAAAGACCACTGGAATTGTTGTACTTAATTTAAAAGTTATGGTATCATATAACCAACATACAAGGACAGGAGAAAAAAGATGGAAGAAAGAATTTCAGGACATACAGGGTTACTTGCACTGATCGGTTCGCCGGTAGGACATTCCGGTTCCCCGGCAATGTACAATTACAGCTTTGCAAAGCTGGGGCTGGATTATGCATATGTTGCATTTGATGTAAAAGAAGATCAGGTAAAAGAAGCACTTGACGCGGTGAAACTGTTTCATATGCGTGGAATCAATGTGACGATGCCGGATAAGACCGAGGCGGCAAAGTATGTGGATGAGCTGTCTCCGGCAGCACAGATTATCGGAGCTGTAAACACAATTGTCAACGATGACGGCAGATTGACCGGATATATCACGGACGGAGAAGGCTTTGTACACAACCTCAAGGACCATGGCGTAGATATTAAAGGAAAAAAGATCACGGTCGCAGGCGGTGGCGGAGCTGCGACAGCCATTCAGGTACAATGTGCATTAGATGGAGCCAGAGAGATCACGATTTTCAATATTAAGGATGCATTTTTTGAGCGTACTCTTCAGACCGCAGAAAAGATCCGAAAAGCAGTGCCGGGAATTGTTGTCAATGTATATGACATTGCAGATACGGCAAAGATGACAGAGGAGATCACATCCAGTGACATTTTTGCAAATGCGACGATCGTTGGTATGAAACCGATGGATGACCAGAGTGTGGTAAAAGATTTATCTGCATTTCGCCCGGGATTGGTTGTATGTGATGCGGTTTATAATCCGGCAGAGACAAAACTGTTGCGGGAAGCAAAAGAAGCAGGATGTACCTGCATTGGAGGCAAGGGAATGCTTCTGTGGCAGGGAGTGGCCGCATTCCGGTTATATACAGGTATGGATATGCCGGTAGAAGAAGTAAAGGAGAAATTTTTTCATGAATAAAGGAAAGAAAAATATTTTCCTGATCGGTTTTATGGGAGCCGGTAAAAGCACGATTGCACGTGCGATAAAGCAAAAGCTGGGTTATCCGGTTGTGGAGATGGACGAGCGTATCGTAAAAGAACAGGGAATGCCGATCAGCAAAATTTTTGAAACATACGGAGAACTTTATTTCCGGGAGCTTGAGACAAAACTGATCCAGTCACTAAATCAGCAGGAGCCGACAATCGTATCCTGTGGAGGCGGTGTGGCAATGCGACAGGAAAATGTAGACTGCATGCGGGATGGGGGAAGCGTTGTATTTCTTACGGCAACACCGCAGACCATATACGAACGTGTAAAAAACAGTACGGACCGTCCACTTTTAAACGGTCATATGAATGTTGCATACATTTCTGAACTGATGGAAGTACGCCGGCCAAAGTATGAGGCGGCTGCAGACATTCTCGTAGCTACGGATGGAAAAACAAAAGAAGAAATCGCAGAAGAAATTATTGGGCGACTGGAGGAATAAGCGTGAAATTTAATTGGGATAATATTGTATTTCAGATGCTGGGAAAACTTGTGGACTGCGTGTGGGTCAGCATTTTATGGGTGATCTGCTGCATTCCGGTTTTTACGATCGGGGCATCGACCACCGCGCTGTATTACACGGTACATAAATCCATCCGCGGTGACCGCGGATATACCACAAGAACCTTTTTCGGAGCGTTCAGGGACAACTTTAAGGCTGCAACACTGCCATATCTTATATGGCTGGCCGTTATGATTGTTCTGGGCTGTGATGCCTATATCACCTATCAGGTATTAAAAACCGGCAGTATGAAGGGCGCATTTTTCTATTTCTTTCTGGTTATGATTGCTGTTGCGATTATGTGGAGCGCATTTTTATTTCCATATATTGCAAGATTTGAAAATACCGTAAAACAGACATTGAAAAATGCATTCCTGCTGATGGTAAGACATCTGCCATGGTCACTGTTGCTGCTGGTGATTTTGATTGCATCGGCTCTGTCGATTTATATTATACCGGTACTGCTTGTGGTAATTCCGGCAGTTGCATCGATTGTATTTGATTTTATTTTAGAGCGCCTGTTCCGCCGCTATATGAGTCCGGAGGATTTAGAGCGTGAAGAGGAAAATGATATGTATGCATCATAATACATAAATAAAAACAAAAAGAGAGGGAGAAACAAATGAGTGTAACAATTTCTGAAGCAGTAAAGTATATCGGAGTAGATGATAAGACGATTGACCTGTTCGAGAGCCAGTATGTGGTTCCGCATGGCGTATCTTATAATTCTTATCTGATTTTTGATGAAAAGGTAGCTTTGATGGATACGGTAGATGCCAGGGGCATGGAGCAGTGGGAGAAGAATCTGCTGGCCGCATTAGACGGACGGAAAGTGGATTATCTGATAGTTTCCCATCTGGAGCCGGATCATGCCGGAAGTATCGGACGTTTGGTAGAGCTTTTCCCGGAAGTGACCCTGGTGGGAAATGCCAAGACATTTCAGATGCTTCCACAGTTTTTTGACGAGCTTCCGGTAGATGAGAACCATAAAATTACAGTGGCAGAAGGAGAGTCTTTGTCCCTTGGTACCCATACGCTGAATTTTTATATGGCACCGATGGTACACTGGCCGGAAGTGATGGTAACTTATGAGAGCAGTGAAAAGATTTTATTCTCGGCAGACGGATTCGGAAAATTCGGTGCACTGGATTATGAAGATCCGGAAGGATGGGCCTGTGAAGCGAGAAGATATTACTTTAATATTGTAGGAAAATACGGTGCACCGGTACAGGCACTGTTAAAGAAAGCAGCAGGACTGGATATCCAGACGATCTGTCCACTGCATGGTCCGGTATTAAAAGAAAACCTTGGTTATTACATTGGATTATATGATACCTGGAGCAGCTATAAGCCGGAGGATAAGGGTGTTCTTGTAGCATATGCATCGATCCATGGAAATACTGCAAAAGCAGCACAGAAATTTGCTGAGATGCTGCGTGCCAAAGGAGTAGAGAAAGTTTCTGTCATGGATCTTTCCCGTGATGATATGGCAGAAGTTGTGGAAGATGCGTTCCGTTATGACCGTATGGTTCTTGCAGCAGCAAGTTACGATGGCGGTGTATTCCCATGTATGCAGGACTTCCTGCATCATTTACAGTCCAAGGCATTCCAGAACCGTACCGTAGGTATTATTGAGAACGGTACCTGGGGACCGACGGCCGGAAGAACGATGAAGGGAATTCTGGAAACCATGAAAAATATTATCATTGTGGAGCCGATGGTAACGATCCGTTCCGCCATGAAAGAGTCCGACCTACCAGCAATGGAAGCTCTGGCAGATGTGATTGCAAATGCATAAGCACTTCGGAAAACGGACCAAAAAGAAACATCATATTGTGCTGATCTGTTCCGCTGTGGTCATTGCGGCGTTTGTGCTTCGCATGCCGGTGGAGATGAATGTAGCAGATGCCTGTGGAATGCAGCAGAAGGTCAATGTGCTTAGCAGCAGTATGCATAACCGGCAGGCGGAGGATTACCTGAATGATGCAGGAGAGTTTTGCATTTCCCAGACAGTGCTCAGGGAAGGGAAACCGTCCGTTGTTCCGCAAGTCAGGCGAATCGGGCTTCGTTTCCTTCCGGTGAGCCATATGACACAGCAGTGGCTGCTGGTACAGAGAATTCTGACCTCGAAGCCCAAATTTCTTGTTCCACCGGCGCGTCGGCTGATCGTCGGGCGGTATATCCGCGCAAATCCCGTCTGTGTGTGACAGAATGAAACTCAGGGGATACAAAAAAATTTGGATAGAGACAGGAGAACAAGCATTATGAGAAAAACAAAGATTATTTGTACCATCGGACCTGCAAGTGAAAGCGAATCTGTACTGACACAGATGTGTAAAGCCGGCATGAATGTAGCCAGATTAAACTTTTCCCATGGAAGCCATGAGGAACATCAGAAGAAGATTGATACGATCAAAAAAGTGCGTAAGGCGTTAGGTCTTCCAATTGCGATCATGCTGGATACCAAAGGACCGGAGTACCGGATCAAAACCTTCGAAAACGGAAAGATCACGTTAAAGGATGGAGATACATTTACACTGACAACGGATGATATTGTGGGAAATCAGGAGAGAGTTTCCGTAACCTACAAGAATCTGATCAACAATCTGAAGGTGGGAGATCATGTCCTGATCAACAATGGTCTGATTATTCTGGAAGTAGAAAAGCTGAAAGCACCGGATGCCATCTGTAAGGTTCTTGTCGGAGGCGAGGTGTCGGATAAAAAGAGCATGAATTTTCCGAACAAGGTCATGGATCATGCATTTTTGAGTGAGCAGGATAAGAAAGACCTGCTGTTTGGTATCAAAAACGACGTGGATTTCGTTGCAGCATCTTTCGTCTCCGTAAAGAAAGATGTCGAGGATATGCGTAAATTCCTTGACGAGAACGGCGGCGAAGATATTGATATTATTGCAAAGATTGAGAACCGTTCGGGTGTGGAGCACATTGAAGAAATCTGTGAGATTGCCAATGGTGTCATGATTGCCCGTGGAGATCTCGGAGTCGAAATCCCGGGCATGGAAGTGCCTGCGGTTCAGAAGTATCTGATCAGTAAGTGCCGTATGCTCGGAAAACGTGTCATAACCGCGACCGAGATGCTCGAGTCCATGATTCACAATCCGCGACCGACACGTGCAGAGCTTTCCGATGTGGCAAATGCGGTATACGATGGATCATCCGCGATCATGCTGTCCGGGGAATCAGCTGCCGGTAAATATCCGGTAGATGCCGTGCGGAACATGGCAGAGATTGCTGAGTATACGGAATCCCAGATCAAATATACCAAGCGTTTCCGCACTTCTGATTTTGAGACCAGAAGCATTCAGGATGCTATTTCGCATGCAACCTGTGCGATGGCAGTTGATGTCCAGGCAAAATGTATTGTCGCAAGTACACTCAGCGGAACTACCGCACGTATGGTCAGCCGTTTCCGTTGTCCGGTAGATATCATCGGAATGACGACTTCCGAGAAGGTATGGCGGAAACTGAACTTAAGCTGGGGCGTAACTCCGGTTCTCTGCGAGGAATTCAGTTCGATGGAAGTTATGTTCTACCATGCAATGAAAAAGGCAAAAGAAGTACTTTCATTACAGACCGGAGATGCTGTTGTTCTGACCGGTGGTCTGATCAATGGCAAAGTAGGAAATACGAATGTGATTAAGGTAGAAACCGTAAAATAAAATAGAACATAAGCGAATGCTGTGTAGTTGGAAAGCGCATGTGACATCTCTGTTGCATGCGCTTTTCGTGTGCTTTTGTGAAAATTTACTACCTTTACGAGGAAAATAGTTTATGCTATAGTATATTTGTACAGAAATAATCAGACAATATTTACAGTTTACCAGGGAAAGGCAGGCCTATGGTAGAAAAAATCGATCAGAAGAAGTGCAGGGATATATCAACAGAGATTCAGGAGACTCTGGCAAAATGGGGAAAGTATTTTTTTTACTATTATCCCAAAGAACACAGGATCAGACCATCAGAGTTTGCAGCCCGTCACATGGGAATCGTGGAGAATGTTGCGGATCTGGAGCATAGTATCCTCATGGACAGAATTATGGAAAAAGAGAAACTGTTAAAACTGTTTCAGGATATTGACCATGGCGCAAAGACGGTAAGTGCAAAGATTCAGTCTTCGGGAAAAGACGTGGTATATCAGATCTCTATGGGTGGGATTCAGGGCGGTTCACAGAAACAGCCGGAATATGTATTGGGCCTGATCGAACATCACGCATGGGGTCGCCGCCCTCTGCCAGGATCTTGCGGCTCAGGTGCCGGG
>OGYU01002327.1_pt1 | contig 12372 bp, 17 predicted proteins | sample 1576581 | NCBI WGS metagenome assembly OGYU01 (sample SAMEA3541547, study PRJEB24748) | human gut metagenome | biome: human gut; feature: human-associated habitat; material: faeces | place: China | collected 2012 | reverse complement strand
ACGCCATGCTGCTGCGAGAGCTTCAGCCGCCTTGCCGTAACGCTTACATCGAGAACGACGCTCGTACAGATGCAGGCGCGCCGATTTTATTCTGCTATCTGCCGGATCTGCCGCGCTTGTTCCGATTCCTGTCTGCCTTGGAACTGCTGCAAATGAAAGGTGCCATCCTCTGCTTTGATTTTCAGGCAGACGCGCTGCGGCCACTTTGCGGTGATAGGGTCGAGTTGCAGACCATCGACTTTGCCGCGTTCGAGAGGAGGTTTCTGACTTTGCCATGAAACGTTCCTCAAAAAGATTGCAGATTTTGTTGGCAGTCACGCTGCTGCTCTATGCCTGCGGCTACTTGACGCAGTTCATCGGCAACTATGCCGTCTGGCAGAAAAACGGCGGTATGCCGGGCGGTACTTCTCCGCCGTTCCCCTCTTTGTCGCCGCCGGACTGTCTTAAAGGCATTTTATGGTTCCCCTACAACCTTTACTGCATAGCAGGCTGCGCAGCCACAGTCGCCGCGATTTTCCTGTATCGAAAGCTGTTCAGTCAAGATGCCTTAACGGATTCCGAGCGTAACTTCGATTTTTCCGCAAAAGGCACTTACGGCACATCCGGCTGGATGCAGCCGCGAGAAATTCCTGCTGTGCTGGATATGGTTTCCGACCTATCCCAGCATACAGGCACCGTGTTGGGGATGCTCGACGGAAAGTTTCTCTGCATCCCGGAGAAAACCCGTATGAACGGCAACCTCGCCGTCTACGGTGCCAGTGGCTCGATGAAAACCCGCTCGTTCTGCATGAATCGTATCCTGCAAAGCGCCGTCCGCGGAGAGTCGCTGATTATCTGTGACCCCAAATCAGAACTTTACGAAAAATCCAGCGAATATATGCGAGATTTAGGGTATACCGTGCGCGTATTCAACCTCGTCAGCCCCGAAAACTCCGACTCGTGGAACTGTCTGAAAGAAATTGAGGGTCAGGAACTGATGGCGCAGCTTTTCGTGGATGTCATCATCAAGAACACCAACGGCACCGGCAAAAGTGACCGCTTCTGGGATTCGGGAGAGACCTTCAAATGAAAAAAACAAGGAGAGGCTTCCAAGGAAACCTCTCCTTAACTGGTATTAAGGGCTATGTCAGAATTTTTCCGGCAGAATATTACCCGCCGTTTGACATGCGAATTACGTGAATGTTTTTAGTGATCTTCTTTCGCAGCCGGCTTTTTCATTTCTTCCGGGCGAGTAGGCTGAAACATACCCCACTGCGAATCCGGCGGCCAGCCATAGCGTTCACGATGAACAACTGCCTGTGCCATTTCATGGGCAAGATGCTGTGTAAAGGTTTCTTTTGATGCCATAATTATTACCCCTTTCGTCCTTATATTTAAAATTTTTATCAATAGAATGCATTATTGCATTCCAAAGCCGAGCTTAGAAATCAATAGTGTGACCGCAACAGCCAAAATCGCAGAAGTCACTCTATATGCTATCGGTTCTCTAAAAAATAGCAATAGGCACGCCGAAAGCATAACGATTGCTAATCTTAATTTCACTTCTTTGCGTACTGCAACAAGTTCTTCCGCGTTCAAATGAAGTGCAGCATTATTTGCTGGTGCTAATCTTAAAATTAAGATAGAAGCAGCAGCGAGACAAATTAGATTTGATACAGGATGCAATCTCTTTGCAAACTCTAGTGACACGATCATTGTAAATGTTGAACCTAAAAGGCATCCTGCTGGCGTTTTAGCATGGTATCCGCCTGTCCGCATACGAATGAAGCGGAAGACCAGCAGAAAAAGGAAAGTGCTCCTCCATCCGTCAAAAAATGCACCTACTGGAAGCAGAAGAAGAAATGTAACCATTCCCATTAGGCGGCGCATCAAACCATATTGCAGCCAAGCAATCTGGTCTGGTTCGATATAGTGCTTTTGTAAACAAAAAGCCGCTATCCTTGCCGCCAATGCTTCCATTTACGTCAACTCCTTACGCTGTTCATTTTATCAGCAGAAAATAATTCCCGCCACAAAAATGTCACAAACGCAAAAAATATGACATAAACGCAAAATTTGAAAGATGGAGAAGCACTCAGTACAAAATCTCAGCAATCAGCCGAGTGATCAATTCCGTTTCCTCGGTTGTTGGTTTCGGAGCATTTTTGTGTCCTTGAGATCTTCTTTTCTTGGTTCGAATGTACGCTGTCAAGTCCATAAGCAATTGCACTTGCTCTGGGCTTAATTCCTTAAGCGATAGGACATTACATTTCTCACCGCTTGTCAAATAATCCAACGAAACATTTAGAACGTCTGCCAGTACAGCTGCCTCCGTCAGTCGCGGAACGGCAAGATCACTTTCGTATTTCCCCAGCACTGAATCTGAAAGTCGCAGGTTCGGATCAAACCCTTTTGCACGTTCGACCACCATCTGCTGCGTAAGATTTTTGTCTTTTCGCAGTTTTAACAGGCGTGGCCCAAAATCATACAACATAAGCGTTTTACCCTCCTTGCACAATATAAATATTTTACAATTCGGCGCCGTTTTAATTGTGGAATTTGCTTGATTAAATTCCACAAACATGGTATATAAAAAGAAATCTATTGACAAAACCCGGAGGATTCGTTATTTTGAAAACATACCCCAAACAAAAGATTGGCAGTCGAGCCTATATAGGAGAGAGTATGGTCAAGATTCTTATTTGTGACGATGATCAAACATTCGCACAGTCAATGTTCAAAAGGATCCTATCATTGCCGGCCTATTCCAGCAAATCCATGAAATTGAGCTGCTTAACTGATATTGCTGAAATGAGTGCTAACACTATCACGCAATATGACATTCTATTTCTCGATATCGACCTCGGTAAAGAAAGCGGGATTGATCTTGCAAGAAAGATGCGCAAGATGAATCCGGAAGCTGTATTGATTTTCGTGACAAATTTCAGCGAATATGCCCCTGAAGGGTATGAAGTGGATGCCTTTCGCTATCTTGCCAAATCCGAGTTGGAAAAGAAGCTGCCTACATATTTTGAAGATGCACTGGCAATGTGCCGCACCCGTCAGCGAAAAGTAGAGATTCTCTGTGAGGGTGAGAGTGTGCCTATCCCGGTCCAATCTCTTGCATGGATAGAAAGTCAGGGACGCGAGCAGTATCTCCATTTGGTAGGCGGATGCCGTGAGCAGCTAATTACCCGATTAACTATGGCACAGCTTGAGGATTTGCTTGTTCCTCATGGGTTTTTACGTATCCACAAAAGTTATCTTGTAAATATGGCGTATTTGCAGTCTTTTCAAAGTACAAGTGCCGTTCTCACAATCGGTCAAACACTTCCTGTGGGGGCTCGTAGTTATCGCGACAATAAGCAAAAATTTGTAAGATGGCAGGCGCAGCAACTATGGTAGTAGTCTGGGGTAATATACTTAGCCTTTGGGGCAATGTTTTTGCGATAGCCGTAGATATTCTTGTATTTGATGCTTTTTTCCCTCACAACGATAATAGAAAAAAGCGTTGGTCATATATTTTACTATTTTGCCTGATTTTTACATCTCTCTCTATCCTCATTGGCACAAAACTCGGATATACATTCAAAATGTTACAAGAGATTGCGCTAATATATGTGTTATGTGTTTTTCTATATCAAAGCCGTTGGGATCGACGCTTCTTTATTGTCGTAACTGTTTATTCTGTTTTATTCTCCTACAGTCACTGGTTTGAGTCCTTTTGCCTATATGCTGGAAATTTGGACTACGAAGAATATATATGGAATGTTCCTCTATACTCCGTGCTATTCTTCGTTCGCGGGTTTATTTCCCTATTTGTTGCACTGATTATTAAAAAATATCATCATCCTCTACACGCAAGGACTCGTGCAAGCACTTGGGTTCCCTTATCGGCTGTCTTCCCTGTTTGCACACTGCTTGTGCTCAGGCAGGTATATACCTACCCGGAAGAGCAACGTGTATGGCAGATTTGTTTATTGATTCTCGATCTTGTTGATATTGCTGCATTGATTTTATTGGACTATCTTGAAGAAAACGCGGAAAATCGCGAGAAGCTGATTGCTGCCAACGAACGCGCCCACGTTCAGGACGAAAACATTCAGGCTTTGAGTCAGGCGTATGTAGGGCAAAGAAAAATGACGCACGACTTCCGAGCCAACCTCTCTACTTTATCTGAATTGTTGGAAAGTGAACGCGTTGACGATGCCAAGGAATTCCTTTCCGAGTTGAATGTACGTCAAAGTGAGCGAATTTTGCTTGTCAACAGCCATAATGCTGCTATTGATGCGGTTCTAAACCAAAAGGGATATATTGGGAAGAAGCAAGGCATCGATATGCGGTTTCGTGTCAATGATCTTTCCGCGCTGAGGCTTCCTCGTGTAGATGTGACTATTGTGCTGGGCAATTTGATTGATAATGCCATGGAAGCTTGTGCAGGCTTGTCCGATCCAAACCGCTGGGTCAGTATTCAGATCCTTTACAGCGAGAATATGCTTTCTATTTTAATTATCAATCCCAGTAATATCGTTCAGATCAACGATGGCCACATTCCTACAACCAAACAAGACCCTTTGCTTCATGGCTTCGGCATTGGAAACGTTAAAGACATTTTAGAAAAGTATCATGCCGAGTACCTTTTCACTTATGATGACGGACGATTTATTTTTAGCGCAGACTGGCCTGATATAGCTGAACCATCTGCGAACACATCAATTCTCTCATAACCAATATTGCTTTTTAATCCTCTGTGCAGAACAACTCGCACAGAGGATTTTTGCATTCATGCACATTTTTTTGCGTATACGCAGGTTTAGTGGACTTTTGTAGAAAACTGTGCTATTTTGATGCCAAGATAACGCACAAGTTACAACCGTTTCCTACTCCGTATTAGGCATCGGCGCGCAGATGCTGAAATATCGTCCGAACATCAACCCTATTAAATCCATTAGATTGGAGGCTTATTAAATGTCAATACTGAGAAAACGTATTTCTGCGATCCTGCTCTCCCTTGCAATGGTAACAGCCGTAGCGTTGCCTACATTTGCGGACGACACCCAATCATATACTCCGATGCAGATAAGTGCGGAATCTGAAGCTTTCCCGCAGGCTTACATTGAAATTGAAAACGGCACCACACTTATGGCTCGAGACGGAACGACTCATTTGAGCGGTGCCTCTGTAACCGTTTATTATGAAGAGCATTACAAGTATGACTCTCAGGGTAATTTGTTTATTACTGACAGTCGCTTACTATCTGAAGATGAAGTTAATGCCATCGGGAAAGAAAACTTTGACGAAGGTGCTCCATCCCTAACAAGAGAAGTGTCCAACACTAGAGGTAAGTTGACGATTCGCATGGATGGTTCCTATTCTACATCTGGCAATTCCCTAACGGCATTTTTTTCCGCAATGGGCAATTGGAGTGGCACTGGATCAGATCCGTCAGCCTGTCCTTCCAGTGGTGCAGATGTAGCTGGTTTTCATTGGGGTGGAAATATTAGCACCGGTGAGACTACCGCTCGAGGTGAATATGGTGACAATTCTTCTGCAACGGTAACTCTTGCTGGTGGGACCTCTAACGAAGCGATTGCTTGGTATTTCACTGAGAAAGAGGCTTTTAAATATATCAAAAATGTCTTTTTTAATCTCAATATGTCAAAAAGCAGTTTAACTGGAAACGGAAACACTACTGAGTTGTATTTCACCTATATCCATACATATCAAAGTTATAATGTTACCGGCAGTATATCCGCTAGTGGTGCAGGAATTTCGATTAGTAATGTTGCCAATCAATGGCCGCTTTCCGTTCGGCTGTATGGCATTCCCTACTAACTAAAAGACGTTATCAATTTTCATGCGCATAACAAAAAAGATTGTGAAGAATGCAATTATATTCTTATTCATACTGGTAGCTATCTGTATCGCCTATCGCATGTTTGTGGCATATGAGATGCATTGCACACCTGATCGCGCATTGTCGAACATATCGCAAGGTGACATTATCTACCAGTATAACTATCACCAATATGTAATTGCATTCACCTGTGATAAGGTTGGCAATATATTTTGCCATATCCTAAAGAGGACCTCCATATCTAATTTGGTTTGGTACACAATTGTAAAATCGGAAGGTCCACACAAACCGTGGCCTAATCCAGATGCTGGGCGCGATGAACAGTTACCGGTATACCTTACAATGACGCTCTTTCCATCTGCTGATGATTATCGAACAACCCAACCACTATATTTGTATTATGGAGAAATCTTTGGCGAGGCTGTCGAATCATTCACGATCAATGGCATACCTTGCTATTTAGGCACTCCCACATGGCCAGAATCAGTTACAATCGCTTTCCCATCGTCTGCAGAGGCCAAACTATTTATCCTTGTTGCTCCCGAAATTTCTTGGCCACCAAGTTATTCTATTAACGATAGGTGTTCCGGATGAAGTATTATAAAAATCTGTCCATCAATGAAAGTGATTTCTCCGTTCAAAAGCAAGGCCGCTGCATTCATCTGACAGCCATAGAATACCAACTATTCCTTACGCTGCTTGACCATTCCGGGTACATCTGCTCCCGAAACTTTCTACTAGCATCTGCATGGCATATCACAGTGCCGATCCAGACGAGGACGGTCGATGTGCATATCGCAAAACTGCGGGAGAAGTTGGATTTAGGCCCGGATGATTTGAAGACCGTAATGGGACGAGGGTATACGCTTTCTATGCAAAAAAGCTGTGGAACAAGTCGTTCATTAGGAGAGTCACTTTATTCTGATCGCTGACAATGGCCTTTAATCCTCTGTGCAGGACAACTCGCACAAGGGGATTTTTGCATTCATGCACATTTTTTTGCGTATACGCAGGTTTAGTTGACTTTTGTAGAAAACTGTGTTATTTTGATGTCAAGATAACACACAACTTCTGACCGTTTCCTACTCAGTATTAGGCATCGGCGCGCAGATACTGAAATATCGTCCGAACATCAACCCTATTAAATCCATTAGATTGGAGGCTTATCAAATGTCAACGATGTAGAAACGCATCCCCATGTTCCTGCTCGCTCTTGCAATGATGGTGGCAATGGCGCTGCCCACTTTTGCTGCCGCTTATCGTCCCAACGCACAATTCGACCATTTGCTGAACATCAACGGCTCGACAGGGTCTGCTTACCAGGGGCGTGCATTGAACCTGATGAAAACTAAGACGATGGGAACAGATCAGGATTTCAAAATCGGAACCCATAGTGGTTACCCCCGGATACTATATGCTTGTTAGCGCGAATGTCAATTATGCTGTAAACCGTTCTACTAACGGCGGTCGCGCGATTATTTGGCCGATTGCTACAGGTTATAACGATTCACGCCTATATGACAATGATGAATCTGTGATTCGTTTGTACACTTCTCGTGAACTCTTAACCGCCCGTGAGCCCGTTGGCGACTGGAGTACCGTTTATTTCGGTGGCAGCGGCATTTCTGTTTGGGTGCGCGCCCACTAACCTTCCGGCACAATTTCAGATTTCCCTATGATAGACATTCAAAAGGAAGTTCATACGGGATTTAATTGCCATTAGACCAGCGCAAGTGAAACACTAATGACCTGTCAAAGGCATCGTCTCAAAGCACAGTGTTACACTTGCATTGGTTTGTTTGCATTTAGCAACTTTTGTAAAGAAAGGTTTTAAGGAAACATGAAATTCATTTATAAGTTGTTGTCTTTAAGTTTGGCTATTGCTTGCCTTAGTGGATGCAGCGCGGCCAACACTGAAATTGCATCCTCGTCAGCCGCTACTGCCACAGTGACCCCTACTACCGACTCTACAGAAGTTCCCGCTTCCAACAATGTTTTTACATCTGCAGGGGACGGTTTATATGTTACCACTGACTCCGGAATCTATGAACTGCAAACAGTGTTTCCGGACTCTGCAAACATATTTTATACTGATGCCAATACAAAGGAACGCATTTTTCTATGTGCGAACCCCAATTGTACACATGCAGATGAAAGCTGCCCCAGTTACATAGCTGCACCTTCAGCGATGTTTCCGCCCATGCTTTTGCGTGTTGGCGATCAGCTTTTGGTCGTCTTTACTGAAACCACCGACTCCAGTAACCCGCATGGGATGCTGATGAATATGGATGGTTCCAATCGTCGAACCGTATTTGAACTCGCATCCAATCAATATATGCAAGGCGGCTTTTGTACCTCTGGAAATGATCTCTATTTTGATCTTTACGAGATTGATGATAGCGGGAACGTCACATATCAGCTGTGGTATGTGAGCTTCGAGAATGGAACTTCTGAAAAAGTGATGGACTTGGGATCCGATAGCGACCACTATTCTTTGTGCGATGGTGTAAACAATGAACTGTGCTTTAATCATCTTTCTTCCGACGGAATCAGTTATTGCATGTATGATCCGCAAAGCAAAACAATGTCCGATCCGTTTTTTGTTGACAGTAGCTCGAGCGGGAATTCGATGATTCAAGACGGATACCTCTTTGTCCTCGACGAGCAGGCGAGCTCTGTTCAAAGAATCCGTTTATCAGATAAAGAGCAAGCGAGTGCTTCTTTTACGGTAAAAGAAGGCTTCGGCGCCCCAAGTATGCGGTATCTATTTGATGGGAATTTAATGATTACCGAAGCACAAACGCTGGCAGCAGATATACCGACCGATGGCTCGTATGATATGTGTTCTTATATTCTGGATTTTGACACACGTAATTGTACAGAATTTACATTGCAAACCCCATACAATAATCGTCCGGTATATGTGTTGACAACCATTGGTGACACTTGTTATGTTGCCACAGATTATAAAACGTATACTCCTACCTCTGTCTCTGAAGACGGTACAGTTTCAAACTTCGATTATGTTGCTAACATATACGCCTTCATTACAAAGCAGGATTATATAAATTCAAATCAAAACGGTTACTTAATGGTTAAAGACGCATTCGAATAATTCTACCTATTGTTAAAGCTTCATGGGTAAATTGGGATTGTAATTATGAGCCGTACATTTACACTTGATTCAATTCACAAGACATATATTTCGCAAATTTCCCTGTTTACATTTAAGAAAAATGCACAGCCACAAGTGAAAAAAGCCTTGTCAGGGGTATCAATTACACTAACGCCGGGGCTTTACGGATTGCTTGGGCCAAATGGGGCGGGAAAGTCTACTTTGATTCACATTATCACAGGCACACTTGCTCCTGACTCTGGCGAGGTCCTCTGGTGCGGCAAGCCTGCAATGGGTATCGCCTTCCGCCGCATTCTTGGTTATATGCCGCAGCAGCAAGGACTGTATGATAGCTACACCGGCCGCCGGTTCCTTGCCTACATGGCTGCCCTGAAAGAAATTCCTCGAAAAGCTGTTGCAGCCGAGGTAGATCGCGTAGCAGCCGCCGTAAATTTGACCGCCGAGTTGGACAAGCGTCTTTCTGCTTATTCCGGCGGCATGAAGCAACGCCTGCTGTTGGCATCCGCCCTGCTTGGGGATCCGAAGTTGCTGATTTTGGATGAACCAACAGCGGGCCTTGACCCGAAAGAGCGTGTTCGCCTGCGTGAATTGCTGGCAGATATGGCAAAGGATCGAATCATCCTTGTGGCAACGCACGTTGTTTCGGACGTGGAAACGGTGGCAACCAAGGTCATTCTGCTGCGCGCGGGCAAAATCGTGGACGCCGCGCCCGTGCCGGAGTTGATTGAAAAATACGCACCCGACCAGGGTCTTGAGGATGTCTACCTGAATGTGTTCGGTGAGGGAGACGGTAAATGAGCCTGTTTTTTGCTGAACTCCGCAAAGTTTGGGGCGGCAGAGTGTTCCCGGCTCTGTTGGCTATACTGGCGGCCTCCAATCTCCTACTGCTGTGGATGGGTACTCGCCCCACAGCCAAGCAGCCTCCTGCATCAGCCTATCGCGCAGTAGGCGCCGAGCTTTCCGATAAAACCATGGAAGAAAAGGGAGCCTATCTTCACAATAAATACACTGAGATAGAAAGCCTTGTAAAAATCGGGCAGTATTATCGGGAACTGGCTTACGGCGGCTATGGGCTCACTCAGTATCGGCAGGACAATGCCGCCATGTTCGATGCCTATGAACAAGAGTACACGGATAAGACCTATACTCTGTTTACGGATAACTTGAACACAGAGTACCGCCTGTTCAGCCAGCTGCAAAGCGAGTATGACACCGTGGCTGCTTACAACGACTTCTTGGATGGTGTTCAAACCAAAGCCGCCCAACTGTCCGGCATCTCAATTTTTCAAAATGACCGTACCGGGTACGATTTAAAAAACATAGAACTGACCGCGCAGGTTTATGCCGGGCTGACAGATACGCCTATAGAGTATTACCCGCAAAAAGGCTTGTACACGGCCATCAGCTATGCATTCACGGATCTTATCCTGTTGGCGGCTATGCTGCTGCTTGCGCTGATTCTTGTACGCCAAGAGCGCGACTAACCTTCAGACCAGCCCCGCAGCAGAGTGCAGCCTGCAGTACCGTGTGTTCGGTGATGGCCGCATTCAGACCACCCTGCACTATGACCCGGTGGAAGGACTTGCAGCAATGCCGGAGTTCGGCGTACTGTTCAAGATCGACGCTGACTACGACACGGTGGAGTGGTACGGAAACGGCCCTGCGGAGACCTACTGGGATCGTCAGCATGGTGCAAAACTGGGCATTTACCAGAACAAGGTCTCAGACAACATGGCACAGTACCTTGTGCCGCAGGAGTGCGGTGCAAAGACCGCTGTGCGCTGGGCAAAGGTAGTGGACCGCAAGGGTCGTGGACTACTGTTTACCGCAGATGCCGCAAAGCCCATGTTCTTCTCTGCGCTGCCCTACACTCCCCATGAAATGGAGAGTGACAAGCACCCCTACGAGCTGCCACCGGTCCATTACACGGTCATTCGTGCTATGGGTGAGCAGATGGGCGTTGGCGGCGATGACAGCTGGGGTGCCAATGTCCACCCGGAGTATATTCCTGATGTGACCAAGCCCGTGGAGTTCACCTTTACGTTCCGTGGCATCTGATGATTGCCCGCAAATGAGGTGTTCTCTGTGAAAAAAGCGAAAGATCAGCCTGAATCTGAGCCAGCCGAACCAGCATCCCTTGTTGGAGAACGGATCAGAAAGATCTGCAAAGAAGAGGGGTTATCAGCTCAACATTCCCTTCAACTTCGACCTTACGCCGTACATTGAAGGGGATGATGCAGCAGCCTGCTGAAAAACCGGCCTGCAAACATTCCTTTTTGAAAACGGTGTAAAGTCAAAAGTTGGCGCGGCTCGGGCAAATCCATGCGGGAACGGAAATACCCGAAGAGCGGCTCGGCAAACGTCCAGTATCCGAAGATCTGGCCTAAAGCGGCGAAAGCATCTCCGGGCGTGCCGGAGACCCAAACGTCGTCACCCACCCGGGCACCGGCTCGCGTCAGTCCTTTGCCGGCCGGCAGTTCGCCCATCGCAGTTATAGAGATGGCGGTATAAGGCGCCTGTCCCGGCCTGACGAATGATTTAACGGTGTCTCCGCCGCGCAGCGGACAGTTAAAGCGCCGAGCCTCCTCCATAAGACCTTTGGAAAAACCTTCCAGCCAGTTCTCGTCGATGCGAGGCAGGGAAATAGAGAGGAAAAATGCTTTCGGCTCGGAACCGGCCGCGGCAAGATCGGATAAATTCACAGCAAGCGCTTTGCGGCCAACCGTGTAAGGAGAAGCATTTTCTAAAAAATGCGATCCGAGCGCCATCATGTCGGCCGTCACGGCTAAACGCATGGGTCCGACGTCAAGAAACGCACAGTCGTCCCCTGCGCCTTGTGAAGGCCACGCAGACGGATAAAAAGAGCGATCCGTAAAAAAACGGGATATGACTCCGAATTCATCAAGCGGATTCGGAGTCATTGTACAGGCAGGGTGCTCAGGCATTTTTGCCTTTTACAACCTCGTAGGGACGAAGCTCGGGAACCATCTTGTCCAGAACTCCGTTGACATATTTAAAGCCGTCGGAACCGCCGAAACTCTTTGCCAGTTCCACTGCCTCATTGATCACAACGCGATAAGGCGTCGTCGTATTTTTAAGCTCGTATGTGCCGATTAAAAGAATGGCTCTTTCAATCGGAGACAATGACGTCACTTCACGGTCAATATGAGGAGCGTAGCTCGCCTCAAGAGACGGAAACTCTTCGGTGACGCCGTGGAGCAGTTCACGGTAAAAAGCCTGATCGGCCTTATCGAAATCTTCCGCCTCCAAAGCAGCGGCATCAATCGCTTCCGGATCGGTATGACTCATCAGCCATTGGTACACACCCTGAAGTGCGAATTCGCGTGAACTGTATCTAAGTGGGAAGCTAGATGTCTTCCTTCATTCTTAGGATATGTTA
>OGYU01002320.1_pt1 | contig 12397 bp, 10 predicted proteins | sample 1576581 | NCBI WGS metagenome assembly OGYU01 (sample SAMEA3541547, study PRJEB24748) | human gut metagenome | biome: human gut; feature: human-associated habitat; material: faeces | place: China | collected 2012 | reverse complement strand
ACCGGATAAAAGCTCTCTTAAATCAATTAGCATAATTGTCTCCAATTCATACTATATATAGTAAATAAGCATAACGCTTACCACACTTTGTCTATTATACGCACCTGATATTGGTTTGTCAATAACTAATTTAATATATTTAATCAATTAACATATGTCGTTAATTACTTTACAAGCGCTAATGTTTCTCTTGCAATAGCAAGTTCTTCGTTTGTAGGTATTACACAAAGCTTAACCTTTGATTCTGGTGTAGAGATGATGCCTTCAACACCGCAAGCCTTCTCAGAAGCTGCTTCATCGAGTTCAACACCAAGGAAGCCGAGATACTTGCATACCATTGGTCTTAACCAAGCTGCATTTTCACCAACACCTGCTGTAAATGTGATAGCATCAACACCGTTCATAGCTGCTGTGTAAGAACCGATGTACTTAGCTACTCTGTAAGCATAAGCTTCAAGTGTAACCTTAGCTACTTCATTGCCTTCGTTAGCTGCTGCGTTAAGATCTCTGAAATCAGAAGAAATACCACCTGACATACCAAGAACACCTGACTTCTTGTTAAGAATATTAAGCATTTCGCTTACTGTAAGATTCTCATGGTTGCAAAGGTATTCGATAATAGCTGGATCAAGGTCACCTGAACGAGTACCCATAATAAGACCTTCAAGTGGAGTAAGACCCATAGATGTATCTACACACTTGCCGCCAATAGAAGCTGAGATTGAAGCACCGTTACCAAGGTGGCATACGATAACCTTAGCTGTCTTAGGATCAAGGTTAGCAAACTTGATTGTCTCTTTAGAAACAAAGCTGTGGCTTGTTCCGTGGAAACCATATCTTCTTACGCCGTACTTCTCATAGTATTCACGAGGAATAGCATATAGGTAAGCCTTTGGCTCCATTGTTCCACCAAATGCTGTATCCCATACAGCTACATTTGGCTTGCCTGGCATAGCTGTCTCAACGGCTTCAATACCGATAAGGTTAGCTGGGTTATGTAAAGGACCAAGGTCGAAGCACTCTCTTACAACCTTCTTAACATCTTCTGTTACAAGACAAGACTCGATATACTTCTCACCTGCGTGAAGTACTCTGTGTCCTACTGCTGCAATCTCATCTGTAGACTTGATTACGCCGTGCTCAGCATCCTGAAGAGCATCAAGAACAAGCTTAACTGCAATGTTGTGATCCTTCATAGGTGTTTCAACAACATACTTATCCTTTCCTGTTGGCTTGTGTGTAAGAACAGAACCTTCAATACCGATTCTTTCTACAAGACCTTTTGCGATTACGCTCTCATCATCCATGTTAATAAGCTGATACTTAAGAGATGAGCTTCCACAGTTTAATACTAAAATATTCATTACAAAAATTCTCCTTAAAAATGTTAATTATGCATTCTGAGCCTGAACAGCTGTCATAGCTACTACACCAACGATATCGTCAGCGAAGCATCCTCTTGAAAGATCGTTAACTGGCATAGAAAGTCCCTGAAGAACAGGACCATAAGCTCCAGCCTTAGCAAGTCTCTGAACAAGCTTATAACCGATGTTACCAGCTTCAAGGTTAGGGAATACAAGTGTATTAGCCTTACCAGCTACCGGGCTCTCAGGTGCCTTAAGTGCAGCAACTTCTGGAACTAAAGCAGCATCTAACTGAAGCTCACCATCAACAGTGATATCTGGGTACTTCTCTTTTGCAATCTTAACAGCATCAGCAACCATAGTTACTCTGTCATGCTTAGCACTTCCGTATGAAGAGAAGCTAAGCATAGCAACCTTAGCGTCCTTTCCTACAAAGCTCTTGAATGAATCTGAAGAAAGCTTAGCAACCTCAGCAAGCTTCTCTGAATCATAATCTGGGCTTACAGCACAGTCAGCGAATACAAAAAGACCGTTTTCACCGAATTCGCAGTCTGGAACTTCCATAAGGAAGAAGCCTGAAACTGAGCTGATACCTGGCTTAGTCTTTAATAACTGAAGAGCTGGACGGATTGTGTTACCTGTTGAGTGGCATGCACCAGATACTGCTCCATCAGCATCTCCACATTTACACATAAGGCATGCATAGTACATGTAATCCTTCTCCATCTGTTCCTTAGCCATCTCAGGTGTAACACCCTTCTTGCTTCTTAACTCAACGAATTTATCAATATACTTCTGCTTATTAGGATCGTTAAATGGATCTACGATTGTGGCGCCAGAAATGTCATAGCCCTTACCATACTTCTCGATCTCTTCAGGAGTACCAATGATAACTAAATTAGCAATGCCTTCCTTTAAAATCTTCTCAGCAGCTTCATAAGTTCTCTTATCCATAGACTCTGGTAAAACGATAGTCTTCTTGTCTGCCTTTGCTCTTTCTTTAATTGTGTCAATAAATGCCATGATTAATGACTCCTCCTTATAAAAAAGTAAATTTTCAGTAAACATACTGAACTCTGACAAAAATTATATACCAATTTTTAGTCGAAAACAAGGTCGTCTGGCACTTAAAAATGTTTTAAAAACGATACATTGACTAAATTCAGCAATATTTTTGACATAAATGTACGATTTCAGTAAAATATAATAAAAACATAAAGGAGACACTACATGAAAGCATGCGGAATTGTTGCAGAATATAACCCATTACACACAGGACATGTATATCAGATGAATAAAGCAAAACAGATTTCGCAGGCTGACTGTATTATCGTTGTTATGAGCGGCAATTTTGTGCAGCGTGGTGAACCGGCAGTAATTGATAAGTATGCAAGAACAAGTGCTGCATTAAAAGCTGGTGCTGATATCGTTGTTGAACTACCTGTATACTACGCATTATCAAGTGCAGAGAATTTTGCAAAAGGTGCAGTTCTTACACTTAATGCAATGAAAGCCGCTTCAATCTGTTTTGGTGCTGAAACTGATAATGCAGATTGTCTGGCAAAGATAAGCCGTACTATAATATCAGAATCGCCTGAATATAAGGCAATTCTTAACAAAGCTCTTGCAGAGGGACTCTCATACCCTGCGGCAAGACAGACTGCTCTTCTGGAATATCTGCCAGAATGTAAGGACATAATTACAGGTTCTAATAACATTCTTGCAATTGAATATATAAAAGCAATTCTTTACAACAACCTTAACATGACATATTATCCGGTGCTTCGTGAAGGTGCTGGCTACAATGACGACACAGATACCGCTGAGTATGCAAGTGCATTTGGAATAAGAAAAATGCTTATGTCAGATGAACATGACAGATTAAAAACATACCTTACTGCCGGTATGTATGAAGAAATCAGCAATTCTAAGAACTGTCCTTTATTTCCTGATGATTTCAGCAATATATTTAATTACAAAATGCTTTTTCTTAAACAGCAATGCAATATTAATCATACAGACTTTGCTGAAAAACTTGCTGAATATGAAGATATCAGTCCGGACATTGCAAACAGGTTTGTAGCTGCATTTACAGGAAGAGACACTATCACAGAATTCGCAATGAAAGTTAAATCAAAGAATATAGTATATTCAAGAATATGCCGCTGTATCATGCATATAATTCTTGAAACAAGAAAATCTATGTCCGATTCATACAATAATATACCATATATAAGATTATTAGGTTTTAATAAAACCGGACAACAGTATCTTGGAAGCATCAAGAAAGAACTTGATGTACCTTTCATTACCAAGGCTGCTGATTATAAAAATGAACTTATATTTGACCTTGCATGTTCTGATATATATGCACAGGCTGTATATGAAAAGTATGGGTATGTAATGAAGAATGAATTACAACAGAATATAATAAGAATATAAAAAACACCGGCTGAACCAATCATATGATTCAGCCGGTGTTTTTTATCTTAATTCTTAATTAGTTCTTAAAGCTGTGGATTGGTGCAGGAATTCTTCCTACTCTGTTCACGAATGCAGAACAGTCAAATTTATTAACAGGCATAATAGGTGCATAACCTAAGAGTCCGCCAAATTCTACTGTCTCTCCAACGCCCTTTCCTACAACAGGAATAACTCTTACAGCTGTTGTCTTCTGGTTTACCATGCCAATAGCTGCTTCATCAGCAATAATTCCTGAAATTGTTGTTGCAGGTGTGTCACCTGGAATAGCTATCATATCAAGACCAACTGAGCATACACATGTCATAGCTTCAAGCTTTTCGATTGTAAGTGAACCTTCATTAACAGCGTCAATCATTCCCTGATCTTCTGATACAGGAATGAACGCTCCACTAAGTCCGCCTACATAAGAAGATGCCATAACACCGCCCTTCTTAACCTGATCATTAAGCATTGCAAGTGCAGCTGTAGTACCAGGTGCTCCTGCTCTCTCAAGTCCGATTTCTTCAAGAATCTCTGCTACTGAATCTCCAACAGCAGGAGTTGGTGCAAGTGAAAGGTCAATAATGCCAAAAGGTACACCGAGTCTCTTAGAAGCCTCCTGTGCAACAAGCTGTCCAACTCTTGTAATCTTAAATGCTGTCTTCTTGATAGTTTCGCAAAGAACCTCAAAGCTCTTTCCTCTTACACTCTCAAGTGCGTATTTAACAACACCAGGACCACTGACACCAACATTTATAATTGCATCATCTTCTGTCACACCGTGGAATGCACCAGCCATGAAAGGATTATCATCAGGGGCATTACATAACACAACAAGCTTGGCACATCCTAAAGAATCTTTATCCTTAGTAAGTTCTGCTGTCTCTTTAATTATCTCGCCCATAAGTCTTACTGCATCCATGTTAATACCAGTCTTTGTTGAACCGACATTAACAGAACTGCATATAAGCTCTGTCTGTGCAAGTGCCTGTGGAATTGATCTTATTAAAAGTTCATCACTCTTAGTCATTCCTTTTGATACAACTGCTGAATAACCACCAATGAAATTAACACCAACAGTATGAGCCGCTTTATCAAGAGTTTTCGCAATAGTAACATAATCCTCAGGTGTCTTACATGCAGAAGAACCAACAAGAGAAATAGGTGTAATTGATATTCTCTTATTAACAATAGGAACACCGAATTCCTTTGCAATCTCTTCTCCGGTTGAAACTAAATCCTTAGCAAGAGTTGTGATTTTGTTATATATTTTCTCATTTACCTCAGCTAAATCAGGACCAGCACAGTCAAGAAGATTAATACCCATAGTAATAGTTCTTACATCAAGGTTCTCTTTCTCGACCATTTTGTTAGTCTCTGTAACTTCCATAATATTAATCATAGTATTTAAGTCTCCTCACTTTCTTAGATACGGTGCATCATGTCAAATATTTCTTCACGCTGGCATTTAATTACAACACCAATATCTTCGCCAAGCTTATTAAGATCTTCATTAACATTGTCAAAATTCTTTGTAGAACCAGACATATCAACAATCATCATCATATTAAAATATCCTGAAACAATAGTCTGTGAGATATCAAGGATATTAACCTTTGTATCAGCAAGATAAGTACATACTCTGGCAATAATACCAACAGTATCTTTTCCTACAACAGTAATTACACATTTTTTCATAGCTTTCCTCTTTCTGCACCTTGTAAGCGCCTGTTATATTTCGCAAATACCTGATAAAACATCACGCTTTGCAACCTCTATATCAAAATCCGAAGATTTGAATGAGTTATCTGACATATCAATTTCTAATTTCACTGTCTCATAAGCAAGTTTATCGTAGTTATTCTCTTTGCTTAAATGACCAAGATATATTTTCTTAAGCTTATCATGAAGCAGGGAATTGACAAGCTGTCCAGATGTCTCATTAGAGAGATGTCCTTTATTACCTAATATTCTTTTCTTAAGATAAAAAGGATAAGGACCAACCTGTAACATATTGATATCATGATTAGCCTCAACAAGCATAATATCAGATTCTGTCAGATTATCAACCACATAATCATCAAAATACCCTAAATCAGTTACAACCGATGCTTTTTTTATGCCATCTGCACATTTTTGAGTAAATGTATACGCAACCGGTTCGTTAGCATCATGTGATATACGAAATGGGTGGACTGTTACATCTCCAATTGAAATATCTTCATCCGCATTTATCTTATTAAATATGCCATCTGGAATATTCCCAAGTGATGAAATCTGTTCTATCCCCTCTATTGTACCAGACGTTGAATAGATTGGAATCCCATCTTTTCTCGATATAACACCAAGCCCTTTTGTATGGTCAATATGTTCATGTGTTACAAATATTGCATCAATATCTTTAAGACTTAAACCCGCCGTATTAAGCCCTTCTTCAATTCTTTTCCTGCTTATTCCGGCATCAAAAAGAACATGTGTGTCCTCCGTACCAAGGTAGATGCAGTTTCCACTGCTTCCGCTGGCAATCGGCATCATTCTCATAATTATTTATCCTCCCAGCGAAGCTCTATAACATCACCATCATTAAGTGGCGATGAATAATCAGCATCATTTCCGTTATGTAAGAATACAAGATTCCCCCTTACCATTGTAAGATCAAATGGATAGAACTGGAACAGGTCTACAACTATATAATCAGGCTTGCCTGATAAAACAACGCTCTGACCATTAACCGTAATAGTTATATCCAGCGGTTGTATAACTGGTTCTTCTGCTACCTTATCATCAGTTTCTTCTGATTCCTGCAGCTTTTCTGATGCCATAATATTCTCATTATATTCCTCTAATGAAGAAGTTCTTACCGTAAAGTTCTCATATACTTTAGTATTCTTATCTGCTGGCTCATTATTAACAGTTACATTGAGTGTCTTATAATCCAAGTCAAGAAACTCAAAAAGCTGTGCAACTGTATAGAAGTTCTCCATACGGATTTTGTCGCCGTCATTAATATCATAGAACTCTGACTTTAATTCTCCATTAACATATGCAAATCTTGGGCAGACTATAGTTTTATCATTTACTATAAATGTTATCTGGGAATTAAACTCTTCAAGCTGTCCTATTGTTATGCTTGCCGGTTCTCCCACTGTAGATTCCGTTACAACTATTATATCATTCTGTTCAATCGGAGTATGAAGATTAGCCGGTCTTCCATTAAGCGTAACAACTGCGCCTTCCCCGGCACTTCCCCTTACAAGTCTTGACTTTCCATTAACAGTAAAGTTAATCTCTGCCCCTCTTCTTGGGAAAAGCTTTTCATTAGGGAAGCCAATCTGCATGACAGCATCTACAACTGTAAGATTACTTGTATCATAGAGCTTTATTCGTTCTTTATTAACAGTAACAAATACAAAATTGTTCTTTTGCGTATAATAATTAGTGCATATACCGACAGGCGTTACATATAATGAATCCTTCTTGAAATTGTCAACCTGAAAATCAACTGCAGTTAGAACCTCTTCACCTCTTACCGCAACTCTCTGGTGCGGTATTCCAAGACAATCGGCAACTCTTTCTGTATAACCTGGTATCTTGCCACCACCGCCAACAACAAACACAGCATTTACAGGCTTACCGCCATTAAGCTCAATAATCTTTTCCGCAACATCCTTTGCCATCGCATTCACAACATCAGCTGCTGCATTTCTTATTTCAAGTGCATCTACCTTCTGCGTAATACCCATGATATCTTTAAATGTTACAAGTCCTTTTTTCTTAGTACTTGCAGACATTTTAATCTTTTCAGCAGTATTAAAATCAACAAGGTAAGTTTTTGCGATACACTCTGTTATCTCATCACCTGCGCAAGGTATCATGCCATAAGCAATTATACAGCCATCCTTTGTAAGACAGATATCTGATGTTCCTGCACCTACATCAACAAGCCCTATGTTAAGGAGCCTGTACTGCTCAGGAATTGCTATATTCATGGCTGCTATAGGCTCTAATGTAAGACTTGCAACATTAAGTCCGGCATATTCAACAGCTTCATAAAGTCCATCAACTACCTCTTCCGGCAAAAATGTAGCAATAAGTTCAACTGAAATCTTAGAAGCCTTATGCCCCTCAAGATTATTAATATCATAGCCGTTAAGCTGATATCTTATAGGGGTGTTTCCGACACAATAAAATCTTGCTTTATCTTCTTTTTCGTTAATCTTATTATGTGCATTCTCAACTGCCAGAAGATTAAGTGAATAGATATGTTCCTGTGTAACCCGTGTTTCTTCTTCAAATTCATACTCAGCAGACGAATTAACAGTTTTAAGAACTCGTCCGGCAGCAGCAATGCATACATCTGAAAGTTCCCTTTCTAGCTGATTCTCAAGAGAATTCTTAACTTTTCTGATTGTATCGCCAACTTTATAGATATCATGAATCTGACCATCAAGCATTGCTCTGGTTTCATGCTTCTGCTCAGCCATTGCAATAACCTTAAAACGGTTCCTTTCCATGTATCCCACAACACCGACAATACTTCTTGTTCCTATATCAAGACCAAAAACAAGGGTCTCATTTCTTGACTGTGTATTATCCATACCCTACCTCTAGAATAAACAAATTATGTATAATGTATCATATTCCAAGTATAATCTCAAGCTGGGCGCGTGTTTTTTCAATATCTGCGCCATTATTAATCACTTTATCTGCATGCTTTCTGAACTCAGCATCAGATAGCTGACTTTTAAATATGCCTGATATCTTTTCATCAGAATAGCCTCTTGAAGCAGCAAGTCTTTTTCTTCTCTCATCTTCCGAAACATATATATACCATATCTCATCCATGAATATATCATAGTGATCTTCAATAAGCAGTGCTGCCTCAACAAAACAGTAATCAACATCACCTGCTATCTTATGATTATTAATCTGATTAATAATCTCTTGTTTTACAAGAGGATGAATTATGCTGTTAAGAACGATTCTCTTATTAGGGTTCTTAAATATAATATCTGCGAGAAGAGGTCTGTTTATCTCTCCATCTTCTCCTACAATCTGCTCCCCGAATATATCAACGACCTTTTTAAATCCAATATTACCTGAGTGGTATATATTTCTTGCAACAAGGTCTGCCTGTATAATGTCGCAGGAACACATTTCTTTAAGGAGTGCAAGAACAGAAGATTTTCCTGCTCCTACACCACCTGTGATTCCAATAACTTTCATTAGTGTGCCTCCAGCCAGTCTTTTCCTTCCTTTAAATCTACCTCAAGAGGAACTTTAAGGCTTACTGCATTCTTCATTCCATCAAGCATAATCTGCTTTACAGTTTCAACCTCATCCTCTGCCGTCTCAACAAGAAGCTCATCATGAACCTGCAATATAAGTCTTGACCTGAGATTATGCTCCTTAAGTGCATTATATACATTAATCATTGCCAGCTTTATAATATCAGCTGCAGTTCCCTGAATCGGTGCATTCATGGCAACTCTCTCTCCAAAAGAACGCTGCATGAAATTAGAAGATTTAATCTCTGGAATTTCTCTTCTTCTATTGTACATTGTAAGTGAATATCCTTTTTCTTTGGCATCACTTACGAGTCCGTCAATAAATGTCTTGATAGTCGGATAGCTTGCAAAATATCTTTCAATATATTCTTTAGCTTCTTTTCTTGAAATACTAAGATCCTGACTTAATCCAAATGAACTCATTCCATAGATAATGCCGAAATTAACTGCCTTGGCATTTCTTCTCTGTTCATCAGTAACCTCATCGAGCGGTACGCCAAAGACCTGTGCCGCCGTTGCTCTGTGGATATCTGCTGATGAATTATACGCCTCAATGAGCTTCTCATCCCCTGACATATGAGCAAGAATTCTTAACTCTATCTGAGAGTAGTCAGCATCCAAGAATACAAAGCCATTCTTTGGAACAAATACCTTTCTTATAGCCTTACCCATCTCCATTCTTATAGGAATATTCTGAAGATTAGGATCTGTACTGCTTATTCTTCCAGTAGCAGTTATTGTTTGGTTAAATGTACCATGAATTCTTCCATCTTCTGATATATACTGTGTAAGACCGTCAGCATAAGTTGATTTAAGCTTTGATAACTGTCTGTATTCAAGAATCTTACTTACAACCGGATAATCAGGTGCAAGCTTTTCAAGTACATCTGCGGCTGTTGAATAGCCACTCTTTGTCTTCTTTCCGTTAGGCATTCCAAGCTTTTCAAAAAGTATTACACCAAGCTGCTTTGGTGAATTGATATTGAACTCTTCGCCTGCTGCTTCATATATCTCTTTCTCAAGAACCAAAATCTTAGTACCAAGTACCTTTGAATAATCAACAAGTGCCTGTTTATCAACACTTATGCCTTGCTGCTGCATTTCAAAAAGAACAAATATAAGAGGCATTTCTATAGTTTCAAAAAGTTCATACATATTCTCACTCTTTAACTGTTCTGTAATTTTATCAGCACATTTGTAATAAGCATATGATGAAAGGCATGCATACTTAATAAGATTGTCTTCCGCTTCATTTACTGCCTTATTAATTGACAATTTACCCAGAAGTTCTGTTTTTGAAGGATATGTTAATGATAAAAACTCTCTTCCAAGACTTTCATAATCATAACTTTCGTTACTTGGATGAAGCAGATATGCCGCAATTGCAGTATCAATAAATGCTTTTTCTGAAACAAGCGGATAGCCATTTATCTTGTCTTTTTCAAATATATCAAGATAATCTTTAATATTGGCAGATGCTATATTTCTGTTAGAAGCCACGCTTACAACATCTGACAGACGGTCTGCAAGATAACTCTCTGTAACAAAGCCCGATACCGGAATATAATATATTTCTGTATCTGATAGTGTTATTCCAACTGCAGTCAGTTCACTTTCTCTTATAATAGAAAGTCCGATTTTTTCAATTCCACCTGCTATATCCATCGCTTTGTTAAATACATTTTCAACCTCAGCAAAATCAGATATCTTCTTGAAATATTCATAACATTCAGGATCTTTTGCAATTATATCTGTATTCTCAAACTTCTTTAGCATATTTTTAAAATTATACTTCTTAAAAAGTTCATATGAATTCTCATTAAAGAAATCACCTGCTTTAGAATCTTCAACTTTATAATCAATCGGAACATCGATTTTAATCTCTGACAAGAATCTGCTCATCTTAATCTGATCGATATTCTCAGTTATTGATGTTTTTGCTTTAGGCGGCTTCAACTCGCAAAGATGTTCAAAAACATTATCAAGACTATGATATTTCTGAATAATGGCAGACGCTGTCTTAGGTCCTACCCCCGGTGCTCCCGGTATATTATCAGATGTATCGCCCATAAGGGCTTTAACATCTATAAATTCATGAGGAGTAACTCCATACAGTTCAAATACATCTGATGGATAATAATCTTCAACCTCTGTTACACCTTTCTTTGTCTTTGGTATTCTTATCTTAATATGCTCATCTGCCAGCTGAAGTAAATCTCTGTCACCTGAAACAATTGATACATCAATTCCTTTCGCAGCACTTTCCTTAGCAATTGTACCTAGAATATCATCAGCTTCGTATCCCTCCTGCTCTACAACTGTAATATTCATTGACTTAAGAAGCTCCTTCATAAGAGGAATCTGCTGCTTTAGCTCTGGCTGCATAGGCTTTCTTGTTCCTTTATATCCATCAAATGCCTTATGTCTGAATGTCGGTGCAGATAAATCAAATGCAACTGTAATATAGTCAGGTTTTTCTTCATCAAGAAATTTAAATAAAATATTAAGAAAGCCATACATGGCATTGGTATGTATGCCTTCTGCATTAGTAAGGTCAGGAACTCCGTAAAATGCCCTGTTTAATATGCTGTGTCCATCTATTAATATAAGTTTTTCACCCATAACAATCTCCCATCTTTAAAAGAATTTAATAATGATAAGAAGCAATGCTGTAAGAACCATAACTGTAGAAACAAAAATATATCTTACCCTGGTAAAATGAGTCCATTGTCTTAAAAACAAACATTTAGCCTCACTGTCCTTAAGCTTCTGCTCAACCAGCCCTGTAAAATCAAATGCATCTAAATATGCACTATATCTGCTGTTCTCTGTTCTTTTCTCATTATCATCTTCTAATCCATATAAAATTATATAATATATCTCCATCTCTTCACGACAGTCTGCACAGTTAAGAATATGATTGGTAAATGCTTCTTCATCTTTAAGTGACAGATTGCCATGTTCAAAGCTTTCTATCCTGCTCTGGATTTCCTTACAGTTATCCATAAACGCCTCCATAAAAGGATTATAATACAATAATAAAATAATATTCGAAATTTATTATGTACGCAAGTATTCTTTACTTGATTTTTAAGATTTATTATGATAAACTATCAAAGTCGCGCAGGTGTGGCGGAATGGCAGACGCAGCAGACTCAAAATCTGCCGGTGGTAACATCGTGCGGGTTCAAGTCCCGCCACCTGCATTAAAAAAGGAAGTTGCTTTTTGAGGTGACCCCTCAAAGTTAGACTTTTGCGAGACGACTTCGGTCGTCTCGTTTT
>OGYU01002303.1_pt1 | contig 12455 bp, 8 predicted proteins | sample 1576581 | NCBI WGS metagenome assembly OGYU01 (sample SAMEA3541547, study PRJEB24748) | human gut metagenome | biome: human gut; feature: human-associated habitat; material: faeces | place: China | collected 2012 | reverse complement strand
TTGCCGTTGTGGAAGTGAAGGAGAAGCGCGGCTGGGAGTGCATCGTCTGCAAGAAGGCGTAAAATCATAAGCAGGCTCGCCCTCTCCGTCACCTTCGGTGCCACCTCCCCCAAAGGGGGAGGCCTTGGCAAAGAGATGAAGTTTGCGTGGACTGCCAAGGGCTCTCCCCTTGGGAGAGCGGACACGTTAGCGACTGAGAGGGCGAGGATGTTTCAGGAGGAACTATGCCGCACCGTTATTTTACCACTGAGATCGCCGACGGCACGGCTGTGCTGCGCGGCACCGATGCCCATCATCTGGCCCGCGTGATGCGTGCCCGCATGGGCGATACTGTCATTCTATGCGACGGCAGCGCCGTGGAATACACCGCCACCATCACCGGCTTCGGGGATGACTGCGTGGAATTCTCGGTAGAGCCGGGCTACCCCAGCGCCGCCGAGCCCAGCGTGGAGGTCACCCTGCTGGCCGGTTACCCCAAACAGGACAAGCTGGAGCAGATCATCAAGCACGGCGTGGAACTGGGGGCCACCCATGTGGTGCCCTTCTTCAGCCGGTACTGCGTGGCCGCCCCCAAAAAAGAGGAGCAGAAGAATGAGCGCTACAACCGCATCGCGCTGGAAGCCGCCAAGCAGTGCGGCCGGGGCGTGCTGCCGGACGTGGCCCTGCCGCTGCCCAACTTCGGGGCCGTGTGCCGCACCTTTGACCAGTACGACCTGGTGCTGTTCTGCTACGAGTGCGGCGGCGCGCCGGTGCGCCAGCTGCTGGCCGAGGCAGCACCCGCCGACGGCAAAAAGCGGAAGATCGCCATCGTGACCGGTGCAGAGGGCGGCTTTGCCGCCGAGGAGGCCGAAATGGCCGCCAAAGCCGGAGCCAAAACGGTTGGCCTTGGCCCCCGCATCCTGCGGTGCGAGACCGCCCCGCTGGCCGTGCTTGCCGCCGTGATGACCCTGACCGGCAATCTGGAATAACCGGGGCTCCGGGCGGCGCACCTTCCATAAACGAAAAATTCCGACCTACGGGTTCGGGAAAGTCTGCGGGCTTTCCCGGGCCCGTTTTTTATTTTTGCCTCGTATAAAGATCTCCCGGATTTTTGTGCAGCATTGCCCTGTCATTCTACCTCAAATTCTCAGCTGTTTTTGTGCTCATTTTACAAAATTGCTTACCCCCCCCCGAAAATTCAGCATTTCGTCTTGACATTCTCCACGGCACAGCACTATACTTGTGCCGCAAAGAGACGCCGGGCATGAAAATGCACAGCTATGTGATTTTCTGCCCCGAAGTTCCGGTTTTTGCCGGTTTTCGGCATCGTTCCCGGTAACGTTTACGTCTCTGCAAGTTTTTTTGTTTGGAGGGTTTTGTAATGCGAAAAAGCGTGAAACAACAGCTGGCCTTGCGGGTACTTTCTACAGCTGCGTTGATGGCAATGGTCTCTTCCATCGCCACGGCAGCCTTTGCGGCAGAATACAATGTAAAAGACGGCAGTGTGGAGATCGTGGCTAAAGATGGTATCCAGTCCATCACCCAGCGGGATGATACGGGTGCCTTTGTGAAGGATGAGAAGGGCGACATCGACCATCGTCAGGATGATGACATCATCCTGACCACCAAAAACAAAGACACCGGCGAGACCGAGACCACTTCCAACACCGTCACCATTACCGCCGAAGATGGCAACACCGCCAATGTGACCTTGCAGGATGTGCACATTGAGACGGAGTACAGTTGGAATAACAGCGGCTCGGCACCCATCGAGATCAAGGGCGATGGCGACACCAACCTTGAGCTGAACGGCGACAACACCGTTCTCAGCGGCGATTCACATCACGCAGCCATCGAAAAAGCGGATAAGAACGGCCACGGCACTTTGACCATCAAGGACGATTTGAACGACGATAACAGCACTCCCAAAGACAAGGACGAAAACGGAAATGCCGCTGGCGGGGACACCGGCAAGCTGCTGGCAGGCGGTTACGGGGATGGTGCTGGTATCGGCGGTGGCTGCAACGGTATAGTGGATCTGTCCTATGCGGATACTTCCAATATTACAATTAAGGGCGGTGAGATCACTGCCCGCGGCGGTTGTGAGGATGGTGCGGGCATCGGCGGCGGCACCTACGGTAAAGCAAAAAACATCCGCATTGAAGGCAATGCTCACGTCACGGCAAGCGGAGATGGCGGTGCAGGCATTGGCGGCGGTCTCCAAGGAAACGATGTCACTATTACCGGAAACGCCGTTGTCAATGCCTATAGCGAATTTGGTTCCGCCATCGGCGATGGCCGTCCGTGGGGAGGCGGCGATACGACCATCACGATCTCCGGCAACGCCACGGTCAATGCCGAGGGCAAAAATGGAACAACGGCAATCGGTTCCAGCCAAAATGGCCATCAGGGAAATCTTACGATCACAATTGCGGAAAATGCCAATGTGACAGCCATTGGTTCTATCAATGCGCCCGCCATCGGCAATGCCTATAGCAGTGGTGAGGGCAACACGACAATTCGTATTACCGGCGGTACGGTCAATGCCATTAATTCCTATGATGATAACAAAAACCATCGCAAGGATTATCCTGCAATCGGCGCCAAAGACGGCAAGCTGAACCTTACGATTGACGGCAGCACCGGTGATACTGTCGTCAATGTATATCAAAATGATGATGCTGTGCCCGATGGGATCGGAGAACCTACTACAGACCCTGAAACTGGAAAGACCGTTTACAAAATTCCCACCAGTGCCGACTACAACAAGGACGGCTCTTCCAATCTCGGTGAAAAGAACTCTGTCATTATCAACTACTACAAAAACGCATCCGTAATCAAAGAAAAACTTCAATTACCGGATACACTTGACGAATACGCAAAATTTGATCCCGACTGGAATCACCACTGCACCATCACCGGTGGCACCCTCACCAAGGTCGTCCACAACCGCAAGTACATGGAAGAGAACCCCAGCATTGACACCACCAAGCTGGAGGACGAGGACCTGCACGACTGGCAGCTGGTGGGCAAAGTCGTAGAGCCTACTACCGAAAAGGACGGCTATGCCGACTACATCTGCTCCATCGACAAGTGCGGCCAGACCAAGCATGTGGTGCTGCCCAAGATCGTGCCGGACACGCCCAGCACCCCGGACACGCCCAGCACCCCGGACACTCCGGACACGCCTGACACGCCCAACAAGCCGGACGTCCCGTCCACCCCGGAGGTGACCCCGGCAGACCCCGCCGTGACCCCGGATGCCCCGGTGCAGGATGCTGTGCCGGACACTGCCCCGGCAGATGCCGCTGTGACCCCTGCGGCTGCCCAGAACGTGGTGCAGGACGCAAAGCCGGAAGCTGCTGCCACAGCTGCCGTTTCTGCCGCCGCCCTGCCCCAGACCGGTGCAAACTGGCTGGCGGTGGTGGGCAGTGCCCTGAGCGGTCTGTTCCTGCTGGCAGCGGGCTTTGTGCTGGACCGCAAAGGCCGCCGCATGAACTGAGAAACCATTTTTATAAAAGCCATCTCCCCCTGCTGTGCGTTCCGCAAGCTGCACGGCAGGTTCCCCAAACAAAGGGGGCTGCTGCACAGCGTGCAGCAGCCCCTTTCTTTTATCGCTTTATTCCAGCTCGGTGTCGTCCGGGTGGGCGTCGGCTTCCAGCAGAGCCTTTTTGGTGTGCAGCAGGTTCTGCGGGCTCACCGAGAAGCTGCGCAGGCCCATCTGCAGGTACTGCACCGTGTTCACCGGGTTGCCCACGGCAAGGCCGCAGATGGTCACCGGCACGCTGCCGGCCTTTGCCGCCTCCATGACCATGGTGATGAGCTTTTTCATGGCCGGGCTGGCGGGGCGGTAATACCGCTCCGCGCTGGCCAGCTCCCGGTCGGCGGCGTGGGTGTACTGGGTCAGGTCGTTGGTGCCGATGACCAGAAAATCGCACCCGTGGGCCACGAATTCCTCCGCGGTCAGGCAGGCCGACGGCACGCTGAGCATGACGCCGAAGGGGGTCTTTTCGTTGAAGGGCACGCCCCGCTCCCGCAGGCTCTGGCGGCAGTGCTCCACGATGTGCATGGCGGCGTCCCAGTCCTCCACATCGGTCACCATGGGGAACATCACCCGCAGCGGGCCGCGGGCCGCTGCGCGCAGCAGGGCACAGATCTGGGTCTCAAACTGCCGGGGCTGGCGCAGGCTGTTGCGGATGCCCCGCAGCCCCAGCTTGGAGGACTGCACCCCCTGATAGGCGTCCGCCATGGTGCGGTCGGCGCCAAAATCGAAGGTGCGCACGGTCACAGGGCAGCCCTGTGCCGCTGCAAGGCAGGAAGAATAGAAATAGAACTGTTCCTGCTCGTCCAGAATGCGGCCGGGCAGCATCATGTAGCTGCTGCGCAGCAGGCCCACGCCCCGGGCACCGGACTGCATGGCGGTGTCGATGTCCTCCGGGCCAAAGCAGTTGGCCAGCAGCTCAAAGGCTGCGCCGTCCCGGGTGTAGCCGGGCTGGCGGCCCAGCACCCGCATTTCTTCGTTTTCACGCTGCAGCTCACAGATGCGGGCCTCTGCCTGCTGGCGGGCCACCGCGTCCGGGTCCAGGATGCACTCGCCCTTGGTGGCATCCAGAATGACCGTGCGGCCGTCGCAGTCCTCCAGAAAATCCGCTCCCACCTGCACGATGCCGGGGATGTTCATGGCCCGGGCAATGATGGCGGCATGGCTCTGGCCGCTGCCCTCGGTGGTGACGACGCCCAGGATCATGCCGGAGGGCACACTGAACAGGTCGGTGGGCATCAGGCGGTCGGCGGCCAGGATCACCGGGTGGTCCAGTGCCAGCCACATGCGGGGCCGGTTGCCCAGAATGTTGATCACCCGGCTGGTGGCGTCCAGAATGTCCACGCTGCGCAGCTGCATGTAGGGGTTGTCCTTCATGTTGGCCAGCTGGTCGGCGTAACGCTGGCCCACCTTGTCCATGGCGGCAGCGGCGCTGATGCCTGCCTTGATGCAGAACCGCACCTCGTTCATCATGCCTTCGTCGTCCAGCATCATGCTCTGGAACTGCAGAATGGCCTGCTCGGTGGAAGCGGCCCGCTCTGCCATGGAGTCCAGCTCGCTCTGGGCGGTGCGCACCGCATCTTCCAGCTGGCGCAGCTCCCGTTCCGGGTCAAAGGGCCCGGTGCTGAACGTTTCCACATGGCGTTCCAACCGGCTCACCTGCCCCAGCACAAGGCCCGGGGACGCAGAAACACCTTTACAGATCTTCATGTTCGGTCACCTCCGGCAGTTCCGGCGCGGTCAGGGCCTGCCAGACCAGCGCCTGCAAGAATGTATTGGGCAGCAGGGCTGCCAGCGCCGCCCGGCCCGCGTCCGCGCTGCCTGCAAACAGCGGGGCGAACCCGGCCATGCGCGCACGGTCGCATTTGTCCAGAAACGCCTGCCCCAGCGTCCGGGTGGTGTAGTACACCGTGGGGTCTACCCCCACGTCCTCGGCCACGGCTTCCAGCGGGGCAAGCTCGGCGTCCTTCATCCGGGCCAGCAGCAGGGCCGCGTCTGCGGTAAGGGTCACGGGGTATTTCTCCCGCACGGCCTTCTGCACCGCGTCGAACCGTGCCCGGAACGCGGCAGCATCGGCGCTGCTGTCCGGGCCGTTGTCCACGGCATAGGCGCAGCCCCGCACCCGGCCGAAGGCCCGCAGGGTGTCGTAATAACCCAGCTCCACATTGCGGCGGGCGGTATCGGGGTCAAAGTGCAGGATGTCGCCCAGCTCCCAGTAGCTGCGCACCATGGTGGTGGGCAGACCGGTGAGGTTGGGGCGGGTGATGCCCACCCCCTCCAGGTCCACGCACACCAGCTCGTCAGCCCCCATCTTTTTCGCAAGGCCGGTGGGCATGTTGTCGCTGTAGCCGCCGTCCAGGAACTTGACCCCGTCGATCTCCCGCGCCCGCAGGGCAGGGAAGCAGGCCGCCGAGGCCATGAGGTAATCCTTCACGCGGCCCTGCGGGATCTCGTCCAGCGTCAGCTCCCGGGGCTTCAGGCCCCGCTGCTCCACCGTGACAAGGCCAAAGCGGATGTTGGCGCGGCGCAGCGCGTCCTCGTCCAGCACCCGTTCCACGATCTCTTCCAGCGGCGAGACGTCCATACCGCCGGCCTTCACCACGCTGCGCAGAAAACTGTGCAGGGCCGACAGGTCGGCGTTTTCTTCGGGCAGCTCCATCACATCCTTGCTGCGGATGGTCAGCCACATATCCCGCGCCACCTCGTACAGGTCCAGCACGAACATGGCACCGTTCAGGCTGCCCACACTGGTGCCGGTGATGATCTGCGGGTGCCAGTCCAGCTCCATCAGAGCCTTCCACACGCCCACCTGATAGCTGCCGCGTGCTCCGCCGCCGGCCAGCACCAGCGCTTTGCACGGAATGGTTTGGTTTTCCATACTGCCTGCCTCCCTGTCTGTCTTTGCTGAAATTATACCATATTTTCCGGAAAATTTCTCCCCGTTTTTTGGTTCCTCACGGCTTTTATACGGCTAAGATCCGTGGTATACTGGGCAGGAATCATCTTGAAGGAGGAACTTTGCCCCATGCGCTGCAAGCAATGGATCTTTGATATGGACGGCACCCTCACCGACAGCATGACCGTGGTGTGGCGGGGTGCCCCGCTGGCGCTGCTGCAGCGCTATGGCCGCACGCCCAAGGCAGACCTGAACGACGTGCTGCTGACCATGGGCATGGCCGACGGTGCCCGCTACCTCATCCGAGAATACGGCCTGCCCCTGACCGAGGCGGAATATTACGACGTGATGCGGGACGTGATCGCCCAGCTGTACGAAACGGTGGACCTGAAGCCCGGTGTGCGCACCCTGCTGGCAAAGCTGCAGGCCGAGGGGGCCCGGCTGTGCCTGTGCTCCAACACCTGGTCCGACCAGTGCCGCACCGTGCTCACCCGGCTGGGCATCGCGGACTATTTTTCCTTCATCGTGGAGGCGCAGGGCGTGCTGCACAAGAGCCGCCCGGAGGTGTTCTTTGAGTGCATGCACCGGCTGGGCGGGGCCGACCCCGCCGCCTGCGCCGTGTGCGAGGATGCCATTTACGCCGCTTCCACTGCCCACAAGGCCGGGTTCACCGTGCTGGGCGTGCAGGACGCCGCCAGTGCCGACGATGCCCCTGCCATGGCGCAGGTGTGCGACCAGTTCCTGCCGGACTGGACCGCACTGGACTGGACAAAGATCTGAGAAATTTTTCCGCAAAAACACGCCGGTGTTCCCGCTGTGGGAGCACCGGCGTGCTGTTATTTCAGGCTGTATTTCTGCTGCTGCACCCATTGCTGGAAGGCGTCCCGTACGGCACCCTCCCGCCCGCGGGGAATGGAGATGCGGGCCCCGCTGCGCATGCGCAGCTCCCCGGCAGAAAGCAGGTCCGCCTCGGCCAGATTGACCACATAGGAGCGGTGGGGCTGCAAAAAGCGCCCATCCGCCAGCAGAGGCTGTGCCACCGCAGAAAACGGCACCCGCAGCGACAGGGTGGGCACGTCCTCCCCGCTGGTGAGGTGGAAGTGCACGATGTGGTGGGTGCACTCCAGATATTCGATGCCCGCATAGGGCAGCGCCCGCAGGCCCTCGGCGGTGTTCACCGTGACGGACGGGCCGTATTCCGGCTCGGTGGCGCGGGCCAGCAGGGCCGAAAGCTCCCGCTGGCGCACCGGCAGCAGCAAATATTGCAGCGCATCCACCTTGTAGGCGCTGTAAGCGTGGGCCGTGGTGCGGGCCACAAAGGCCAGCGGGGCCCGGCGGCCCCGGCGGCGCAGTTCCCCGGCAGCCGCCAGCCCCACCGGCGTAGCCGAGCCGGAAAGCTCCAGCAGGTACAGGTCGTACCGCACGCCCTCCCCGTCCTTCCGCAGCAGGGCGTCGGTGTCCGGCAGGTGTTCCACGATGCAGGCGTCCGCTCGCCGGGCAAAAAATTCCATGCACTGGCGTTCCAGCCCGCTGCGCAGGCCCGCGTCCGGGCTGCACACCGCAATGTGAAAGATCACAGGATCCCTCCTCTTCAAACCCGCCCTTGCATTTTGCGCGGTGCGGGGGTATAGTAATCAAAAAACAACAAAGGAGACGCCGCCATGTCAAAGCCCCTTGTCAGCATCATTCTGCCCGTGTACAACGCCCAGAACCACATCGCCCGCTGTCTGGAGAGCATCTGCGCCCAGAGCTGGCAGAACATCGAGGTCATCGTGCTGAACGATGGCTCCAAGGATCAGAGCCTGCCCGTGTGCGAAGCGTTCCGCGCAAAGGACGAGCGCATCGTGCTGGTGGACAAGGCCAACTCCGGCGTGTCCGACACCCGCAACCTGGGCCTGAAGCTGGCCAGCGGCAAGTATGTGCAGTTCGTGGACAGCGACGACTATATCGACCCGGACTTCACCGAGCATCTGGTCACCGCTGCCGAACAGAACAACGCCGACCTGGTCATCGCACCTTACAAGATGGTGATCCCCGCCGGGGCCAGCAAGCCGGAACAGGTGCTGGACAAGCTCCAGGACGAGCTGGGGGTCATGACCGTGGCCCGGCCCCCGGAGGTACGGGAGTACGGCTTTCTGCCTGCCGGGGTCTACACCCAGGACGAGTTTGCCCGGCATCTGATGGACAAGCCTGCCTCTTATTTTTACGGGGTGCTGTGGAACAAGCTGTACCGCCGGGACCTGCTGGTGGACCACCAGATCCAGTTTACCAGCGAGGTGCGGTGGGCCGAGGACCTGGTGTTCAATATGCAGTACCTGGAGTACGCCAACGTGCTGGTGTCCATCCCGGAGGCAGGGTACTACTATGTCCAGAACCCCCAGAGTATCTGCCACACCCAGATCAACGCCGCCTCTCTGGTGCAGAACAAGATCCAGGTGTTCCACTACTACACCGAGCTGTACACCCGGCTTGGCATCTACGAGCAGGTGCGCCCGCAGCTGTACAAATTCCTGGTGGATATCGCGGAGAGCACTTACCCTTCCGGCCCCTTCAAGGAGGTCATCGACGAGGCCAAGGCCTACTGGAAGGATGCCCGCGAGGACGTGCAGACCCGCACCGCCGAAGCGCGCGAGCGCTGGAACGGCATGCGGGAGGAGCTGCGGGAAACGGCGCAGGAACGCAGTGCCGAGTGGAAGGCCCGGCACGACAGCGACCCCAAAGAATAAGCAAAAACAACAAACGGGAAGCCGCAGGAGCTTGCACGCTCCGGCACGGCTTCCCGCTTTTTTATGCGATGTTCAGCGGCCGGGTGCTCAGCAGCCGATGGCGGCGCACTTCTTGGCCAGCCACTCGCGCTCCTCGTCGTTCAGGCGGGGTGCCAGCTTCTCGAACACCTGACGGTGGTAGTTGTTCAGCCAGTCCAGCTCGTCCTTGGTCAGCACACCGGGCACGATGGGAGAAGTGGCGATGGGCACGAACATGATCGGCTCAAAGCCCAGGAAGGTGCCGTACTGGTTGTCGGCCTTGTGCACACACACCAGCTCGTTCTCGATGCGGATGCCCACCAGATCGGTCTCGTACACGCCGGGCTCGTCGGTCACGATCATGCCCGGGCGCATCAGGGTGGTGTTGCGGCCGTTCAGGGCGTGGGGGCCTTCGTGGACGTTGCCCACAAAGCTGACGCTGTGGCCGGTGCCGCAGCGGTAGTTGATCAGGTGCTGCCACAGCGGTTCACGGGCGATGGTGTCGATCATATGGCAGTCGCAGTAGTCCAGCCAGACCGCCTTGGCGATGTCGATGTGGCACTGCAGGGTCCAGGTGTAGAACTTGCGCTCGTCCTCGGTCAGCTCACCCAGCGGGTAGGTGCGGGTGATGTCGGTGGTGCCGTCCATGTAAGTGGCACCGCTGTCCACCAGCAAAAAGCCCTTGCGCTGGAGCTTTGCGTGGTCCTCCGGGGTGGCGTGGTAGTGCATCATGGCTGCGTTTCCGCCGTAGGCCGCAATGGTGCCAAAGCTCTCCACGATGAACTTATCCGTGGTGCTGCGGTACTTGTGCAGGATCTCGTCCACGGTCAGCTCGGTCAGCTCTTCGCCGGCTTCCAGACGCTTTTCCAGCTCGATCTGGAACCGCACCATCGCCACAGCGTCGCGCAGGTGGGCTTCCTTGTCGTGGGTCAGCTCCACTTCGTTCTTCACGCCCTTCATGGGCAGCAGCGGGTCGGCCAGGTCCTTCACGGTGAGGGCGGCGTTGTTCTCCAGCACCTGATACACGGCATAGTTCACGGTGGCGCTCTCTGCCAGCACGGTCTGGGGCTCGGTCTCAGCGGCCATGAAGTCCAGCACACTGTCGTACTCGGCCAGGGTCACACCGTTGGCTTCCAGTTCCGCCTTTGCCTCCGGGGTCACGCGGGCGGTGTGGATGAATAGCACGGCGCGGTCCGGGGTGACATAGCAGTAGGCCATGGCGTAGGGGGTGCACTCGATGTCCATGGCGCGCAGGTTCAGCAGCCAGGCAAGGTTGTCCAGCTTGCCCACCAGCTGGGCGGTGCAGCCCAACTCGGCCAGCTTTGCACGCAGCTGGCCCAGCTTTTCGGCGGGGGAGAAGCCTGCGTATTCCTTGGGCAGGATCCAGGCCGGGGTGGCGGGCAGAGCCGGGCGGCCCTCGGTCCACAGCTCATCCTCCAGGAACAGGGTCTTGATGGCGGCGTTCTTGGTTTCCAGCGCCTTCTTCACGCTGTTCACCAGCGCGCAGCTGGCGGTCAGACCGCACAGGCCCAGCTTGCCGCCCTCAGGCACCACCTTGGCGCAGTATTCCTCCACGGTGGGCACGCCCGGCTCACCCATCTTCATCAGCTGGATCTCGGTGCCTGCGATCTCCTTCTCGGCCTGCACAAAGTAACGGCCGTCGGCCCAGACAGCACTCTCGGTCATGGTGACCACGAAGTTGGAGTTTTCACCATGGAAGCCGGAGAAGTAGGTCAGGGAGGTGTAGTGGTCGGGCAGGTACTCGCTGGAGTGGGGGTCGCCCACCGGGATCAGGTACACGTCCACACCGTTTGCCTGCATGGCGGCACGCAGGGCGGCCAGCCGTTCGGGAACTGTATTCATGCTCATAAGAAAAGCCTTCTTTCTCATATTTGCCGGAAGAACGTCCGGCGGCGGTGGTTTGCTACTGCATATTGTAGCATTCCGGCGCAAAGAATGCAATGCGGGAGTGTCGGCTGTTCCGGACGCAAACACGGTTGCCGTGCTGTCAACAGCCGCCGCCGTGTCGCCTGCCGGTCGTTGACCGTCCGTTGGCGGGGTCTTGCCGTCTGGGGGCGTCCGTCCCTCTGCCGGAGCCTGCCCCTTGCCGAATCGCTGCCCGCCGGGGCCGCCGGTTCCCCTTATTTGTCGTCCAAAACGCGAAAACGCAACCAAATTGCAAAAAATGTTACAATTTTTTCTTGAAAAAGGCCGTTTTCCCATTGACAGGCTTGCTATAATAGAGATGTAAGATTTTACGGGCCAGCGCTCTGCGGCTCTGTCTGCTAACAAAGAAAGAGGCATTCAAACTATGACCAAAATTGATATTTTTTCCGGCTTCCTGGGCGCCGGCAAGACCACTCTGATCAAAAAACTCATCAAGGAGGCCTTTGCCGGCCAGCAGGTCGTTCTGATCGAGAACGAGTTCGGTGAGATCGGCATCGACGGCGGCTTCCTGAAGGAGTCCGGCATCCAGATCAATGAGCTGAACGCCGGCTGCATCTGCTGCTCTCTGGTGGGTGATTTCCGCACCGCCCTGCAGCAGGTGGTGGAGCAGTACCACCCCGACCGCATCGTCATCGAGCCCTCCGGCGTGGGCAAGCTGAGCGACGTGACCCGCGCCGTGGAAGGCGTGGCCGAGCACCTGGATGTGCAGCTGAACAGCTTTGTCACCGTGGCCGATGTGAACAAGGTCAAGATGTATATGAAGAACTTCGGTGAGTTCTACGACGACCAGATCAGCCATGCAAGCTGCATCCTGCTCAGCCGCACCCAGACCGCCAGCGAGGAGAAGATCGCCGCCGCCGTGGCCATGCTGCGCGAGAAGAACCCCACCGCCACCATCGTGACCACCGCATGGGACGAGCTGACCGGTGAGCAGATCCTGAAAGCCATGTCCACCAAGGACGACTTCAAGGCAGAGCTGATCGCCATGGCCGCCAAGGCAAACGAGAAGCACGCCGAGGAGGACGAGGAAGAAGAGCACCACCATCATCACCATCACGACGACGAGAACGGCGTGTGCAGCTGCGGCCATCACCACCACGATGATGACGATGATGAGGACGAGCATGAGCATCACCATCACGACCATGACGAGGACGATGACCACGACGAGCATGAGCACCACCATGATCACGATGAGGATCATGACCACGAGGAGCATTGCTGCTGCGGCCACCACCACCACGATGACGACGAGGATGAGGACGAGCACGAGCATCATCATGAGCACGGCGGCCACTGCTGCTGCGGCCATCACCACCATCATCATGACCACGACGCCGATGAGGTG
>OGYU01002300.1_pt1 | contig 12464 bp, 10 predicted proteins | sample 1576581 | NCBI WGS metagenome assembly OGYU01 (sample SAMEA3541547, study PRJEB24748) | human gut metagenome | biome: human gut; feature: human-associated habitat; material: faeces | place: China | collected 2012 | reverse complement strand
GCAGCTATTTGGTTATGAGCAAGTAGCGAAGCGGATTGCGAATATCCACTTGACTCTGAAACCAGTTTAACACAAAAAGTTTTCTCAACCAACCTCGTTGGGGGCATATTTTTCTTTTTCTCCTAATAAGTTATAAAAAGGAATACCAGGAGGGAATACTATGAGTGCGAAAACCAAAATTGTTGTACTACATACGAAAGAAGTGATTTATACCGTGCTTTTTGTTGTACTTGCCATTGTGCTTGCAGTCCTTCTTTTTTTGATGTTCGGAAAAGACAAAAAGACCACTTCTTTCTCAGGCTCTCCCGCCAAATATCACGCCGGTATCTATAAAAGCCCAATTACGCTCGATAACAACACCTTTGATGTCGAAGTCACGGTCGATGAACATGAAATCACCTCTATCTCCATGACAAATTTAAGTGAAGCAACAACTGCTATGTATCCACTGATGGAACCGGCACTCGAATCCCTTGCGAATCAAATTTATGCAACCCAGTCCACAAAAGATCTTACTTATGCCGAAGAAAACAAATATACTTCGATGCTGTTGTTAGATGCAATTAACTCAGCACTAAAAAAAGCAAGGGCAGATTAAGAAGATCTACAAAAAATGGCTCCGAACAAAAGTTCGAAGCCATTTTTTTCTGCCTACTATATACTTATTATTTAATTGCACCTTCTACCATACCCTGAATAATCTGTTTCTGTGCAAACAGGAACAAGATAATAATCGGAATCATGGCAAGCAGGGCTGCTGTCAGGATTAAATCCCATTGTTTTACATAAGAACCTACAAAGCTGCTTACTGCAACCGGAAGAGTTTTGATTCTTCCGTTTAATCCAAGCATCAGAGATGGAAGAAGGTAATCGTTCCAAATCCAGATACCATTTAAGATTAATACTGTAACCTGAATTGGTTTTAACAGCGGGAAGATAATTCGAAAGAATGTACCTTCAGGACTGCATCCATCAATCCATGCAGCTTCTTCCAGTTCATACGGAATTCCTTTTACAAAACCATGAAGGATGAATACAGACATTGAACCACCGAATCCAAGATAAGCAAAAATAATTCCTTTGTAACTTTGAAGCATCTGAATTCCCAAAAACTCTGAAGTTTCACGGAAAGTAGATAACAATGGAAGCATTACAACCTGGAATGGAATAACCATTGCTGATACAAATAACATAAAAATGAAATTAGACCATTTTGTTTTATTTCTTACTAAAACCCAGGCTGCCATACTGGAAAACAGAGTCAGTAAAATCAGAGATACTGCTGTAATCAACAGGGAACTAAAGAAAGAACCCCAGTAATTAAAGTTATCATTATGGATAACATTGCTCATGTTGGTAAACAGCTGTCCCCAGTTTTTTGGTAAAGAAATCGGGCTGATGACAATACTTGCACTATCCTTTGCAGAGTTGATTATAACCAGTAAGAATGGAGCTAACATCACAATTGTCAGAAGAATTCCTACAATCTCAGCGATTGTTGTTCTTATTTTTTGTGCTTTCATTACATTTCAACCTCCTTCTTTTTACTGATTGTAACCTGTGTCAGAGACACAATTGCAAGAATAATAAAGAATATAACCGCTTTGGTCTGACCAAGTGCATACTGGTTCTTTCCAATCGCTGTATTATAAATATTCAATGCTAAAAATTCTGTAGACTGTACCGGTTTTCCGGAAAGAATACGAGTTGGTGCACCATTGGTAATAGCAAGGTTCAAATCAAACTGTTTAAATGAGTTAACCAAAGTCAGGAAAATACAAATTGTGAATGTATTTGCAATCATCGGTACTTTGATTTTCAGCAGAGTCTGAAGTGTATTTGCACCATCTACATTGGATGCTTCCAGAATATCTTTTGGCACACTCTGTAAACCGGTTACATAAATCATCATGATATATCCTGCATACTGCCAGGTACTTACAATTAAAATTGCCACAAGCGCAAGGTTCGGATTTGTCAGCATGGAAACACTTCCTGAAATTACAGAAACTGCAACTTTATTGAAAATGAACTGCCATACATAACCAAGTACAATTCCACCAATCAGGTTCGGAATGAAATATGCTGCACGATAGAAGTTACGACCTTTTACTTTTGAAGTACAAAGCAGCGCCAGTGCAAATGCTACAATATTTACGCTCAGCATATTAATTACTGTGTAAATAAAAGTCACAACAAAAGAATATACATAATCCTTAGACTTGAACATTGTAATGTAGTTTCCAAGTCCAACAAAATTATCATATTTTATTCCGTTCCAGTCTGTCATAGAATAAAAGATACCACAGACAAACGGAATAAGAACAGTTACTGCAAATGCAAACAGCAGTGGAAATAAAAATAATACATAAATAATTGAACGGTGTTTCTTCGTTGGCAGCAGGTAAAGCCCTACAATAAGCAATACCGCTCCTGCGATTAAAAGTCCTCCCCGAAAGGAAGTTCCTGTTCTCATAAAATCCATGTACAACGCCGCTACCATTGCTATAATTCCAGCTACAATTGCTGCACATGATATTGCTTTTTTCGACTGATTCATCCCTAACTCTCCCATCAAATATTTACCGGCTGTCTTTATTATAAGACAGCCGATAAAACCTATTATTTACTTGATGCTACATAATCTGCTATTGAAGAAGCCATTGTACTTACAAATCCCTCTTTATCAAGCTGACCTTTTGCATACAGCTCAAATACAGGACCAGTTGCATTCATAGCCATGTTATCCGGCTGTGTTACCCAATCCCATGCATAAGTTTTTCCAGATTCAATATAAGGAAGCATACTCTGTGCAAGTGGTGTAGAAGGTTTTAATGTACAAGATTTAAATGGAGAAACCATACCGCAGTTTTCTACAAGTGCTTTCTGACCTTCTTCGGATTCAGCAAGTGCTTTTAAGAATTCTTTACAAGCATCAATTTTATCACTCTTATTGTAAATTCCCCATAAACTTGGTGTATCAACGATAAGACCGTCTGTATCTTCTTTTGTAAATGCTGATGGAGCAAGTCCACATGCAAATGTTGCATCATAAGTTGGTAAAGATGGGTCAATCCAGTTACCCTGTGTGATAAATGCTGCTTTTCCGGTTGCCCACAGAGCCAGCTGATCATCATAAGTACCGGAAATCAATACATTCTGGTCTGAGTAATCAAATAATAACTGTAACCAGTCTGCGAACTGTCCCATTCTATCTTCATCAATTTTTCCTTCATTGTTTACCATATCAATATATGTTTTATCATCACGGTCAACTCCCTGTGAATAATAAGCTGCTAATAAGTGGTTACCGGTTGACCAGTACATCTGTCCGGATTCTGCTGCAACTGCACAAACAGATGTCAGTCCAAGTTCATCTTTCATACCGTCAATTTTTTCAAATGCTGCTTTATAAGCATCAATGTTTGTCAGAGTAGAAGGATCAATTCCTGCTTTATCTAAGATATCTTTGTTATATGCAAGACCAATTCCTTCCAGTGAGAATGGCATACCATATACTTTTCCGTCATCTCCCTTAAATGCGTAATCAGTATCTTCAATCCAGTCTTCTCCGTCAAGTGGTTCTAACCAGTCACTGAAAGAAGATTTATAAGAGTCAGGACCAAATGCAAAGATATCTGGCATGTTTCCTGCTGCGTAGTAGTTTTTCAGCTGACCATTTACGTCAACACCGCCACCTAAAGATTCGATTACAACTTCCTGTCCGGTTTCTTCTTCATACTGTTTTGCAAAATCTTTTAAGGCCGAGTCAATTTCAATTTTTGTATTTACAAAACGGATTGCATCTTTATTGGCACTGCTTGAAGCTGCGCTGGAATCACTGGAGCTGTCTGAAGAACTGCTTCCTGAACTGCTTCCACATGCACCTAATGTCATTGTCATCGTTCCTGCAAGTAAAACTGCTAACCATTTCTTTTTCATCTCTTTTACCAACCTTTCTTGGAATTTTCATCTTTTTTCTTTATCACTTATGCGCATAAGTTCTTGATGAAATTATCATAGCACCCCTTTCGTTAAAAAGCAATACTTTTTATATGCCATTCTATACATTTCTACATTTTCACCAGTATTACTACTTATTTTCATGGTATTGCAACCTATTTTTTGTGCGTTTTGCAGTAATAGGTTTTTCGCAAAACCTTTTTCGGTTCATTTTTCGTTTATCTTATGCGCAAAAGTAATTCCATTTTTCGACTTTTTTCATTTTGCGCATAAGTATTTTGAAGTCAAAAAATGACATTCTGCTTTCGGCAAAATGTCATTTTTCTGTCTCTTATTTTCTATATTCTTAAAATTTTTTTACAGAATCCCGAATTACAAGTTCTGTTCCAAGCTGAACAATTTTATCTTCGGATTCTCCCTCTATCAGTTTTAATAGTTCCTCTACTGCTGCAATTCCTTTTGCCTGAATGTCCTGTCGGACTGTCGTAAGCGCCGGACGCACTATTCTTGAAATCGGAACATCATCAAATCCTGCGATGGAAATCTCTTCCGGAATTTTTCTTCCTCTATCCAAAAGCATATTTTCAATGTGTACCGCATAATAATCCGAAGCACACAAAAGAGCCGTATACGAAAATGATTTCTCATAAATCTCATCCATATTTTGAGGCTCTCCTGCATCGCTGGCATAAATTTGAATAAAATTTTCTTCCCTACTTACCGGAATGTTCGCTTCTTTTAGCGCCCTGCAAAATCCCTGAAATCTTATTTTATCCAGATTTACCAAGTTATCAGCAAGGAAAGCAAGCTTTCTGTGACCACACGAAATAACGTATTTTGTCAGCAAATATTCCGCCTGTTCATCCTCGATCCTGATATTGACACAGTTTCCCAGACCATTTGTATCATAATCATCAATAATCGCAATCGGATTTTTAAAGCGCTCTTTTAAATAACGGATATCACCCTCTACAAATCCTGAAGTAATCAGCCCGTCCATGTTCCAGGACATCGTAAACTGCTGAACCTGATGCACATCGTCGACTGCATATACCATCAGGTAATATCCTTTTTGCCGTACATGCCTTTCAATCGCACCTAAAATTCTACCAATAAATGGGTCTTCAAATCGGTTCGCTATCTTATTCTGTTTTGATTTAATCAACAAGCCAATAATCTTTGATCGTTTACTCGCAAGGTTTCTTGCATTGATATTTGGTGTATAGTCATATTTTTTTAAAATTTTCTGAATTCGTTCGATATTAGCCGGTGAAACTTCTTTTGTCTTGCCATGAATAACATTCGAAACAGTCGTTGTGCTGACTCCGAGCTCCTGCGCCATTTCTTTAATTGTAACCATTCTTTACTCCTGTTTTTACACTGCTCTTCTGACTGCTCCCACAGGCAGACCTATGGATTTTCGCCATAATTTATAGCAGTTTTACTTCTATTTTTTTCTCACGACTTCCAGTATACACACAATTTCCATCTTTCTCAATAGTGATTCTGCCATAATTGTCCGGATTCTCATAATCTTTTCCCATTCCATCATCTTCGTACCACACATATTCGGCTTTTGTCTTTACAAATGCCAGTGCTTTGACATGGTCACAGTCTACTTCATCTGCATACTCGCCACCATCTGTCAGTACCAAAATTTTATCCGGACGTACGAAAACTAACATTTCAAACAAGCCTGCTTCTACATAGTGATGTCCTGCCGGGAGAATTTCCGTATCGTAATCATCCACGCCTCTAAAGCGAAGCATTGCCATTTCCTCCGGAAGATAGACATATCTGCCTTTTGCATTCTGGTTATAAACCGGAGCAATCATTAAACTGTCTCCAACCAAAAGCTGGTCTTCTACCTGAGAAGCAAATTCATCATCTGTGTATACAAAAGATAATGGTTTGAAGTACATTTCACTGTTTAAGGCAGATTTCATATACTCGCTGTAAATATAAGCCAGCAGACCATAGCGAATATTAATGATTTTTCTAAATTCTTCTACATGGTCAAAACGATATACTTCCTGTTCTCTTGTTCCCATTGCACTGTGATTTCTCATCAGTGGAGAGAACATGGCAAGCTGGGTCCATCTCATGACCAAATCTTCCGTTGCATCTGCACCAAATCCACCGATATCTGCACCGGTATAAAGAATTCCAACCATGTTTAAGGACGGCATCATACGCAGATTCAACAACAGATGATTCCACCAGGATTTATTATCTCCAGTCCAGATTCCACCATAACGGTGCATGCCAATATAAGAAGAACGAGAGAACATTAAAATTCGTTTTTCCGGGCTCAGGCGTTCAAATGCCTCTCCTGCCGCACGGGTCATATTATAACCAAACAAATTATGTACTTTATCGTGGCGCATCATTTTTCCATCTACGTTATGATAGAACTTCTTAAAGTCATCTGTATTGTTTGCCAGACTTCCAACCAGACCGGTAAACTGCTGGAATGTATCCAGATCAAGGTTTTTATCTTTCAATTCTGCAATCTTATCAAAGGTTTCATCCATTCTATCCTGTGCAAAGAAAATAGACGGCTCATTCATATCATTCCAGAATCCTTCAATTCCCTGGTCTAACAGCACCTGATATTTATTTCCAAACCACTCTCTCGCCTCTTTGTTTAATACATCCGGGAAATGCACTTTTCCGGGCCATACTCCGGCTACAAAGTATTCTCCATTTTCTTTCTTACAGAAATAGCCTTTTTCAATGCCTTCTTCATATACGTCATAGCCTTCTTCAACTTTTACACCTGCATCAATAATCGGCACTAAATGAATGTGCTGTGCTTTCATCTCTTTTACAAACTCAGGAAAATCCGGAAAACGTTCCTGATTTACCGTAAAGTCTTTAAACCGCTCCATGTAATCAATATCCATGTAAATACTTTCAAGCGGAATTTTCTTTTCTCTGTGTCCTTTTACCACTTCACGGATATCATCTTCATTCATATAACCCCAGCGACTCTGCTGATAGCCAAATGCCCACTTCGGAGGAATATAGCTTCTTCCAATCAGCTGACGAAACTGTTTTACAATGTCTAAAATGCTTTCTCCTGTCATTACATAAACATCTGCATCCGGTTCACTTAATGTAATTTTTAATTCATTTAAATGCGTATATCCCACATCAAAGGTAATGATTCCCGGATAATCAAAAAACACACCAAATTGCTCTTTTCCTCCATCTAAAACTAAGAAGTTATGAGACGCATATAAAGAGGTGCGATCCTCTACATGGTTCGGTTCATCTGCGCAGCAGCTCTTATAAATCCAGCCTCTCTTGTTAATTCCACGTACATTTTCACCCAGACCATACACCTTTTCTTCGTTTTCCAGTGTATACTCGAACTGAAGCTGTTCCTCCGTTTTTACCACTGTAAAATACGGAACATCCCCGTTCTGTACCTCTAATTTTTGTACCACTGCATCGGTCTGAAATGGATTTCCATAAGTGTATTTTGTTATCATGTCTTAGTTTCCTCCTTTATTTTTTATGTACTCTCGGACTTTTACTGCCTTTACACATATTAGCCCATTTCCAATTCCATTTTTTGTATCATAGCATGGCATTTTATTTCTATCAATCCCTTTTGCGCATAATCCACATGTGATACAATAATTCATCCAGTATTTCGGCTCTTTTTTAGTTTATTTTTTATAATTTTCGTCAAATAAGACAAAAAACTGCCGATGTTATCCGACAGTTTTTTTTGATTTTTATCCCCTATAATGTTTCTATAATGTTTCCAATTCTTCAATCCAGATTCGAACACAGGCATCGCTTGGCATTCTTAAATCTCCTCTTGGAGAAACTGCCACACTTCCGACTTTTGGTCCATCCGGCAGGCAGGAACGTTTAAACTGCTGAGAGAAAAATCTCCAATAAAATTTTTTCAGCCATTTTAAAATCACTTCTTCTTCGTATTTTCCTTCAAAGGCTTTTTTTGCAATTCGGTAAATTTTTTTCGGGCTGCACTGGAAACGAAGTAAATGATACAAGAAGAAATCATGCAGTTCATAAGGTCCTACCAAATCTTCTGTTTTCTGGGAAATCACACCATCTTTTGGAGGAAGAAGTTCCGGGCTGACCGGAGTATCTAAAATATCCAGCAAAATATCAGAAAGTGCTTCTTCGTCGCAGGTGTCTGCATAATATCTTACAAGATGGCGCACCAGTGTTTTCGGCACAGAAGCATTGACGCCATACATGGACATATGGTCTCCATTATAAGTTGCCCAGCCAAGCGCAAGTTCGGACAAATCACCGGTACCGATTACCATTCCGCCAAATTTATTAGCAATGTCCATGATCACCTGAGTACGCTCTCTTGCCTGTCCGTTTTCGTAAGTAACACTGTGGTCAGACGGGTCATGTCCAATATCTTCAAAATGCTGAGTCACTGCTTTTTTAATATCTACTTCTTTTAAGGTTGCCCCAAGACGTTTTGTCAACTCACAGGCATTTGTGTAAGTACGGTCCGTTGTTCCAAAACATGGCATAGTGACTGCTAAAATCTGTTTTCTGTCAAGTCCGCATAAATCAAAGGCTCTTGCCGTAACCAAAAGTGCAAGTGTAGAATCAAGTCCACCGGAAATTCCAAGCACGGCGCACTGACTCTTTGTGTGTTCCAGACGTTTTTTGAGTCCCATTGCCTGAATTGTCAGAATTTCATCACATCTTCTGTCTCTTTCCCCTTTTGCATCCGGCACAAATGGATTTGCATCGATAAAACGTTCCAGTTTTGTCTCGGTTACATTTAAATGAAATGGAATCACCTGATAATTTTCTTTTCCCTCTGACTGCCAGGTTGTATTTTTTCTGCGCTCTCCGACTAAACGACTCATATCTAACACACTGTAAATCGTTTCATTTGCGAAGCGTTTTGCTTCTTTTAAAATCGTACCATTTTCTGCAATTATATTATGTCCGCTGAATACTACATCCTGCGTGGATTCTCCATTTCCTGCGGAGGCATAAATATAACCACAAAGCAGTCTTGCAGACTGACCGGAAACCAGATTTCTTCTGTACTCATCTTTTCCGGTCGCCTCATCACTCGCAGACGGATTGATAATCAAAGTAGCACCAGAAAGGGCATGAGAAATACTTGGCGGATTCGGTGCCCACAAATCTTCACAGACTTCTACTGCTGTTACAAGCTGTGGCAGTTCTTCACAGACAAATAAGAGATTTTGTCCAAAAGGTACTTCTCTTCCGTACCAGTTTACCATTCCCTCAAATGCACGGCCTGCTGTAAAATGACGTGCCTCATAAAACTCTGCATAATTCGGCAAATGGTGTTTTGGCACAAATCCTAAAACTTTTCCACCCGAAATTACAGCTACTGTATTATACAGCTTCTGGTTAAATTCCAGCGGAAGCCCCACAATAATCAAGCCTTCCACTTCTTCTAACTCTTCTTCAAGTTTGTGAAGTTCTTCCTTCGCACGCACAAGAAGCAGTTCCTGCCAGAACAAGTCTGAACAGGTATATCCCGTAATACAAAGCTCCGGAAATGCCATCACCTTTGTTCCTGCTTCTGCCATTTCTTTTACTTTTTTTACAATCTCTTCCCGATTGTGCACGCAATCTGCCACTAAAATATCCGGCGTTGCAGCTCCCACTTTTACAAAACCGTCTCTCATCTCGTACCCGACCTTTCCTTATGCTCTTGTACAGCGTTTTAAAATACTTTTCAGTTCGTCTACTGTAAAGATATAATTTTTATTACAGAAATGACAATTTAACTCAATTTCTTTTCCATCATCAATCATTTCTTTGATTTCTTTTTTACCAACACTGATTAACGCTTTTTCCACACGTTCTTTACTACAATTGCAATGGAACTGTGTCGGCACTGTCTCCATGATTTCCACATCGAATCCATCTAAAATCAATTTTAATAAACTTTCCGGTGTATGTCCTTCCTCTAACAGACTGGTAACAGAAGTTACTTTCTTTAAGTTTTCTTCCAATTTGTTAATCACTTCGTCATCTGTAAATGGCATTAACTGAATGATAAATCCTCCTGCCTGTTTTACGGTATTGTCTTTTTCCATCAACACTCCAAGACCTACAGAGGACGGAACCTGCTCACTTGTTGCAAAATAATAAGTCAAATCTTCTGCAATCTCACTGGTCTGCAAAACAGTCTGTCCTACATAAGGTTCTTTCATACCCATATCTTTGATGACGTTCATAAATCCTACGCCAACCGCACCGGCAACATCTAATTTTCCCTTGTCATTAGCATGTAAAATAACATTTGGATTTCCAACATAACCTTTTACATTTCCTTTGGAGTCTGCAGTTACTGTGATTCCCTCAAGTGGCCCTCCTGCTTTAATTTGAAGAGTTAAAATATCTTTTTCCCCCTTCATCATCACGCCCATCATGCTTCCTGCAGTAAGAAGACGTCCTAATGCCGCTGTTGCCACCGGACTTGTATTATGTGCTGCTCTGGCTGTCTCAACTAATTCTTTTGTAGTTGCCGCAAATGCACGAATCTGATTATTTGCGGCAGTTGCTCTTACAATGTAATCTCCCATTTATTTCCAATCTCCTAATTTTTCTTTTTTCCATGTTCTCTTGCAATCACATAAATCCGTTCACTTTTTTCATTCACCGGATTTTTCGTAAATGCATCATAAGCCGTAACAAATTCCATGCCGGCTTTTTCTAACAATTCTTTTACCAGCTCCAACTCATAAGCACGCTGATAATGAACTTCTTCATATTTTCGATAAAGACCATCCTTGCCCTCCGGAATAAACAATGCCAAATCATATTCATTAATTTGTTCTTCTTCATCATAATAATTATCCCAGATAAAGCTGGCATCCTCGCGATTCTCCGCAATCGTCTGTTCTCCAAGGATTTTTTCATACTTATAAACGGTATTTAAGTCAAAAATAAAAACACCCTCCGGGTCAAGATAATTGTTTACCAGTTTAAATACTTCCAGCAAATCCTCATCTTCGGTAATATAATTCATGCTGTCACAAATTGAGACGATCGCTTTTACTGTTCCATACAATTCAAACTCCCGCATATCCTGACAAAGATAAAGGATATCCTGACCTTCTTCCTCTTTCTTTTCCAGTGCGATCTCCAGCATATCCGGTGCATTGTCCACACCAATCATATCGTATCCGGCATCAGAGAGCAGTCTGGTCGCATTTCCTGTTCCACAGCCCAGTTCCAGTACCAGTCCGTCATCTACTTCATATTCTTTTAAAAGCCCAGTCAGATAATTACACCACTCCTTGTAGGGTATATTATCCATGAACATATCATACACCCGGGCAAAACTTTCATAAGCGCTCAAAAAACATTCCTCCTGTGCACATATTCTTTTTTATCTTAACATAAATCAGGGTTGGGGTCAAAAAAAATCGGCTGTACCCTCAAGCACAGCCGACTAATGATTTATGCCCTCTCAGAATCTTTGTATACACGTATCATAAAGACTCCAAACGTTCATTTTATTTTTTTATAAACCTGTTTTTTCTGCAATGAATTTTCTTGCTTTGATTGCATATTCTAAAGGATTTGCCTTTGCAGGATCCTGTTCTGCTTCTACTAACATATATCCTTCATAACCTGCATCTTCAAGCACTTTGAAAATCGGGTCAAAATCAATACATCCATCGCCCGGTACAGTAAATGTTCCAAGACGTACACCCTCTAAGAAGCTTAAGTTTTCATTTTTTACTTTTTCTACTACTTCCGGACGGATATCTTTTAAATGTACATGTTTGATTCTGCTGACATATTTTTTTACCATTTCAAGCGGATCTGCTCCACAGTAAGTAAAATGTCCGGTATCAAATAATAAGCTGACATATTCCGGGTCTGTATTTTCCATCATACGCTCTACTTCATCCGGATTCTGTACAACAGTTCCCATGTGATGATGGAAAGTAAGAGAAATTCCGTATTCCTCTTTTGCGATCTTTCCAAGTTTGTTCATTCCTGTACAGAATGTATCCCACTCTTCATCATTCATTACATATTTATGTCCAAAAATCGGAGTGTCCTGCATTCCCTGCACACTGTGACTCTGTTCAGAAGCTCCAATAATCTTTGCACCCATTGCCTTTAAAAAAGTCAGCTGTGCACGAAATTCTTTTTCTACTTCTTCAAATGGTTTTGTGATTAAAAAAGAAGAAAACCACTGATTACAGATCTCCACGCCACGAAGTTCCAATGCTTTTTTCAGAACTTCCGGGTCTTTTGGATATTTATTTCCTACTTCAGAACCGGTAAATCCTGCGAGTGCCATTTCACTGACACACTGTTCAAATGTATTTTCTTTTCCTAAATCCGGAAGGTCGTCATTCGTCCATGCAATTGGTGCAATTCCAAGTTTTACTTTTTCTTTATTAAACATTTTTTCTATCTCCTGCTGTTCTTTTTAGTCAAGTGGATATTCGCAATCCGCTTCGCTACTTGCTCATAACCAAATAGCT
>OGYU01002299.1_pt1 | contig 12467 bp, 9 predicted proteins | sample 1576581 | NCBI WGS metagenome assembly OGYU01 (sample SAMEA3541547, study PRJEB24748) | human gut metagenome | biome: human gut; feature: human-associated habitat; material: faeces | place: China | collected 2012 | reverse complement strand
CAGGATCAAAACGCGGTACATTACGGCATGGTGGGGCTTTTTTGCGTGTAAAAATAGACTGAAATATCATATACTATAAATATATCTTTGGTAAGAATTTAAACTTTTTAAAATCTTAAGAGTCTTAAATGTCATAAACGTTATAAATGTCTTGCCAATATTATCAGTGTTACCGAGTTACTGATGTTATTAGGCTTTTATGACAGGGAAGTAATTGTTTTTTTGATTGAATAGTTATAGATATTAAAATACGATAGTTAAACTGGGTGCGAATTGAGGTGATAGAATGGATAGTTTATTTGATATGACACCTACAAATACATACGAGCCACTTCCTGTACGAATGCGTCCTACTAAACTGGATCATTTATATGGTCAAGAGAAGGCCATAGGGAAGGGGACTTTCTTGCGTGCTATGGTCGAGAAGGATACAATACCATCTATGCTTTTTTATGGGCCTTGTGGAACAGGTAAGACGACGTTAGCCGGAATCATAGCTAAGGTGAGCAATAGTCATTTTGTAAACCTGAATGCTACTAACGCTGGTATTGGTGAGTTGAGAACCATCATTGAAGACGCGCGAAAACGGGTTCGTTCTTTACAGCAACGAACAATTCTATTCCTCGATGAAATTCATCGCTTTAATAAAAGCCAACAAGATGTGTTGTTACCCTGTGTAGAGGATGGAACTATCATCCTTATTGGTGCTACTACAGAGAATCCGTTCTTTGAAGTTAATAGACCACTTTTGTCTCGTTTGCGTCTTATTACATTAGAAGCACTTACACCAAAGGCTATTGGTCAAATTTTACGTCGCGCCATTACCGATGAAGAAGTGGGATTAGGCAAACGCCATCTACAGGTAACGGATGAAGTTCTGGAAGATGTGGGGATTTTCGTCAATGGTGATGGACGTATGGCCCTCAATATTCTTGAACAAGCAGCAGCTATGGTTTCCGATGAGGGGACGATTACTATTGAGGTTCTCGAAAAGGTCGTAGGTCGTCGCATATATACATATGATAAAAAAGGTGATAGTCATTACGATACAATTTCAGCTTTTATTAAAAGTATGCGTGGCTCCGATGTACAAGCAACAGTACATTATTTAGCGCGTATGATTGAAGCCGGAGAGGATCCTAACTTCATTGCTCGTCGTATTGTTATTTGTGCAGCAGAGGATGTAGGTCTTGCGGATACACAAGCTCTCATACTCGCAAATGCAGCAGCTCAAGCGGCTCATATGGTAGGCTTTCCTGAGGCACGCATTATATTATCCGAAGCTGCGTGTTATGTTGCTCTCGCACCTAAAAGTAATTCTGCTTATGTAGCTATTGATGCTGCTATATCTGATGTGCGACATAAGGATTGTGGACAAGTACCTGATCATTTGAAAGATAGTCACTATAGCGGAGCTAGTAAATTAGGCCATGGGAAAGCTTATAAGTATGCTCATAACTATCCTAATGGGTATGTAAAACAGCAGTATTTACCAACGCCTCTAGTCGATGCTACCTACTATAAGGGCATAAAGAGAGGGACTGAGGAACAGTTACTTCACGACTGGGAGAAACGTCGTAAAAATTAACTTAATATTACGATATATGCTATAATATAATGATAAGTTAATTTACTGTAATGTTATATAAGTAAGGGGTTTGTATAGATTTATGGCAGAAGAAAACACTTCCACCAAAAAACGCAACACACGCCGCAAGCGAACTAGTACAAAACAGCAATCAAAGTCTCAAGGCTTTTCTTTGCGCAGCGAAGTTAAAGGCCTTATTGTCATTGCCTTTGCAGTGATCTCTTTGCTCGGTTTCTTTGGCTTTGAGCTAGGCCTTGTTGGTCAAATTTTAACAGGTATATTCCGCTATGGCTTCGGTCTAGGTGGCATTATTCCTTGTTTATGCGTTTTCTGGGTAGGTTGGCGATTATTATATAAGGGCACATTTATTTCCTTTACAAAACGAGGCGTAGTAATGACCTTGTTTTTCCTATTCTTGTTAGCTCTTGTTCCATTGTGGCGTGTTCCTGAGGGGCAGGAACTCATTACTACACAACTAGCTAATCAAGGTGGTGTTGTAGGTGGTGCTATTGCAACATTTATGCGCACTTTATTAGGTAATTTAGGTGCTATTATTCTCGATGTGTTCTTGTTGTTAGCCTTTGGTCTTCTCATTACTAGATTATCCTTGCGCAGTGGCTTACAAAAGGCAGCAGATAAAACCCAAGTAGGTTTAGATGTAGCAAAAGAGGTAGCTGCTGAGAAGGTAGCCGTTGCGAAAGAGGTCTTTGAGGACTGGAATGAGCAACGCAAAGAAGCAGCGGAACAGCGTAAAGCCTATAACAGGGAAAAAGATACACGCTTTGAAGATGCTGCAGATCAAGCATTAGATAGCTTAGAAAAACGTGGTATTACTACCGATAGAGATAGCTTTGAGACTGACACTTCTGTAGATGTGGAACCTATCGTAGATACAGTTACAACTGTAGAACCGCCAAAACCTCCTACATCTTGGAAGGAATTAGCTGAATTAGAAGCACGTAATCGTGCAGCTGAGCAATTGGCTACTATTTCTGAAGCATCTGGCGATGCTAAGACTTATGATGCTGATGATTTTGATCAATTCTCTGATACGCATAGATCTACTGGTGATGATTATGTGTATGTTCCAGATGAGGATTATACATATACGCCAGATGAAGGCTATACTGATGAGTCTGAAGCAGTAAGAAATACTAAAGAGAAAGAACCTGAATTTTCCTATCAAAATACAACGATGGGCCCATTGGAGACTAATCACGGGGCTATTGTGTCTGCCGTGCCAGGCACGGGGGCTGCCGCTAGTTCTGTCAGTGCCGGTGCTGGAATGGCAGGCATGGGCTTACAAGTGCCATCTATTATTAGCACCACAGAGGATACGGCTCAAGTAGCAGTATCTAAAGATGGTCAAATCCATCGTACTTACGATAGACCTTACCATTTCCCAAGCCTTGATATTTTGGCGAAAGGGAAGGGGAGTCAAAATAATGGGGAAGAGGTAGCTCACAACGCGATGATGCTTGAGAATGTATTGAGTAACTTTGGCATTACTGCTAAGGTTGTAAATGCTACACAAGGCCCGACTGTTACACGTTATGAAATCGAGCCGGCTCCTGGGGTGAAGGTTAGCCGTATCGTTAATTTAACAGATGATATTGCTCTTAACTTAGCAGCGCAACATATTCGTATGGAGGCTCCAATCCCAGGTAAATCTGCTATCGGTATTGAGGTCCCTAATAAGACGACTGAAGCCGTTCATTTGCGTGATGTTCTAGATTGTAGCGACTTTAAGGATGCTCGAGGTGGTATTCCTGTAGGTCTTGGTAAGGATATTGCAGGGAAGCCTGTGATTACGGACCTTGCGAAGATGCCTCACTTGCTCGTAGCAGGTACGACTGGTTCTGGTAAATCTGTATGTGTAAATACGTTGATTTCCAGTATTCTCTTTAGTCGTAAACCAGAAGAGGTTAAGCTTTTATTAATCGACCCTAAGATGGTTGAATTATCTATTTATAACGGCATTCCTCATTTGATGGCCCCAGTTGTAACAGATATGAAAAAAGCTGCAGCTGTATTGCGTTGGGCCGTTCGTGAAATGGAGGCTCGATATAAAGCCTTTGCCGCGTCTGGTAAACGGGATATTAAGAGTTATAACGAAGCACACCCTAAGGCGGCTATGCCGTTGATCGTACTGATTATCGACGAGTTAGCAGACCTTATGATGACTGCTCCAGATGACATTGAAGAATCCATTAGTCGTTTGGCACAAATGGCGCGTGCTGCAGGTATTCACATGGTACTTGCTACGCAACGTCCATCTGTTAACGTTATTACTGGCTCTATTAAAGCCAATGTACCAAGCCGTATTTCCTTTGCTGTAGGCTCTCAAATTGACTCTCGTACTATCCTCGATATGGCGGGGGCTGAGAAATTGCTAGGTAAAGGTGATATGTTGTTTGCTCCAATTGGGGCGAATAAACCAATTCGTGTACAAGGTGCATTTATCTCTGATAATGAGGTAGAAAAACTTGTAGAATTTGTAAAAGCTCAACGTGAACCAGAGTATGATGATACGGTAACACAAGAGGCTGAAAAGGAAGCTGAAAAAGAGTCTGCTGAGGACAATGATGTATATCGTGACGAACTGTTAGAACGGGCGGTAAATCTTGTTATGGAATCCGGTCAAGCCTCTGTATCCATGTTACAGCGTCGCTTCCGCATCGGTTATACCCGTGCAGCACGCCTTGTAGATACAATGGAAGATCTTAAAATCGTTGGTCCTAGCATGGGCAGTAAGGCTCGAGAAATTTTGATGAGCCCTGAACAAGCTAAAGCTAGATATTTCTCTGATTCCAATGATGAGCAATAATTGAATGATATATATTACGTAGATTTAGAAAGGAACGAAAATGGCTGAATTAGGCGAAGAATTACGACGTGAACGGGTAAGACGTAATCTAACCTTTAAAGATGTGGAGCAAGTGCTACATATCAAAACAACCTATTTAGAGGCTATCGAAGATGGCAACTATGACATCATTCCTGGACAGGTCTACGTAAAAGGCTTTATTCGTAATTATGGCAATTACTTAGATCTCGATGGAGATCGTTTGGTGAAAGCCTATCAAAGCCAAGTAGGGGATATTGATACCTTTTCTTTGCGCTCTGTGACGAGACAGAAAGCTCAAGCCACTCCTAATTTGGTGCAAAGCGAATTCGTTGAATACCAAACCTCTAAGAAACGTATGTCCTTAGAAACGCGGCAACGAAAACGTCAACGTTCTATTGTACAAGAACGTATTATTTTAGGCATTATTTTATTCTGTATGGCGTTATTTTTACTGTGGTTATTCCTTTTCTAATAGTTGATTAGGAATGATAGAAAGGCATTTACATAATCAATGGATAGATTTTTAGTAACAGAACCTTCGGATATGAAGGAACGAGGTTGGGCCGAATTAGATTTCGTTCTCATCAGTGGGGACGCCTATGTGGACCATCCGTCCTTTGCTCCTGCGGTTATCGGCAGATACCTAGAGTCCAAAGGCTATCGTGTAGGCATTATAGATCAACCAGATTGGAATGATGTAGAGGCTTTCAAAAAACTAGGTAAACCGCGTCTAGCATCCCTTGTTACGGCAGGGAATTTAGACTCAATGCTCAATAAATTTACGGCGGCAAAGAAAATTCGTCGGCAAGATGATTACTCTCCAGGCGGTGAAGCTGGTCATCGTCCAGATCGTGCTACCTTGGTATATGCAAACCGCATGAAGGAGGCTTATAGTGATGTGCCTCTCATTATTGGGGGCATAGAGGCGTCCTTACGCCGCTTTGGTCATTATGACTACTGGTCAGATACAGTGCGTCGCTCCATCTTAGTCGATTCTAAGGCGGATGTACTCGTTTACGGTATGGGTGAACTTCAAATCGTTGAACTAGCTGATGCGTTAGACCAAGGCAGATTTAAAGAATCCTTACCATTTATACGCGGCATTTGCTACATGGCCAAGGAAATTCCTACCATTGATTATGTGGAGTGTCCATCTTATGAAGCCATTAAGGCTGACAAAATGGACTTTGCCGATGCATTTCGCATCCAATATGATGAACAAGATCCATTCTATGGCCGCATAGTAGTACAAAAACACGGGGATAGATATGTCATTCAAAATACGCCTGCATTGCCTTTGACACAGGAGGAAATGGATGGCGTATATAACTTGCCGTATACCCGCAAGTGGCATCCTAAATACGATGACAAAGGTGGCGTACCTGCATTGAGTGAAGTACAATTTAGCCTTGTTAGCCAACGTGGTTGTTTTGGCAGTTGTTCATTCTGTGCCATTACAAATCACCAAGGTCGTATTATCCAAAATCGCAGTCATGAGTCATTGATTGACGAAGCTCAGACGATGATTAATATGGATAACTTTAAAGGGTATATTCACGATGTAGGGGGGCCTACAGCGAATTTCCGTCATTTAGCCTGTGATAAGCAAGCTGTATATGGTGCTTGTAAAGGTCGTACTTGTGCGGCACCTGAGCCTTGTGAGAACTTGAATACAAATCATGATGATTACATTGCTTTACTTCGTAAGTTGCGCAAGTTAAAAGGGGTAAAAAAGGTATTTGTTCGTTCTGGCTTGCGCTATGACTATGTGCTGGCGGATAACAATAAAGACTTCGTACGAGAGCTCTGTGAGTTTCACGTCAGTGGTCAGTTAAAAGTAGCTCCTGAACATGTGTCTAAACGTGTAACCAACATGATGGGAAAGGCTGGGAAGGAAGAGTTCCTCACCTTTAAATCTTGGTTTGAAGAAGCTAATAAAAAACTGGGTAAAAAGCAATATTTGGTACCGTACTTTATGAGCTCTCATCCAGGCTGTGCCTTGGAGGATGCTATCGAATTAGCGGAGTTTTTGCGTGATCACCATATGTACCCTGAACAAGTACAAGACTTTATTCCTACACCGGGGAGTCTGTCTACTTGTATGTACTATACAGGTATTAATCCCTTAGATGGAAAGCCTGTATATGTAGCTAAAAAGGGTAGAGATAAAGCGAAGCAACGTGCTTTGATGCAGTTCAAAAATATTGAAAACTATGATCTTGTTAAAGAGGCCCTCATAGAGGCTAATCGACGTGACTTAATTGGTTTTGGCCCGGAATGTTTAATTCCGCCACGCCCAATTGGTCGTAATAGTAATCGTACTAGTCAATCTAATGGAGCTCGTACTAGTCAAGCTAGTGGTCGCCGAAATGGTCGCAACTCTAGTGAACAGCGTAGTAGGGGGAATACACGCTCTAAATCTGACAGCTCAAGACGTACGTCGAATAGCAAATCTAATGTACGAGAATCTTCTAATGGTCAATCTAGTGTTAGTAAGGGGAGACCATCTCGTAGTGGTATGACTAAAGGTCATTCGACTAATACAAGCCGTGGTGGTCGTTAATTATAGAGATTAGCTTTACTAGTCTCGTTGGGGATACGTTATGTCTTATAGGAGGCATATATGAAACGGTGGATTGCTCCGGGCGTTTTAGCCCTTTTTGTGGTAGGTATGTTGACCTACGGCATGAACTTTTACCATCATGAACAATTAGAACAGGCAAAGGAGCCAGTTCGGGCTGAAATCACAGTCTATACAGACTTGCCAAATAATTTAACTACAATGTTGGCTAATCGTTATGAAGTGGAACAAAATGTAAAGGTTACGATCATGCCTCTTACAGAGGATCAAATGGCACAACGGTCAGCATCAAATGTGGCTGATACATCTGGCGATTTAGTACTTACCTCTGAGGATAATCTCGTTGTAGGTGCTAATACTGGTAAATATGCACCAATCGTTAATGAACGAATTGATGAAGTGCGAGATACATTTAAAGATCCTAATGGTTACTGGGTTGGACTTTGGTATGATCCCATCGTATTTGTTCAGAATGATACCTTCTACAATGGTATTGGCAAGTATATTACTACTTGGGAGACACTGGGAAAACAAGGTGACTGGTCTATTATTATGACGGACTTTGTAGCGTCTCAGAATGCGGCAAATTTGCTATACAATATGGTGGAGTACAAAGGAGAACCAGAGGCTCTTGAATATTTGTATAGCTTGAAACCACACGTAGTACAACATGCTAAATTTCTGTCTACTCCGATACGCTTAACTGCATTAGGGGAGACAAATATTGGGATTGGCAACTTATCTGATGCAGCTCAGTACAATCGTCATGGGTATCCAATTAAGTTCATATACCCTAAAGATGGTACGTCTTTCTATGTGACTGGAGCTGCGGTGTTAAAAAACTCAAAGCATAAAGCAGATAGTGTTGAATTTATTAATTGGTTGTTATCTACAAAAACGGCAAAATATATGGTAGAGAATAATTTTACCTATATGTTCACCAATCCTGAAATGGATGAGCCGAAGGATTCTATGGGACAAGATTTAGTGCTATGGCCTGTTAATGGCGGCTATACTACGGAAGGTAAAAAGTTATTGTTAAATCACTGGGTTAGTCAAGTACGATTCCGTAAAGACTAAGTCCATTGAATAGATCCTAGGAATAGGAAAAGAGATAGAGATAGAATCGAGTGAAGAAAGGATATAGAATGGGTAAGAAATTAGGGTATGTTAGCCTAGGTTGTGCTAAAAATTTAGTAGATACTGAAGTAATGTTAGGTTTGTTGAGAGACAATGGCTATACCATTACAGAAGACCTAAGCGAAGCAGATCTTATCGTTGTTAATACCTGCACTTTTATTGAAAAAGCCAAGGCTGAGTCTATTAATACGATCCTTGAGGTTGCTCAATATAAGGAAGATGGTCGTTGTAAGGGCCTTATTGTAGCAGGTTGCCTTAGTCAACAATATCAGGATGAATTATTCCAAGAAATTCCTGAAATTGATGCATTAATCGGTACTGGTGCATGGGACCAAATTATGGTAGCCGTTGATGCAATTGAACATGGCAATCGCAGTTGTATTATGGAGAACATTACGAACATCTATGATGAGCGTATGCCTCGCATTCAGACTACACCTCGTTACAGTGCATATGTAAAAATTGCGGAAGGCTGTAATAATGGTTGTACTTTCTGTATTATTCCAAAGGTGCGTGGTGCATTCCGTAGTCGTACAATTGAGTCTATTAAAGCCGAAGTAGAACGATTGGCAGCATCTGGTGTTAAAGAGGTCGTTCTTATTGCTCAAGATACGACTAGCTATGGTATTGATCTCAACGATGGTAAACCAATGTTGACTACGTTGTTAAAAGAATTGACTACTGTAGAAGGCATCGAATGGATTCGTATGCTTTACTTATATCCAACATTCTTCTCTGATGAATTGTTAGATATTATCGTTAATGAGCCAAAACTTTGTAAATATGTAGATATTCCGTTGCAACATGTTAATAACGATATCTTGAAGCAAATGAATCGTCGCGATGATCGTAGTGATATTGAGCGTTTGCTTAAGAAAATTAGAAATGCGCCTACACATATTACATTGCGTACATCTATCATCGTTGGATTTCCTGGTGAAACAGACGAGCAATTTGAGGAACTTTGCGACTTTGTAAAAGAAATCAAATTCGATAATATGGGCGTCTTTACTTACTCTCAAGAGGAAGGTACACCTGCAGGTGCTCGTGAAGACCAAGTCCCAGAAGAGATTAAAGAAGAACGTTACCACGTTCTTATGTCTATCCAAGCTGCTATCTCTGAAGAGAATAATCGCGACTTAGAAGGTACCATTGATTATGCGATGGTTGAAGAAATCGAAGAAGGCGATAATAATACATTGCTTGCAAAAGGTCGTTTGAAATCTCAAGCTCCTGATGTAGACGGCAATATGTATATCGAAGACTGCGGCGAAGATATTAAACCTGGAGATATTCTCAAGGTTCAAGTAGAACAAGGTTTTGCGTACGACGTTGTAGCTACTATTGTAGAATAATACACTTCGATATATTCGAGTGTGGAGGTGATCTGATGATTGTAGAACTTATTTCTACAGGCTCAGAATTATTGCTAGGCGATACAGTCAATACGAATGTATCTTGGCTAGCACAAGAGTTAAATAAATTAGGCTATACGATTGCTTATCAATCTGTAGTTGGCGATAATCCTAAGCGAATGGCAGAGGTCTTTCGGCTAGCTAGCACGCGGGCGGATATTGTGATTAGTACTGGTGGGCTAGGTCCAACACAAGGTGATATTACGCGTAATGTATTAGCTGATTCTATTGGACGACCTATTGTATTTAATCAAGACGCAATGGATGAGGTAAAACGTTTCTTTGAAAGTGTAAAACGAACTGTACCCGATGCAAGTCGTCGAGAAGCGGAATTGCCGGAAGGCGCAAAGATTCTTAAAAATCCTGTAGGCGTAGCTCCTGGGGTTGTCGTAGAAGATGGGGCTACTACCTATATACTTTTACCTGGACCTCCTGGAGAAATGAAGGGGATGTTCCAAGAGAGCGTAGTACCTTATTTAGATAATCGCTTCGGTTCGCAAGGTGTTGTTACATCCTATCGATATGGCGTATACGATATCCGTGAAATCGACTTAGAGAACACGTTGATGGATCTCATTAAGAATCAATCGAATCCGACCATAGCTTTGCTCATTAAAAAGGGTTATATCGAGGTTCGTATCACCGCTAAGGCTGACACTTTAGAGGCAGCACAAGCGCTTCTCAATCCTTGGGACGCTATTATCCGAGAACGATTGGGCTCTCGTGTAGGCCGTGATTTGACTGTTTCTATGGAGGAAACCCTCGGTCGTACTCTCATCGAGGAGCACAGTACAATAAGTACTGCGGAATCTTGTACTTCCGGCTTAGTCGGTAAATTACTAACTAATGTGAGTGGCAGTAGTGAGTACTACATGGGTGGCGTTATTTCGTATAGCAACGATATAAAACATCGTGTACTAGGTGTACCTCAAGATATGCTCGATACGTATGGTGCCGTAAGTGAACAAGTTGCTAAGGCTATGGCGGAAGGGGCAAAATCTATTGGCCAAACGACCTATGCCGTTTCTACGACGGGCATAGCCGGTCCTGGCGGCGGTAGTCCTGAAAAGCCAGTTGGTCTTGTGTGGTTTGGTGTTACTGGGCCACATGGCACCGTAGCTCATAAAGCGAATCTAATTGGCAATCGAGATGATATTAGACAAAGTGCAGCAGAGCTAGCACTATATTATGTGTATACTTATATAACAGAAAAGGGGAAATAAAATAATGGCTGTAGATGGCAGACAAGCAGCGTTGGATAACGCGTTAAAACAAATTGAAAAAGACTTTGGTAAAGGCGCTATTATGCGTCTTGGTGAAGCAGCTGATCGCATGAACGTAGAGGTTATCTCCTCCGGTTCTCTTGCTATCGATATCGCTGTTGGTGTAGGCGGGTTCCCTCGTGGTCGTGTGATTGAAATCTACGGCCCAGAATCCTCTGGTAAAACAACAGTAGCACTTCACGCTGTAGCAGAAGCACAAAAACAAGGTGGCATTGCGGCATTTATTGATGCAGAGCATGCAATGGATCCAGTATATGCTCGTAACTTGGGCGTAGATATCAACAACTTATTGATTTCTCAACCAGACAATGGTGAGCAAGCTCTTGAAATTACGGAAGCTCTTGTTCGCAGTGGCGCTGTAGATATCGTCGTAGTTGACTCCGTTGCAGCTTTGGTTCCTAAAGCTGAAATCGAGGGTGAAATGGGCGATGCTCACGTAGGTTTACAAGCTCGTTTGATGAGTAAAGCATTGCGTAAGTTGACTGGTATTATCAGCAAATCTAAAACAGTTGTTATCTTCATCAACCAATTGCGTGAAAAAGTAGGCGTAATGTTTGGTAACCCTGAAACGACAACTGGTGGTCGTGCGTTGAAATTCTATTCTTCCGTACGCCTTGATGTTCGTAAAGGTGAATTAATTAAAGCTAATAACGAAAACGTTGGTGCCCGCACTAAAGTTAAAGTTGTTAAAAATAAAGTAGCACCTCCGTTCAAAACAGCTGAATTCGACTTGATGTACGGCGAAGGTATCTCCAAAGCTGGTACGCTTATCGATATCGGTACAAATATGGAAATTATCAATAAATCTGGTGCATGGTATTCCTACAATGGGGAGCGTATGGGCCAAGGTAAAGAGGCTGCTAAACAGTACTTGCTTGATAACCCACAAGTAGCAGATGAAATCGATCGTATTATTCGCGATACATTGGCGGTAGGTACAGAAGAAATCGTCGTAATCGGAGAAGTAACTGAAGAAGAATAATCATGAGTGACGAAACGATGCAAGCTGCTATGGATCAAGCGTATCGCTTCCTAGCTCAACGATTTCTTAGTTCCCATGAACTAACACAAAAAATGAGACGTAAACAATTCGAGGACCCAATCATTGAGCGGGTCCTTGAACGCCTTAGGGAGTATGATTATATCAATGATAAGCGCTTATCTGAGCAGGTATTAGCGTACTTGATGAAAGAGCAAAAATATGGGGCCTACATGATTAAACAAAAGATGAAACTTCGGGGCCTTGAGATTCCCCAAGAAATTTCTTCTTATGATGAAGTAAAAGCGGCTTATCGAGTGGTGGAGAAAAAATTTGGTTTCATTCTCAATGAGGACCGCACTCCTCGTGTAAAAGTATTCAACTTTCTCAAATACAGAGGGTTCTCAACAAGCACGATTCAAGTCGTATGTAATGATTTTTATGAATAAAGTATACTGTTTGAGAGTCCGTGCTAGGCTTGTAAAATCTTGACAGAAAGGGCGTTCAAGTCTAAAATTAATAATAGCTTTATTTATTTATATGATGATAAGGCTAATTGATAATTTAATGCATAAAAGGCATAAAAAGGAGCATGAAAGCTCGATTTTGAGAATTTAAGAGGAGGTGAGACAG